>ENA-OPYH01000572-OPYH01000572.1-human-gut-metagenome-genome-assembly--contig:-NODE-572-length-23720-cov-5.075174_pt1 | contig 23720 bp, 22 predicted proteins | sample MGYA00241254_ERZ501488 | MGnify/ENA primary metagenome ERZ501488 (study PRJEB25962, sample SAMEA2042660) | human gut metagenome | biome: human gut; feature: human-associated habitat; material: faeces...
CCTCACGGTCTGGGCGATTTTTCTGTCAGGGGAGTTTTTTTACAGCCCCTTTTTTTATGTTTCCACTATAATACTTTAGAAAGGAACTCGCACAAACGTGGATTTTCCGGGTGGGAGAAAAATTCCTTCGGTGTATTCTCCTCCTGAATCTGTCCTTCATTGATGAACATTACACGGCTTGCCACTTCCCTGGCAAATCCCATCTCATGTGTGACAACCACCATCGTCATTCCATCTCTGGCAAGTTCTTTCATAATCTCAAGTACTTCTCCTACCATTTCCGGATCAAGTGCAGAAGTCGGCTCATCAAACAGCATCACATCCGGATTCATAGCAAGTGCACGCGCAATCGCAATACGCTGCTTTTGTCCTCCGGAAAGCATTGCAGGATAGACATCCGCTTTATCCGAAAGCCCTACGCGTACCAGCAGTTCATCTGCACGTTTCGAAGCCTCTTCTTTTGTCATGAGCCCGGTCTGTACCGGGGCAAGCATGATATTCCCTTTTACGGTATGGTTGGGAAAGAGATTAAACTGCTGAAACACCATTCCGATTTTCTGACGCATTTTATTGATGTCAACGGAAGAATCCGTAATATCCGTTCCCTCAAAAAGAATGGAACCGGAGGTTGGTTTTTCCAGAAGATTCATGGAGCGCAGAAACGTAGATTTTCCGCATCCCGACGGTCCGATAATTGCAACAACCTCTCCCTGCGAAATCGTTGTTGATATTCCGTTTAATACCTTAACATGATCAAAAGATTTACAAAGACCTCTCACTTCGATCAATACATTTTTGTTATCGCTCATTTGTCCGCAACCTCGTTTCCAGTTTGTGTACTCCTGCCGTAAGGATCATTACCAGTACCAGATAAATGACCGCAACGCCGAATAACGGAAGAAACGCATCATATGTCTGGCTTCGAATAATGTCACCGCCTTTTGTCAGATCCGGAATTGCAATGTATCCACTGATGGATGTCTCTTTCAAAAGTGTAATAAATTCATTTGCCAGCGCCGGAAGGACATTTTTAAATGCCTGAGGAAGAATGATCAGCCGCATGGTCTGGGTGTAATTCAACCCAAGGCTTCGTCCGGCCTCAAACTGTCCCTCATCCACAGACATAATTCCGGAACGGACAATCTCTGCCACATAAGCCGCCGAATTCAATCCGAACGCAATCACTGCAACCAGAATCTTATTATCCAGTGCAACGAGAATAATATAATACATGATCAGCAGCTGCACCATCGTCGGGGTTCCCCGCCATATGGTCAGATACACTTTACAGATAAAATTCAGGATATTCAGTCCGCCATGCTTGTCATGTGTAGACCGGATGATTGCAACCAGAAATCCAAGAACAATTCCCAGAATAACCGCAAGGGCTGCAATCAGCAATGTATTCCCCAGCCCACGCAGCAGATACAGATAACGGTCGCTCTCTATAAAATCCTGTTGAAATTTTGCAATAAAATCACTCACTGTTTATCCTCCGAAACAAATTATTTGTTTCTTACAACGATTACCTGACAAGCCTTTGTATAGGTATCCGTAAAGTCAATATTTTTCTTACGATCCTCAGTTACCGTGATTCCGGCAGCACCAAAATCAGCTTTTCCGGAAGATACCGCTGCGATGATCGCATCAAACTCCATATCTTCAATCTTCAGCTCATATCCGAGTTTATCACAGATTGCTTTTGCAATATCTGCATCAATTCCTACAATCTGATCTCCGTCATAATATTCGTATGGATCAAACTGCGCATTGGTTGCCATAGTAAGTGTTCCGTTTGGATACTCGGTTCCGTCCGGTGTCTCATATGGATGCTTTCCAGCCTCATCTCCGATATAATTGCTGGTGATGGAATCAATGGTTCCATCCTTTTGCAGTTCTTCAATCGCGCTGTTAAATTTATCGGTCAGATCCGAATTGCCTTTGGCAATACAGATGGCATACTCTTCCGGATCAAACGTATCGGATAAAATCTTTAAATCATCATTTTTTTCAACAAAAGCTTCTGCCGGCTGCTGATCAATGATCACACAGTCAATCTTTCCTGTTTTTAATGCCTGAATGGCATCTGCGCCTTTATTGTAACGTTCTACCGTACTGCCATCATTCTTTTCATACTCTGTGGCATCCGAATCTCCGGTTGTACCGAGCTGTACTCCGATTTTTTTCCCAGGAAGATCATCTCGGGAGGGCACACTGTTGGCAGGTACGGATGAACCGCAGCCTGCTGTTGCAGCTGCCATGGCAGAAACAAGTAAAAGCGAAATCAATTTCTTTTTCATAATCTTTGTCCTCTTTTCATATGTATTTTAAACACCAAGGAATTTTTTAACAACCTGTGGCATTTCTTCCACTTCACATACCGTATCATGAAGTACCGGTGCGGTACGGATCTCTTCGATCGCCTGTGGAACTTTGACATTTCCGATTCTGGAAAGCTCATCTACCAGCTCAAAGTCACCCATAGCATCATATTTCGGATCAATCGCATCCATAACGCTTCGGGTAAACTTAAACGGACTTGCCGTGCTGGCAATCACGGTCTTTGTCTCGGTATCCCCGGTATCCTTCTTATACTTATCGTATACCCCTGCCGCAACTGCTGTATGGGTATCAATGATATATCCGGTATCCTCATATAATTTTTTGATGGTCTTTGCAGTCTCTTCCTCGCTTGTATAATTTCCGTAGAAATCAGCAAGCTGCGCACGCATCTCGTCTGTGATTGCATATTTTCCGTCTGTGGAAAGTTCTTCCATCATCTTTGTATTCTTTTCTGCGTCGTTTCCGGCAATACGGTAAATCAGACGCTCCAGATTGGAAGAAATCAGAATATCCATGGATGGAGAACTTGTAAGAATGAAATCACGGTTTCTGTCGTATGTTCCGGTGGAGAAGAAATCATACAATACTTTGTTCTCATTGGATGCACAGATCAGTTTTGCAATTGGAAGTCCCATATTCTTTGCATAAAAAGCAGCAAGGATATTTCCGAAATTTCCGGTTGGAACAACAACGTTGATCTTTTCATCTTTTGCAATTGCACCATTTTTATATAATTTTGCATATGCATATACATAATATGCCACCTGAGGAATCAGACGTCCGATATTGATGGAATTTGCAGATGAGAACTGATAACCTGCAACATCAAGTTCTGCTTCAAGTGCAGTATCATTAAACATCTTCTTCACACCAGTCTGTGCCTGATCAAAGTTTCCGTGGATTCCAACCACACAGGTATTTGCACCTTTCTGTGTGATCATCTGCTTTTCCTGGATCGGGCTGACACCGTTCTTCGGATAAAATACAACAATCTTTGTGCCTTCCACATCTGCAAATCCTGCAAGGGCAGCTTTTCCGGTATCTCCGGATGTCGCTGTTAAAATAACAATATCATTTTTCACCTGATTTTTTCTTGCAGAGGTAATCAAAAGATGTGGCAGAATGGAAAGTGCCATATCCTTAAATGCAATTGTCGGACCATGGAACAGTTCCAGATAATAAGCACCGTCCGCATCTACCAGCGGTGCGATCTCCGGCGTATCAAATTTGCTGTCGTATGCTTTTTTGATACAATCCTTTAACTCATCTTCTGTAAAATCCGTAAAGAAACGGCTCATGACTTCATAAGCAGTCTCCTGATAGGACATATCTGCAAGTGTATCCATCGGGACATCCAGTGCCGGGATACGCTCCGGTACAAAAAGTCCTCCATCATCTGCCAGACCCTTTAAAATTGCCTGGGACGCAGTCAGTTTTACTTTATCATTTCTGGTGCTTGAATACATTAATTCCATTTTTTCTTCCTCATTTTACAAAAATTTAATCATAACGTTTCTCGTACATTATAGGTAAAAAAGTGGGTGGTGTCAATGAATTTCCTATGTTATACTACTAAAATAACCTGTCATAGGCGATTGTGAAACGCTCTCCTTGCGCCTGCCGCCGCTTACACGGTCGGACGCGCAATTATCCAGAATTACGAATTTACAGGAATCCGCTTCTGCCTTTTTCGATGATTTGCTGTCCGTCCAACGTTCAACAGTTTCTGCGGTCTGTCGGTCTGCCGGGGACACCGTCTGAGCGGGTTCGTGTCTGCCTTAGAGGGAAACTTCGAATAAGCGCGCCCACGGTTCTATTTGCGCAGTCACAGGGTAAAATGTTTAAAACAAAGTATATATCAAGACAAATGGGGAGTGGGCGTAATAAACGTTTCGAAGGTTCCCTCTTAGGCAGACCAGAAATTCGCAAACGGTGTCCCCGGCAGACCGACAGACCACAGAAACGGTCGAAGCGATGCCCGGACACAAAAATTAAGGCAGAAGCGGATTCCTGTAAATTCAGCAATTCTGTCTAAAAAGCGCGCCCGACCGTGTAAGCGGCGGCAGGCGCAAGGAGAGCGTTTCGCAATCGCCTAATAACCTGTCAGGGCGAAAGGAGAATTTATGTTAACCGGTGTATATCTTGCGACAAAAAAAGACAAAACCGTATACTATCGCTCCAATATTACGCACAAAGGCCGTCATATCAGCCTCGGAAGCTTCCCCACGGAAGTTCAGGCACATCAGGCATACACTGCCGCCTGCGAGCTGTTATCCGGTACAGAAACCATCGATGAGGCATTTTACCGGACCAACCAGCTTGCCTTTGAAAAAATTGTTTCGCTGATCAATTTCCGGGATAATCATATGTATATTCCTACCCCCATCTATCTGCGCAAAAATTATTTCAGTTATTATCTGAGTATTCACCGGGAGTTAAAATTTGACATTGATGACCTCTTCTATTACAGCAGCCACCGGATTCTGACGCGCCAGGGACATCTGTATGTCAATCACTATGGAATGCAGCTTACGCTTCTCGGCCGCTACGGCATCAAAACCCATGCGGTAAACGGCAGGGATTTTTGTTTTGTCAACGGCGATGAAAATGATTTCCGCTACTCAAACCTCAAAATCATCAATCCGTATTTTGGTGTCGAACGCATCGACAAAAACGGAACCGAACACTATAAAGTACGTATCCATATCCACGGCAACATCACTGTCGGTAATTACACAAATGCGATTGATGCGGCAATTGCCTATAACAAAGCCGTAGATCTGGCGCATCAGGCCGGCATATCAAAAAATTTTCCGGAAAACTATATCGAGGAGCTGTCTGCTTCGTCCTATGCCGATATTTACCAGCAGATTTCTCTTTCTCCTAAATATCTTTCTTACCTAAAAGGACTTCCCCGCAAATAAGGGAAGTCCTCTCTGACATCTTTTTATTATTTCTGGTTGATATAATTGACAAGACCTTCGCAGTCAATAATCTTCTGCATAAATGGTGGAAATGCCTGTCCCTGGAATTTCTTTCCGGTTGTCACATCTGTGATGATTCCGGAATCAAAATCTACTTCCACCTCATCCCCTGCCTGTATTTCCTTTGCGGCCTGTGGGCACTCAATGATCGGCAAACCGATATTGATGGCATTCCGGTAAAAGATTCTGGCAAATGTCTCAGCAATGACACAGCTGACACCGGATGCCTTGATGGAAATCGGTGCATGTTCACGGGAAGAACCACATCCAAAGTTTTTATTGGCTACAATAATATCTCCCACATGTACATTTTTAACGAAATCTTTATCGATATCTTCCATACAGTGCATGAGTGAAGGAACACCGATATTCAAAGCTGGAGTAGCTGTTGCAGGAAGAATTCAAATATCTTGCCGGAATGATAACATCCGTATCTACGTTATCGCCATATTTAAATACACTACCATGTGCTGCTTTCATTTCTTATCTGACCTCCTTTTTCTCCGGCATCTTCTACATTACTTCCGCCGGGCCTGAAATCTTTCCGGTGATGGCACTTGCCGCTGCAACCGCCGGGCTTGCAAGATATACTTCCGAATCTACATGTCCCATACGTCCGACAAAGTTACGGTTTGTTGTGGATACACAGCGCTCGCCTTCTGCAAGTACTCCCATATATCCGCCAAGACACGGTCCACATGTCGGTGTACTTACGATTGCACCTGCTTCGATAAAGATCTTAAGAAGTCCCTCTTCCATGGCATCCAGATAAATCTGCTGGGTTGCCGGGATTACAATCACGCGGAGTCCTTTGGCTACTTTCTTTCCTTTTAAGATTTCTGCAGCTGTACGAAGATCTTCCATACGTCCGTTTGTGCAGGAACCAATCACAACCTGATCAATTTTCACATCGCCCACTTCATCAATCGTACGTGTGTTATCCGGCAGATGTGGGAATGAAACGGTTGACTTTAAAGTTGAAAGATCAATCGTATATTCTTCGTCATACTCTGCATCCGCATCTGCTTCATATTCCACGAACGGTCTCTTGGAATGTTCTTTCATGTACGCGCGGGTCAGATCGTCTACCGGGAAAATACCGTTCTTTCCACCGGCCTCAATTGCCATGTTTGCGATGGTAAAACGGTCATCCATGGAAAGGTATTTGATTCCTTCCCCAACAAATTCCATGGATTTATAAAGGGCTCCATCCACACCGATCATTCCGATGATATGAAGAATCACATCTTTTCCGCTGATCCATTTGTCCGGCTTTCCTACAATATTAAATTTGATTGCAGACGGTACTTTAAACCATGCTTTTCCGGTAGCCATGCCGGCTGCCATATCTGTACTTCCCACACCAGTAGAAAATGCACCAAGTGCACCGTATGTACATGTATGGGAATCTGCACCGATAATCACATCTCCCGCAACCGTAAGTCCTTTTTCCGGAAGGAGTGCATGCTCTATTCCCATCTCACCTACATCAAAATAGTTTGTAATATCATTTTTGCAGGCGAACTCGCGTACGCATTTGCAATGCTCTGCGGATTTAATGTCTTTATTTGGAGCAAAGTGATCCATCACAAGTGCGATTTTATCTTTGTGAAATACACCCTCTACATTCATTTTTCCGATTTCATGAATTGCAACCGGAGAAGTAATATCATTGCCCAGAACCAGATCCAGGTCTGCCTCGATCAGCTGTCCGGCGCTGACAGAAGGCAGGCCTGCATGTGCTGCAAGAATCTTCTGAGTCATTGTCATTCCCATGGATAATTCCTCCTTTAATATCTTAAACTACTATGATTTTAGCACAGATTATTTCATAATCCTAATACATAATAAACATATTTACCATAACTATATTTTATGATATAATGATTTATTATAATAAACGGAGGCAATAATGAATCAGAATTTATCTTCTTACTGGATTTTTTATACGGTTGCCAATGCCGGAAATATTTCCAAGGCAGCCAAAGAACTCTACATCAGCCAGCCTGCCATCAGCAAATCCATTCAGAAACTGGAAGAAAATTTAGGATGCAAACTGTTTTCCCGCAGTTCCCGCGGCGTTGTACTGACGGACGAGGGCCAGTTACTTTATGGACATGTAAAGGAAGCCTTTGAAACACTGACACTTGGGGAAGACAAATTAAAACGCTCCATCGATCTTGGTGTCGGTCACCTGCAGATCGGTGTCAGTTCCACACTCTGCAAATTTGTGCTTCTGCCCTATCTGAAAGAATTCATACGGCAGAATCCGCATATCAGTATTTCCATCAACTGTCAGTCGACCAACGAAACGCTTGATCTGCTGGATGAAAATAAAATTGACATCGGTCTGATTGGAAAGCCGGATAATCTCAAAAACATCAATTTTTACTACCTGGACAACATTGAAGACATTTTTGTAGCCAATCCGGACTATCTCTCAAATCTGAAAAAAAGAGGGATTACCAGAGATTCCATCCTTGGCAATTCCACACTTATGCTTTTGGATAAGCATAACATGACGCGGCAGTATATTGACGATTATCTGCAGGACAATCATATTTCCGTAGCGGAATCCATTGACATCTCGAACATGGATCTGTTAATTGATTTCGCAAAGATCGGTGTCGGCGTTGCCTGTGTCATCAAAAGTTTTGTCACAAAGGAACTCCAAGAGGGATCTCTCGTGGAAATTCCGCTCGGCATCCCGATCCACAAACGGGAAATCGGCTTTGCATACAAGGAAAACTTAAAGCCATCCAAATCCTTACAGACCTTTATTGACTTTTACCGTACTTACAGACCGGAGGAAACACTATGAAAGAACAGCTTCACACCATCCCAATTTCAGATGCCATGGCAAATGCCGGAGAATGTCCGTTCTGCTATATCGAACAAAAAACCGAAGAACACATGATGGATTTCGTCCTCGGACATGGTGCCTCCTACATGGAAGCCGATATCCGCGACATGACAGACCGGGAAGGATTCTGCCGCGCACATTTCAAAAAAATGTTTGATTATGGAAATTCGCTCGGCAATGCCTGGATTTTAAAAACACTGATGAAACGTCACGAAGAGGAAATGGATCATGTCTGGAAAACCTTCCGTCCGGACGCTGCTGCAAAACGCAGCAGTCTGTTCGGCAAAAAAACAGATGGTTCTTCCAATTCCATTGTCGAGTGGATCAACCGGCGGGAATCCACCTGTTTCATCTGTAACAGTGTAAAAAATACCTTTCAGGCTTACATGAAAACCTTCTTTTCCATGTACAAAAAAGATGTGGATTTCCGTGCACAGGTGGCAAATACCAAAGGATTCTGCCTCGATCACTTTAAAGTTCTCTGCGAAGGTGCCGACGAACAGCTTTCCGGTGAAGAGAAAAAAGAATTCTATGCCACCGTCCTTCCTCTGATGAAGGAAAATTTCCACCGCGTCTATGAAGACGTTGCATGGTTTATTGAAAAATATGATTACAAAAACAAAGATGCCAGCTGGAAAGATTCCAAAGATGCCATTCAGCGCGGCATGCAGAAATTGCGTGGCAGCGACCCGTCCCTGCCTCCTCATGTGTTAAAAAAATAACTTTTAGTTTTTCCTTCCGGCAACTATAAGATAGCCCGCATCCATCAAAAGCATGCACAGAAATACAAGTGCCGCATAGCCAATAAGATACCCCGGATTTCCCATCCTGTCTGCCAGCCAGACAAGCGGAGATCCGGCGGATGGCCAGTTCACAAACATATAATTCACATCATATCTTTTATCAAACCAGTAAATCGGTATCACAACCGCAGTCAGAAATAACACCACCTGCCAGAGTTTTGCAAAATCCGGTCGGATTTCATGGGATGCAAGTTTTCCTGCCACATACAGTACAATTCCCATATGAAACAAAAAGCCTTCCAGTGTAATGAAATGAATGACCGGATAAAAGTTCCAGTTTGGAAATAAAAGTGCCAGCACTGTTCCCGGGAGACAGATGGTATACAGCACCTGCCCCAGCCATTTCCATTTCGTCAGACAATGAACGACACACAAAATTCCAGCCATGCTGCACAGATGAAACGGGAGTTCATATAAAAACGCTTCATGGATCACCGCAATATAAATTGCTCTCACGACAATCCACACCACAAGGGGACATGCCGTCAGACCATCCATCCGGCGTTTTTTTCTTTCATCCCCTTTTTTATAAATCCATACATATCTGACGCATATGGCAAAAATAACCGAAAGCCACAACAGATGCCATGGACCGAACAACGCAAATCCAATGCCATCCGGAATATGGGTTTCATATGTAAAAAAATAAGAAAGATATGAAAGTTTCACATCAAAGACCTCCTTTTTTACAGTATCTGTGTTTTCCTTTTTATTATGCAAAACACCCTGCGCCTTTTGCGCAGGGTGCCTTTCCCTTAAAACCCCTTCTGTCTGCTGTTTTTTCAGGCAGAAAATATTTTATTTCATTACAATGTTTACCAGTCTTCCCGGTACATAAATCTCTTTGACAATATTTCCGGTCAGTTTATCTGCAATGACTTCTTTTGCCTTTGCAATTACCTGATCCTTCGGATCATCTTTCTGGATACCAAGCGTTCCCTTTACCTTACCATTGATCTGAACTGCAATCTCCACGGAAGATTCCACCGTCTTTGCCTCATCGAACTCCGGCCATGTCTGCTGATATACTCTTCCCTCGCATCCGATAATCTGCCACATTTCTTCTGTAATATGCGGAGCAACCGGATTCAGCAGAATGATCAGTGTCTTTAACTCTCCCCTGGTGATAGAGCCTTTTTTATAAAAATCATTCAAAAGTGTCATCATGGCAGCAATCGCCGTATTGTACTTGAGGTTTTCAAAGTCATTGGAAACCTTCTTGATGGTCTGATGCATCTTGGTCTCAAGATCCTTGGAGTATCCCTCCTCATCAGTCATAAGATCCTGCAATTTCCAGACACGGTCTAAGAATCTGCGGCATCCCTTTACCCCATCTTCCGACCAGGATGCAGCCAGATCAAATGCTCCGATGAACATTTCATACGTACGCAGAGTGTCTGCACCATACTCCTGCACAATATCGTCCGGATTGACTACATTTCCTCTGGACTTTGACATCTTCTCTCCGTTCTCACCGAGAATCATGCCATGGGAAGTACGCTTCTGGTATGGTTCTGGAGTCGGAACAATGCCCTGATCATACAGGAATTTATGCCAGAATCTGGAATACAGCAGATGCAGGGTCGTGTGCTCCATACCACCATTGTACCAGTCGACCGGCAGCCAGTATTTAAGTGCTTCTGAACTTGCCAGGGCCTTGTCATTGTGCGGATCGGTATAACGCAGGAAATACCAGGAAGATCCGGCCCACTGCGGCATTGTATCGGTCTCACGCTTTGCAGGACCACCACAGCATGGACAGGTTGTATTTACCCAGTCGGTCATTGCTGCAAGCGGAGATTCTCCGTTGTCTGTCGGCATATAACTTTCTACTTCCGGAAGAAGCAGCGGCAGCTCGCTCTCATCGATCGGCACATACCCACACTTATCACAGTGAACAATCGGAATCGGCTCCCCCCAGTAACGCTGACGGGAGAATACCCAGTCTCTTAATTTATAATTTGTCTTTGCCTGACCAATTCCTTTTTCTTCCAGGAATTTGATCATCTTTTCCTTTGCATCTTTTACTTCTAGGCCGTTTAAGAAGTCGGAGTTGATCAGCACACCCGTCGCTACATCGGTAAAAGCAGCCTCATTGACATCCACTTCTTCTCCGTTCTTTGCAACTACCTGAATGATCGGAAGATGAAATTTCTTTGCAAACTCCCAGTCTCTCTCATCATGTGCCGGAACTGCCATGATAGCACCGGTACCATAGCTCATCAGTACATAATCAGATACCCAGATCGGAACTTCTTTTCCGTTGACCGGATTGATTGCAGTCAGACCGTCAATTGCCACACCCGTCTTGTCTTTTGCAAGCTCCGCCCGCTCAAAATCAGACTTTCTGGAAGCCTGCTCGCGGTATGCAACGATTTCCTCCCAGTTTTTAATCTGATCCTTGTACTTATCCAGATATGGATGCTCTGGTGAAACAACCATATAGGTAACACCAAACAATGTATCGCAGCGTGTGGTGTAAATACGCAGCTTATCTTCTGTATCTTTGATCTGGAAATCAACCTCGGCACCTGTAGAACGTCCGATCCAGTTTTTCTGTGAAACCTTGACACGTTCAATGTAGTCTACATCATTCAGTCCTTCGATCAACTTATCCGCATAATCGGTGATCTTTAACATCCACTCGCTCTTTACCTTGCGGACAACCGGAGCGCCACACCGCTCACATACACCGTTTACAACTTCCTCGTTTGCAAGACCTACCTTACAGGAAGTACACCAGTTGATCGGCATCTCTTTTTTGTATGCAAGACCGGCCTTGAACAATTTCAGAAAAATCCACTGAGTCCATTTATAGTACTTTGGATCTGTTGTATTAATCTCACGATCCCAGTCAAAAGAATATCCCAGAGAATGTAACTGATCCTTAAAATGCTTTACATTATTTTCGGTTACGATTTTTGGATGGATTTTATTTTTAATTGCATAGTTTTCTGTCGGAAGTCCAAATGCATCCCATCCCATCGGATATAATACATTATATCCCTGCATTCTTCTCTTACGGGCAACAATATCCAATGCTGTATATGGTCTCGGATGACCAACGTGAAGTCCCTGTCCGGATGGATATGGGAATTCAACCAACGCATAATATTTCGGTTTGGAATAATCATTGGTTGCAGCAAAAGCCTTTTCATCATCCCAGACTTTCTGCCACTTTTTCTCTACCACTTTGTGGTTGTATACTTCTGCCATGTCTTCGCCTCTTCATTTTTCATATTTTTTCACAATACATTTATTTTACACATACCGGGGTAGTTTGTCAATTGTCATGAGGAGGGACCCGCGCTCTTTGCGGGAGGAGCCCTTATGACCACTTCCTTTTCCAGAGGAGGGACATTGCCATGAGGAGGGACCCGCGCTCTTTGCGGGAGGAGTCCTTATGGCCCCACATGGAAAAATCTTGATACCTCTTTGTGGGAGGAGTCCTTATGCCCCACTTCCTTACACTCGGTCACAAAAACAAAAACCCCGATGATGGTACTCACCGGGGTTTTTAAAATCAGTTTCTGATTAGTTGTTGATGAGCTTGTCGCTCTCGTTGTTCCAGCTGTACAGCTTACGGATCTCAGCACCAACCTTCTCTGATGGATGCTCAGAAGCAAGCTTTCTCATAGCCTTGAAGTGAACCTGACGTCCTGCCGGAGACATATCCAGTAAGAACTCTTTTGCAAATGTACCATCCTGAATATCAGTAAGGATCTGCTTCATAGCCTTCTTTGTCTCAGCAGTAACAATCTTTGGTCCGGTGATGTAATCACCATACTCAGCTGTATTAGAGATAGAATATCTCATTCCTGCGAAACCTGACTGGTAAATTAAGTCTACGATCAGTTTCATCTCATGGATACACTCAAAGTATGCATTTCTCGGATCATAACCAGCCTCGCAAAGTGTTTCGAAACCAGCCTGCATAAGTGCACAAACACCACCACAAAGTACAGCCTGCTCACCGAAGAGGTCAGTCTCTGTCTCTGTACGGAATGTTGTCTCAAGAAGTCCGGCTCTTGCTCCGCCGATTCCAAGACCATATGCAAGTGCAAGATCCCATGCCTTTCCGGTAGCATCCTGCTCAACAGCGATCAGACAAGGAGTTCCCTTACCAGCCTGATACTCAGAACGTACTGTATGTCCTGGTGCCTTAGGTGCGATCATTGTAACATCGACATCCTTTGGTGGCTTGATGCATCCGAAATGGATATTGAAACCATGTGCGAACATTAACATGTTACCTGGCTCAAGGTTTGGCTCGATATCTTTCTTGTACATATCAGCCTGTAATTCATCGTTAATCAGAATCATGATAATATCAGCTTTTTTAGCAGCTTCTGCTGCAACGTATACCTTAAATCCCTGCTCTTCGGCTTTCTTCCAGGACTTGCTTCCCTCATAAAGACCGATAATGACGTTGCATCCGGACTCCTTTAAGTTTAATGCATGTGCATGTCCCTGGCTACCATAGCCGATGATTGCGATTGTCTTTCCATCCAGTAATGAAAGGTTACAATCTTCCTGATAAAAAATTCTTGCTTCTGACATATCATTGTCCTCCTAAATATGTATACTCTTATATAAAAAAATATTTTTAATAAGTAGCCGTAACTAATCCAAAAAACGGACATCCGACGATCCACGGGTAAGTCCCGTAATTCCGGTACGTGCAAGTTCCAGAATTTCATATCCATCCAGCAGATCTAAAAAGGCATCCAGTTTATCCTGATGTCCTACCAGCTGAATTACCATGGAATCGTTTGTAACATCTACGATCTTTCCATGAAAAATCTCTGTCACATTCATAATCGGCTGACGCTCGTTATCCTTTGCGCGGATCTTTACAAGAATCAGCTCCCGGGTAACAGAAAGTCCCGGTTCCAGTTTTTTGATATCCAACACATCTTCCAATTTCAGTAACTGTTTCTCGATCTGATCCAGAATAAGTTCATCGCCACTGGCAACAATTGTAATTCTGGTATATTTCGGATCTGCAGTCACACCGGATGAAAAACTGTCAATATTATATCCGCGGCGACTGAACAATCCGGATATCCGGCTCGTCACGCCTGGGTTATTTTCCACTAAAAGCGATAACGCCTGTCTTCTCATATCTCGAAAACCTTCTACTTTCTTTGTGTTGTTTAGATCATAATACTATAATCTGTGTTTGTCAAGCACTATTTTTATTATAACTTCCAGTTATATTATGAATAACTCCCATCTATCAGAATGGGACTTTAAAAGTGAAACATATGGGAATAAAGAAAGGTTCCGATTCCCACCCCCAGTAAAATGATCACAATAATTTTCATAAGAAGCGCGATCACACTGCAGATCACACCCGCAAGAGCCATTCCTCTGCTGCTGCCGTACTTGGGTTTCTGTAATGCGATAATTCCAAGAATCAGACCGGCAGCTGCGACAAGAAATGTCAGCCATTTTCCTCCGGCACAGCATGCCAGCAGAATGGCAACAATCCCAAGGATCATTGAAGCAATTCCAAGCCCGTTTGCACCTTCGTCCATATTCTGCGGTGTTCCGCCATAGGTATACGGATTATCCGGATTTGTAGGTGTTCCACAATATCCGCACATGGCAGAATCATCGGGAATCTCTCTTCCACATTTTCTGCAATACATAATTTCTCCTTTGTTTAATACAATGTCTTAATGGCTCCATTATAATACTGAAGGATTTTTAAAGCATCCGTCAGATCCACTTTTCCGTCACGGTTTACATCTGCCGCAGTCTTTTCCGCGTTTGTAAATGTTTTCGTGTTGTTATAATACTGAATGACATATAACACATCCACCAGATTAATTTTCCCGTCACCACTCACATCTCCAAGCGTATGTACCTGATCCGTGATCGTCACACTTGAGGTCGCCGAATTATAGGAAAAGATATCTCCCTGCTGGTCTTCTACAGATTCTATGGCAACCGTAACATCTGTACTGATTCCATTATTGGAGTATGCTGTCATCCCATTCGCAAGCTGAAAATCAATGTACATCAGATTTCCTGAAGTATTGACATCTGCTGTTGCGGTATATTCCGTTGTCAGATATCCTCCGTAGGAAGACATATTATAATCACTCTGTGTAAGTGTCGACTGCACTTCCGGTGCCAGTGTTATGGACTGAAAAGCAAGAATATTTTTATTATAAGTAATCCTAAGCTTAATTTTATTAAATCCGTCATTTCGGGAAAAATACACCGGTACGGAAATCCGTCCGTTTCCCTTTACAATTCCAAGAGATAGCGTAACGGCCTTTGCCTGGGAATTGGTCAGTGTGAGTTTCTGCGTTTTCAATTCCACATCCGTTCCATTTGTCCGAAGATAGGACGGGCTAAAGGTAATATCCGTCTTAATCACCGGTTTTGCCGAGGTAAATTTTAATGTTGCAATCGATGATCCCGATACTTTTACCGGATCTGCAATCTGTGCGGTGGTATTTCCTGCCGCATCCTTTTTATAATAATCCACGGACAGAAAATGTGTGTACCCATTATAAGAAGCCTTCCACTCTCCGTTATTGTCTGTCTTTCCGGATGTGGTGCCCCCGTCAACAACTACCGTAACCGAAGTAAATACTGAATTGTCATAAGTCAGGTATCCTCCGAATCCGGAAGTCTCCGCATTGACAGAAAATGTCACATCAAATGACTGTCCCGCATTTAAATTGATGGAGTCACTGGCAGTCTTCATTTCCAGCGAACCGGCAGTGGTTCCTGCCGCATACACATCTGGCGGCTCCACACCAGTTCCCGCAATAAACATACATGCAAGCATGATTCCGGCTATTAATTTCTTTGCTTTTCTCATAAGAATTCCCCCACTTATATGTGTTTTGATCCTTTGTAACTCATTCTATGTCTTATCCTACCATTCTCTGTAGCAAAAGGCAAGAAGTAACAAAGCTGGAAATTTTTCTCTTCTGCGGTAATTTTAAGAAACAACAATTTTTAACACGACCGGAAATTCAGAATAAAAACCGGAGGTCTTCACATGCAGACCTTCTGCGTCCGTTTTCCATTCCGGGGATTTTTCATATCCAAGAACTTCTACCTGTCTGATAATCCCATGGAATTCCGGGAGATTCTGGTCACTGCTTTCTGCCAGAGACTGAACGCAAAAGTTTCCATCCTGCGGGCACTTTAACGCAATGGCATAAATATTTCCATGATTCACTGTAAAACGGTAATCCTGCGGCGTATAGACCATCTCTTTCTGATCTGAGAACTGTCCCTCCTGCATCTTTGTCGGACCTTCGGACGATTTTCTCCATACCTTTGCTCCATGGATGGCTTCCCGGTTCACCGCCATCCAGTCCGCCAGATCCCGGAGAATCTTTTTATCTCCTTCCGGAAGCGTGCCATCCGCCTTCGGTCCGACATTTAATAAAAGATTTCCGTTTTTACTTACCACATCCACCAGCGTACAGATGATTTCTTGACTTGTTTTATAGATCAGTGTATCCGTATAGCACCAGGAATTTCTTGCAATTGCGGTATCTGTCTGCCACGGATACGGTTTTGCCTCCGCAAAGCCGCCACGTTCCATTTCTACAATTCCACTGCCAAACGCCATCGCATCATGCTTGTAACAGATGGCAACATTCGTCCCCCATTCCGCTCCGCAATTATAATAAAACGCGGCAAGTTTCTTTAAATAGGGCTTAAATGCCTCATGCTGGACCCACCAGTCAAAATACAACAGGCGCGGACGGTAATTAAGGATAAGTTCTGCCGTCCGTGCCAGCCAGTCATCGAGAAACTCTTCTGTCGGATACGGTCTGGAATACAGGTCCTCCGGATCTGCCTCCGGCATGGATGGCCAGTAAAAATCCCCTTTTTTCAGTGGTTCATGGATATCACTGTCAAACGTTTTTCCATTTCCGAGGAAAAACCAGTGTTCCGCACGGTGGGAAGATGTACAGAAATGAATTCCCCGCTTTTTTGCTTCCTCTTTCAGTTCCCCGAGAACATCCCGTTTCGGTCCCATGTCGACCGCGTTCCAATCGGAAAGATCACTCCGGTACATCTGAAATCCATCATGATGTTCCGCTACCGGAAACACATAACCGGCTCCTGCCGCCTGAAACAGTTCCATCCACTCCGCCGGGCAAAAATGTTCAGCCCGAAACATCGGAATAAAATCCTTATACCCGAAGTTCTTCTGCAATCCATAAGTTTTTCTGTGATGCTCATATGCCGGCATTCCTTCTTTGTACATGTTGCGCGGATACCACTCATTGGAATTTGCCGGAACACTGTAAACACCCCAGTGTATAAAAATCCCGGCTTTTTCTCCCCCCAGCCACTGCGGCATCTGCGCTTCACACAGCGATGCCCATGAAGCCTCATAAGGTCCCCTAGCAATCTTTTCTTCTACCTTCTGTAAAATTTCCTTTTCCCGTTGTGCAATTCTCATCCATCATTCTCCTTAACCGTTCGATTGCCGGATAATTATTGGGATTGATCTGCTCTTTCGATGGGAGTTCATCCATACGGAAAAAACAAAGTTTTTCTACTTCCTCCTGCTGGCAGATGATCTGTCCGGAAAATTTCCGGCATAAAAAGATCTCTTCTGCGGCATAAATTTCATCCCCGTTTGGATAGACATAATGTACTTCTTCTCCGGAGACATTCATAAAGTGTTCGAGGTTTCCGCAGATCAGTCCTGTTTCCTCCTGTACTTCCCGTCTGGCACAGTCTTCAAAGCTGTCCCCGAGTTCCATAGAACCCCCGGGATATCCCCATAACCCGTTGTCTGCACGTTTCTGCAGAAGCAACTCACTTTTTTCATTCAAAAGCAGCACTCCTGCACAGGTCATAATCAACGGCCGATGACCTACCTGTTTTCTCAATTCCAATATATATCCCATATGTTTTGTTCTCTCTTTCTTTTTTCTGTCTCCATCATAGCATGGGAAAAGAAAAAAGAAAACCGCGCATCTTTTCAGATGCACGGCATTTGCTGCTTATATCGTAATATCCTGTGTCAACTGGATATCCTGCAGGGAGCTTCCGACATAAATGCGGTAATCCCCATGTTTTAATCTCCATGTTCCGGCAGCTTCATCATAATGCATGAAATCTTCCATCGTGATTTTCAAAAGCACGGTCTTGGTTTCCCTCGGACGAAGACAGATTTTTTCAAATGCCTTCAGTTCCTTCACCGGGTTTTCCGGAGAAACCGTCTTCTCTCCAAGATACAACTGAACCGTCTCTTTTCCCTCCAGTGCTCCTACATTGCGCACCTGAAGCTGTACATCAAATCCATTGGCACGCGCTTTGGACGGAATTTCCTCAATTTTTAAATTATCATAGGTAAAGTCTGTATAAGACAATCCATGTCCGAAACAAAACTGTACCGGAATCCGGTTCTTTTCGTAATAACGGTATCCCACGAAGATGCCTTCTGCATAGGTCTGTGTCAAATGTGCATTCATATGTTTCTTCTCTTCGTCTGTCAGAGGTCTTCCCGGGAAATACGCTTCTTTCCGGAAACATTCCGGAATCTCTTCCGGAAGCGTTTCTGCAAGTTTTCCGGAAGGATTTACTGCACCAAACAATACCTCTGCAAGCGCAGTGCCTCCTTCCATACCGCTGTAACTCATCCAAACAATTGCCTTTGCCCTGTCCGCCCATGGTTTCATGGAAACCGGACTTCCGGCAAGCATTACAATTGTCATATCCGGTCGAACCTCAAGAAGCTCTGTAATCAGCCGGTCCTGTCCGTATGGCAGGGTTAAATCCGCACGGTCCTGTCCTTCCAGATCCTGATCATGATTTAAACCACCCACATAAATGACATGCTTATATTCTTTTGCCAGTTCCACAGCTTCTTTCCGCAGACGTGCACTGTCCTCGGTTTCCTTTGCTGTCTCAGCCGCCGCTTTGCTTGCATCAAGGCTGTCTTCCTGCCAGTTATGATCGCTTTCCTTTTTTGCCGGAATATCATATCCTCTGGCATAACGGACTTCGCAGTTTCCACCGAGAAACTTGCTGATTCCAAGCAGTGGTGTAATCTCATACAAAGCTTTAATCTCCGCACTTCCGCCACCCATAGCCTGTGAAATCACTGCATTCTGCCCAATGACAAGAACTTTATCGATTGCAGGATCAAGCGGAAGTTTCCGGTCTTCATTTTTTAACAGTGTGATCGATTCTCTTGCTACTTTTAAAACTTCAAAACGGTGTTTTGCCGTATTATAACTTCCCGCTTTCCGGTTCTTGTTCTTCTGAACCAGAATTTTCTTTTTTCCATCAGAATCCGGTACTTCTGTCAGTTCAATCATATGCAGGCGTACCATCATCCGCAGAATATTGCGCACTTTTTCGTCCACACAGGCCTCATCTATATTCCCTTTTCGGATTTCGCTGATCAGCGGATTCGCAAGAAAATAGTCATCAAAATCACTGGTTACCGACATTTCGATATCAAGCGGTCCCTCTGCGGTCCCCTTTGTTGTATGTACGGCTCCCCAGTCAGAGATAATGGTTCCGTCAAATCCCCATTCTTTGCGCAGTACGGTTCCCATAATATCTTTGTTTTCACAGACATGTGTTCCGCGGATCAGATTATAAGAGCCCATGATCGACTTTGCACCCGCTTTTTGTACAACCGCCTGAAATGCCGGGAAATAAATTTCACGCATTGTACGCTCATCCGCTTCCACATTTACCCAGAGCCGTTCGGTTTCCTGATTGTTCATTGCAAAATGCTTTACACATGCTGCCACATCAGACGTCTCGATTCCACGAACTATCGGAACGGCAAGTTCACTGGTCAGTCTTGGATCTTCACTGATATATTCAAAATTTCTTCCGCATGCAGGTGTTCTTTTGATATTAATACCCGGAGCAAGAATCACATCTTTGCCTCTTCCGCGTGCTTCTTCTCCCAACACTTTTCCTGCATTGCGTGCAAGTTTGCGGTTCCATGTCATCGCAATCGCATTGTTGCTCGGACAATATGTCACATAATCATCTGGTGTTCCGACCGGCATCCACTGATCATTGACAAACTCGCTGCGCACACCCATCGGTCCATCGGACATCTTTAAAGGGGGAATATGAATTCTTTCCACCCCCGCGGTGCGAAACAGACCCGCACCGTGGATCATGCCGGTTTTCTCTTCCAGTGTCATTTCCTTGATCAGAAGACAGATCCGGTTTTCCAATACTTTATCCATCAATTTTTCCTCTTACCTGATTTTACTGTATACACTCTATGTGGCTCTCACAGTCACGAAGAATGGTGTTTTTATTTTCTTTGGATGCCTTTGCGCCCTTCACATCTAAAATGCCGGTATTAACCAGTTCTACGGTAAACGGCTTTTTGCTGTCGCAGTCGATCACAAGCTTATCCTCTATGCGTTTTACCACAATGGAAGCCACTTTATTCTGATCCATATCGTAGATTTCAGCAGCTGCCTCATCCTGTACATCATATACACGGAATGTCACCTGATCGGCATAATCATACTCTGGTCCCTCTTCGCTGTTTCCAAGCGGAAGTACCGTATTCGGACGTACCATCAGCGGAATCTCCGTATAAGCATATGTGCGGGTATACCAGTCTCCGCCTTCCTGCTGCCTGCCGGTGAAGAAATCGGTCCATATGCCGTTCTCCTTTGGCAGATAGTATTCTCCAATTCCCTCATCGTTAAAGATTGGAGCAACCAGTAAGCTGTCGCCGAGCATATACTGCTTATCCAGATAATTGCACATTTTATCATTTGTGTAAGAAAGAACCATCGCACGCATGCTTGGAATTCCCTCGTTATGTGCTGTCAGCGCGGTCTTCCACAGGTATGGCATCAGACGTGCTTTCAGGCGTACAAAGCTGCGCAGCACATCCACGGCCTCATCGTCATAAGCCCACGGCACACGGTATGATGTACTTCCATGCAGACGGCTGTGAGAAGAAAGCAGACCAAACGCACACCATCTCTTATAGACATCCGCGGTAGAAGTGTTTTCAAATCCGCCGATATCATGGCTCCAGAACCCAAATCCGGAAAGCTGTAAGGATAATCCGCCACGCAGACTTTCTTCCATGGATTCATAATCAGACCAGCAGTCTCCGCCCCAGTGTACCGGGAATTTCTGTCCACCTGCGGTAGCAGATCTCGCAAACAGTACTGCCTCATCTTTTCCTTTCTTTTTCTCAAGAACTTCAAATACAGCTTCATTATATAAATAGGTATAATAATTGTGCATTTTTTCCGGATTTTTCTTGTCATAGTAAACGCAATCGGTTGGAATTCTCTCACCAAAATCTGTCTTGAAACAATCCACACCCATATCAACCAATGCTTCGAGTTTCTTCTGATACCATTTCTTTGCCTCCGGGTTGGTAAAGTCGACGATTGCCATGCCCGGCTGCCACATGTCCCACTGCCATACAGAACCGTCCGGACGCTTCAGGAAATATCCGCCTTCCATGCCCTCGTCAAACATCACGGATTCCTGTGCAATATACGGATTAATCCATACACAGATCTTTAATCCCTTTGCTTTCATACGGGAAAGCATCCCCTCCGGGTCCGGGAATACACGCTCATCCCACAGGAAATCGGTCCAGTGGAAATCTTTCATCCAGAAGCAGTCAAAATGGAATACTTTAAGCGGAATTCCACGATCGAGCATACCATCGATAAAGCTCATAACTGTTTTTTCATCATAGTTTGTCGTAAAGGATGTGGAAAGCCAGAGGCCAAATGTCCAGGCCGGAGGAAGTGCCGGTTTTCCGGTCAGATCCGTATAGCGGCGCAGAACATCCTTTAAATCCGGTCCGTTAAAGAAGAAATAATCCAGACTCTCTCCCGGCACAGAAAATTCTACTTTTGTGACCGCTTCCGTTGCCACTTCAAATGATACTTTCTCGGTATGGTTGACAAACACACCATATCCCTTGTTTGAAATATAAAACGGAATATTTTTATAAGACTGATCGGTGGAGGTACCGCCATCTTCATTCCAGATATCTATGGACTGACCGTTTCTGGTAAATGCGGCAAAGCGCTCACCAAGACCGTAGATCAGCTCTCCCACACCTAAAGAAAGCTGCTGTCTCATATAGGCATCCTTATCTGCGCTCTTTACATAAGCATCACCCTTCCAGTCCGTCTTCATATAGGCAAGATCACGCCATGCACTGGTACTGAGCTTCTTATCCCCGTTATAGTAAGTCATGGACCAGTTCTCTTTGGTAATAACCAGTTTTGCATTTCCGCTTTTTACAACAATCTTCTCATCATCTTCGGTGGCATCAATTGCTGTCTGTTTGGGAAGATTTAATGCAAACTGTGGTCCATCCTGAATTGCGCCCTTATAATGATACGTCTTTACACGGATTACTTCCGGCATCGGAGTGGTAATTTCAACCGTAAGATTGATTCCGCCCAATGTATCTCCTCTGTGATTAATCTTATGTGTCGGTGCACAGAGCACTACTTTATCTTTTTCAATTTTTGTAAAATAAACTTCTGCCGGTGTTTTCGCATTTAAAGCATTTGCAATCTGCTCTCTCGCATCGTCAACCGCTTTCTTTGCTTTTCCGGCAAAACTGTAAACACTCGCCGGATTACTATATGTGTCCATAAAGTAAGGCATCATCTGTTCAAAAACTTCCGGCTTAACTGCTGTCGTTGCAGCATTGTCTAAATATATTAATGAGTCCATAATTCGCACTCCTTTTCATATAATTTTGATAGGATATACTTATTATAACAACTTTGATTTTGTTGTCAAGTTTCCTTTCTTAATCTCGTCCACATATAAAACCTTTTTCTTTACATGGAAAATAATATCAAACCCGGAAAACTCCATACCATATTTTCTCGTCTCATCTTCATGATAAGCCGGTCTTGGATCCTGCCACCCAATCCAGTTTCCAGAAAGACTAGTTCACACTTCTGTTCCACAAAATAGAGCAGGGCAATTGCCAGCGTAAATTCAAACTGCGAACACGCCTTGGATACATGACACGCTGTCACCTGTTCGCAGAGTGCACAAAGACGGTCGTCTGAAATATCTGTTCCATTGACCTGAATCCGGTCTTGATAGTGCCGGACAAAGGGCGAGGTAAACTGTCCGGTTTTGATACCAGCGGCAATGGCTGCTGCCGAACCATATGCAACAACAGAACCTTTCCCGTTCGTTCCGGCAATGTGAACGAATCGCAATTGTTCCTGCGGATTGCCCAGTTCGTCCAACAACGATTGCATCCGGGACAAGTCTTTCACAGGCTTTCCGCTCTTGCTGAACTGCTGAAGATAAGCAATGGTTTCCGATATGGTCATAACCGAAACACTCCTTTCAAAAAAGAACCATTCGCAGCAGATGCGACATCCGCTGCGAATGGAATGGTGTGATTTTGGTTCAAATATGATTATTGCAAGCCAGCAATGGACTGTAAAATCTTTTCCATCTTTTCGGTTGCCTTTGCCAGCTTTGCCCGTTCTGCAGCAACCAGCTGTTCCGGTGCTTTTGCAAGGAATCCCGGATTGTTCAGCTTCTTCTGCAAGAAATCAATGTCTTTCTGTGCCTTCTGCTGTTCTTTTTGCAGTCTTGCCAGTTCTTTTTCTCTGTCAACCAGCTCTGCCATCGGGATGAAGATTCTTGCACTGTCTGTGACTGCGGTTGCAGCATCCTGCAAGTCGAACGATCGTTGCCTGAGTTCCAGAAGTTGCTGCTTGT
>ENA-OPYH01000578-OPYH01000578.1-human-gut-metagenome-genome-assembly--contig:-NODE-578-length-23641-cov-3.497329_pt1 | contig 23641 bp, 21 predicted proteins | sample MGYA00241254_ERZ501488 | MGnify/ENA primary metagenome ERZ501488 (study PRJEB25962, sample SAMEA2042660) | human gut metagenome | biome: human gut; feature: human-associated habitat; material: faeces...
GAAGCCGAAATCAAATCTATTCATAACCGTTTACAATCCGTTTACAATCCATTCATAATCCGTTCATAATCCGTTCACAAAATGCGGCGTAACGCATGTAATTCCCCGCGGAGAGTTACTCGTGTTGTTTACCCTTCGGCAAGCCGTTTTGTGTCCCGCATGGTTCCACCCTTCCATGTCTCCCAACACGTTTTCTACGGATTTTTACTTTAAAATTTGCCGTTTTCATAAAAATCCCATACCTTTGTAAAAAATCAAAGTTATGCGAAATTCAGAAGAACGATATATCAGTTTGCTGACCGATTTCGGTTTCAAGCGCGTCTTCGGCACTGTTCCCAACAAGGACTTGCTCATCGACTTTCTCAACTCTCTCTTTGATGGCGAGCAGGTCGTAAAGGACGTGACGTTTCTCAACAGCGAACACGTCGGGGATGTCCGCTCTGAACGCAAGGCCATTTTCGACGTCTATTGTGAGAACGAGCAAGGCGAGAAGTTTATCGTCGAGATGCAGAATGCCTATCAGACTTTTTTTAAAGACCGTTCTCTCTACTACGCAACCTTCCCAATCCGCGAGCAAGCCGAGAAGGGTGACGTTTGGAACTATCAGCTAAAACATGTCTATGTGGTGGCACTGCTCAACTATGAGATGAGCGATCCAGCCTTCTCTACTGAAAGCATCAACCACGACATCGGCCTACTTGACAAGCAAACTCATCGTGTGTTCAATGATAAATTGACTTTCAAGTACGTTGAGATTTCGAAATTCAACAAAAGTTTAGAGGAGCTTGAGACCAACTATGACAAATGGCTCTATGTCCTTCGCAACCTCTCCCGCCTTGATAGTCAGCCAGACTATTTGCGCAATGAGATATTCAACCGCCTGTTCTCCGAAGCCGAGATAGCCCAATTCTCCAAAGTCGAGCTCCGCGAATATGAGGATAGTCTCAAAGCCTATCGCGATATTAAGAACTCATTGGATACTGCAAAAGCCGAAGGTCGTGCTGAAGGTCTTGTTGAAGGTCGTGCTGAAGGTCGTGCTGAAGGTCGTGCTGAAACTCTTGTTGAGGTCGCCAAAAACCTCTTGTCAATTGGTACACCCATTGATAGTATCATGAAGGCGACGGGCATGACCGAGGAAGAAATCAAATGTTTGATGTAGCATCTCTTCCCAGTACCAATAGGAAACATATCCCCATTCGAGTGGCGGCATAGCGCAGAGCGATACTGCGATGGGGAACAATGTCGTATTACCGTCCGAATGACGGAAAAGTATTAACGACCGATTAACGTCCGATTAACGGCGATTAATGTGAAAAACGCTGGCGGCTTGCTCGCCATTTAAACCCTAATGCCGTAACGCTTGAAACTATTAAAACGAGATACCTATGACAATGACAATTGATACCCCGAGGTTTCTCGCCTCTTGGCAGAAAGTAAAGGACTGCCTGAAATTCTTGGGCGAGGATCAGGTGGAGCGCCTGTTCTCTAAAGAGCACGCCTCGCTGCTTGAGTTCAACCAGGCATTGGCCGAGGAGTTGCGTCTCAAGGAAGCCTCTCTGCGCTCTACTGTCTCCGCCTTGAAGGCGGACTGCGAGGCGGTCAAGAACGAGATCTCCGAGATTAGGACTGAGACCAGGCAACTTCGAGAGGAAAGAAAGCTGATGGAAGTGGAAATAGAAGCAAGAAAGCGTCAGATTTCCTGTCTTCGATACGCCAAGAAAACAAGAAATTAAGGCAAGATTGAGGCAGTGCCGTGTTGATAGTACAGAAATAGATAAACAAGAGTCTTTAGTTTTTAAAGATTATGAATAAAGCATTTTTATCACATAGTTCGGTTCAAAAAGATTTTGTAAGGAAGGTTTATAAACTGTTAGGTGCGTCGCGGTGCGTTTTCGACGAGTGTTGTTTCGATAACGGTAAAAAACTGATCAATGAAATACTAAGAGGACTGCAAAATACTCATTTGTTTGTACTTTTTATTTCAAATGAGTCGTTGAATTCGGACTGGGTGCAACAAGAAATAGTTTTAGCAGATACGTTCGTGCAAAAACATGGATTAAAGCAAATATTACCGCTTCTTATTGACCCTAATATTAATCCCGGGAAAGATGCACGTATTCCGGATTGGATGAAGCAGTATCTGATGAAGCCTATTAGATCGCCAGAAATGGCTAAACAAAAAATATTGAATGCTTTACGACATTTGGATATGGATACTAATCCAATATATAAGGCAAAGCGCAATTTGTTTGTTGGAAGATACAAGGAAAAAGAAGAACTTGAAAGCGCTCTGAACCTTTATGTTGAACCACGTTATAATACTATTTGTGTTTCTGGTTTAGAAGGTATTGGTAGAAGAACCTTTTTAAGGAAATTTTTTGAGGAGAAGCACATGCAAAATACTTCTAATGAGCCAATACTTCTAAGTTTGAACAACAGAAGCAGCATAGATAACCTTATTATATCATTGTTAAAATATCAAAAAGACGTTATTGATAGTAATGATCTAGAGGAGTTGCATTCTAAGAGTATTGCAGAGAAAACGAATATGCTACAAAATCAATTTCGCTCTCTCGCAAATGAAAACGAATATGTTTTTATAATCGATGACGGTTGTGTTGTTCGACCAACTATGGAAGTAAGCGATTGGTTTGTTAAAGCTATTGATATTCCGGAGAATCATGATTGTTTTTATATATCTGTAATTTCTAGATTCAGACCATCTCATAGATTTTTAACAAGTCATGATGATTTTATTTCAATATCTATAGATGCATTGTCTGTTCCTGAAGTAAGAAACCTCTTTTTCGGATATGGTAAAGCGTTAGGATTAACTTCTAGTCCTAAGTTGACCGAAATACTTAGTACATTAAATGGAATACCATCACAAGTATATTATGCAGTAGAGTATATTAAGAGGTTTGGTATAGACCCTGCTATTCGTAATAAAAAAAGAATTCTAGACTATGGAGATAAACCTGTAATGTCTATCATAGCAAATATAAAAGAAAGAGGTGAAGAAAGCTTCAGTCTGTTGGTTTTACTTAGTAAGCTGCAGACAACAAGCTATGATATGATTTATAATCTGGTTGGTGATAACGAGTTCGTCAATAAAGAGTTAGAGTTTTTTTATGTAGGCGGAGTATTTTCATTGTTTGGTGAGAACAAAGAATATATAGAAGTACATTATTCCATAGCTGACTATATTCGAAGATCTAGGGTCGATATAAAGCCAGAGTATCGTCAGAAACTTAATGATTCTGTTGAAGAATTTGTAGATAGGCAGGCTACTAATGTGTTATTTACAGATTTGTCTCAAATGTACCATGATATTAGAGGCGCTATAATCGCAGGGAAGGATATATCGTCTAAATACTATCTTCCATCATTCACTCTAAATGCTATTGCTGAGTTGTACAATAATTCTCAGTATAACTCTGTTGTTAACTTGGTTGATAAAATGTTGTTGAAATCAAATCAATACGATGAAAATACAATAAGAGAATACAAGTATTGGCTTTGTATGTCATTGGCAAGAAACAAAGATTGTAGATTTGAAAGGGAAGTGAAATACTTTAAAGATAGTGCAGATTATTATTTCTTAAAAGGTTTTTATTGGCGTTTGAAAAAAGATTTGCGTAAAGCAGAAAAGTTTTTGGGTGAAGCTTTGGAGCTAAATCCTAATCATCAAAGGACAAAGCGGGAAATAGTTAATGTTTATATTATGAACGAAAACTATAAAGAAGGATTGGCCCTTGCTAAGGAAAACTTCATGCGTAAAAAAACTAATCCTTTTCATATTCAAGCTTATTTTATTTGCCTATTGCATGATAATGAACTGAATGTAAAAAGTGTGCAGGAAGAACTGACAATGCTTTTAGAATTGATAAAAGACTCGTTGGATAAAAAAGCTAAAAGCATGTATACAACAATGTTTGGAGAATATCTTTATTATGTGCAAAAGAGTCCGCAAAAAGCAATCGATGTTTTAGAAAATAGTGTGAAAACTTATAGGAATTTGTTTGCTTTCAAAGCATTGGGTGAAATATATAAAAAAGAAGGATTAAAGGGTAAATTTTATGCTCTAAAAGGTGATATGAATTCAAAAGATTTAGAACATTATTGAAAAACGATTTATATGAACTTTATGAATCAGCAACAGCAAATCAATGAACTTAGCCATGCTTTTCAAAAAGAGACATTTGCAAAGATTATAAAGGCTTATATTCGCCAGCAAGTACCAGAACCTCAAGCAAGCATTTACTGCAAGCAGTTTGATGATATAAAAAACATTGCAGACTTTTTTGAGCATCTGGCAAAACTGTCGAGAGGATAATCTTGATTTCCACAGTAACGTATATGGGCACATGCGAACTGAGTGTAGGGAAAAGTATTAACGACAGATTAATGTCCGATTAACGGCGATTAATGTGAAAACCCTTGTCAGCGTACCTGTCCACTATCCTTACAATGTAGGAACTTGTTCTATTAGAAGGTAAACGTCCAAAAACGTACTTGTGTTTTGACAAGGATGTTCAGGCATTCTTGTTCCGCTGTAAAGCGGAAGGGGGCACATGGAATTTCAATTAATTCCTTTTGGGCTAATCAAAGTGCTCCATACAGGCAATTCTTATGCGTGTTTCAAAAAACATGACAATATGAACCGTCCTATGGTATGACAGAAGAAGAACTACATAACTTTTGTAAATTCTTGTATTCGCAAGTTCAGTCCAAGGATGAAGAGATAAGCCGCCTTACCGCCAATATTAAAGAGTTGACGGATGAGGTTCGTTTGTCTCGTCTTCAACAACAAGCATACAATGATAAAAACAAGGCGTTAGGTGTCACTCATTCTCAAAAGTTGGATGTTGTGCTTCAGCAATTACAAGAAACCAAACAAGAGCTTGCCGATACGAAGAGAAGGTTGGAAACTGCTGAGGCCCTGTTGGCTGATGCCAACGAGAAAAATCATCAGTTGGAAGCTGAACGAAAGAAGCATGCCAAGGAGCGTAAGGATTTGGAGGATGAGATAGCTCTCCTTCGTTCTGATCTTTACAGTGGAAGTAAAAGCCAGCAGTCTGGTCGTTCCGCGGAAGAGGTGGGAGCCAATGATGGCAGGGATGATTTCGATGGGACGGATGCTTCTTTGCCAGAAGAAAACCGTAAGGGGGATGCGTCTTCGGGGTCGAACACTGATGATGCGAAGTCGGAGGAGTCAGAGAACTCGCAACCTGAAGAGCCTAATGGCTCTTCGGAAGGCAAAGATTCTGATAATGGCACTCCCGAAACTCCATCTCCTCCTAATACAATATATCACGGCCCTTCTCGTAAAGGTCGTACTTATAACAAGCATACCGTTGGTACGCCAATTATCCATAAGTGCGATTTGAGTCGCTTGCCAGAAGGTGTGACTTATCGTATTAAGAAGAATCCGAAAAAGATACTCCATACAATAACAAGGGTGGAAGAGCGGCACAACTTGGATCCATTAGAGTATCTTTGTGACGTATTCCGTAGAATCAAAACAACGGCAAAGGACAAGCTTACGGATTTGCTCGCTCATAAATGGTATCCAGCTACTGCTGCTGTTTGGGAGTAAGTTGAACTGACCTTTTTCTTAAAAGACAATAAAAAATTGCTCACTTTGTGGCTTAACGATCCTAAAGTGACGGCTTACAAAGAACTTTTGCGCTTACAGAGTCTTTGGCGACTGGAGGAATTCTAAAGATGCAGCATGAATTAAAGACGGGAGTATTTCATCTTCTTGAAGTAAACGATTTGAAGATGATGCAAGGCAGAAAAGGAACAAATGGACTTGATAGCTTGTATCATCAGAAAGGCATTCTTAAATGATAAGTTAACACTATGTCACTTCAATCAAATAACAACAAGCGAACAGCGAAGAATACTTCGCTGCTTTACTTCCGAATGCTCTTTATGATGGTAGTGTCGCTGTACACGAACCGAGTCATATTGAATGCGTTGGGAGTGGAAGACTTCGGTATATATAATGTGGCGTGTGGTGTCGTGGCGATTTGAATTATTTTTTTAATGAACAATTATGAGTAAAATAAATATTTCTGGTATCGTAAAAGGCATCAAGGCTTCAACCACTTACTTGACTCCTATTATAGAGGCAGTTTGTAATTCTATTGACTCAATTGGAGAACGGAAAGGTGGAAAGATTGACATTGTAGCATATAGAGATGGACAGAAATCTTTGGATGATAATGACCTGTCTAAGGTTTGTGGCTCAATTATTGGGTTTGATGTCGTGGATAATGGCGTAGGATTCATTACAGCCAATAGAGATTCGTTTGATACATATCTTTCTGGACATAAACTTAAGTCTGGCGGAAAAGGCTTTGGAAGATTTATGTACCTGAAATACTTCAATAAGGTCTCTATTGACAGCTATTATATGGAAGAGGGTAAGTCTTTTCATCGTTCATTTGATTTTGGACATAAAGAAGAAATCATTGAAAATGAGAAAAATGATCTCGTTAGTAGTGATAACTTTGAGTGTAAGACAACTTTACATTTGATGTCTGCGATAAAAGATTACAATGCAGACAAAGGATTGGAAGTTATTGCAAGAAAGTTAGTAGAAAGGCTGTTGGTTTTCTTTGTTGATAAAAGCAAGAATATGCCTGTTATCACCTTGAAAGAGTGTGATGGTAGCAATCCTTACATTTTGAATGATTTCATTATTAAAAACGAAACCATACAATTTGTACGAGAAGAAGATTTTCATTTGTCAGGCAAAGACCGTAAGAGATATAAGTTTACGGTAAAGTCTTATAAGGTATATTTCTCATCAATAACCAACAAAGTCATTTTGACTGCACATAGACGTGAAGTAACCAACAGACCACTTCACACTTATGTCCCAGAATTTAAAGACACTCTGGTGGATTTTGCAGATGGGAAACAAAAGAACTATACTATCCGTTCATACGTCATTAGTGAGTATCTCGACAATCATGTGGATACAGAACGTGGTGATTTCACTTTGCCACAAGTCGATAACGATTTATTCTCAAGCATATCTGTAGAGAGAATAGAAAGGGAAGCAAGCAATATAACCAAAATGTTTTTCAACGAATATATCCAAGAGAAGTTTCAGGCAAAGAAACAAAAAGTCATGGATTATGTTTCGAGTATAGCACCTTGGAACAAGAACTTGTTGAAAGACCTGGACATGGAAAGCCTCCCCTTAGGAATATCAGATTTGGATTTGGAACTAAGATTTCAGAAAATTAAATTTGAGAAGGAACAGAAGTCTCGTATTGAAATAAATGATCTTCTGGCTTCGCAAGAAGATATAAATACAGACAATGTAAAGGAACAGGTCAAAGATTTATTTTCAAAAGTAACAGGTGAAGGCAAGAATGACTTAGCCCATTATGTTTGCAGCAGGAAGAAAGTTATAGACCTCTATAATGAACTTCGCAAACGAACAGCTTCTGGGAGTGCTCACTTGGAGAGTGAACTTCATAATTTGTTCTTCCCTATGATAAAGGATGATAGAGAGGTGGATTATGAAGATCATAACTTGTGGCTCTTGGATGAAAGACTTGTCTTTAGTCACTACATTGCGTCAGATAAAGTAATTTCTAAAAAAAATCACAAAGAGCCAGATGTTGTGGTCTTCTATAACGAGAGGATGTTTTTCAGAAATGGAGAAAATAACATCACGTCTCCTGTAACCGTAATCGAATTCAAGAGACCTAAAAGGAAGGATTATACAGATGCAGATAATCCAATCTCGCAAGCTCTCAGATATTCAAGAAAGATACTTGATGGAAAATACGAAATGCCCGATGGCATCGAACCTGTCAAAGTAAACAGTCAATCTACGCCAGTTTATGTATATATTGTCTGTGATATAGTTTCGCAAATCAGAGAGTTCGCAGAACAATCTAATCTGACTGTCAGTCCTGATGATGAAGGTTATTTTGGATATGTATCAAGCTATAACGCATACGTAGAAATCATGTCATTTAAGAAAGTGATTGATGATGCAACGATGCGTAACAAGATATTTTTCCATAAACTTGGTTTAGAATAAAGTTTATGTTTTAGTGATATTGACGTAAGGTAAGTATTCGGTGAAAGTCGTATTGTGCGTCTAGACAAAGTTTCGCACCTTTGCACCGTGAGTTTAAAATGTTCAAATTATGGTACAAGGCAAGAAAGCATTCAACAACAGCAAGCCAAAGTTCGCCGAGGTTGTAATCGGTGACAGTGAGGCGAAAGAGATGCGTGTTGCGGCGAATAGTCGCCCCTCCCGCAGCCCTTATCTAAAACTGGTCTATCCCAATGGCGTGCTTGAGGGAAAACCCACAGTTGTCCCAGACGGCGTTGCTCTTCTACCAAGACCCCTATCTCGTGGAGGAGATAATCAAGGAGAAAGGGTTGACTGGCGAGGAAAAGACCAGGTTCGGGCAAGAGCATGCGGGTCCTATATGGGAAACCTTCCGGGCCTGGGCGGCGAATACGATTCTCGACGTGCCAAAGGACAGCCTAATCTTCAGGGCGCTGAATTACCTGCTTCGCAACTATGATGAGTTGACCCATTACCTGTCTATTCCCGAGACGCCGATAGACAACACGGATATTGAAAGGTTGATCCGTGACATGGTGATGGGCAAGAAGTCTTATTTGTTCTGCCGAGACTTGGATGCCTGCAGGCGGGCAGCGATGATGTACTCATTGTTTGGTGCCTGCAAGGTACTGGGTAAAAATCCGGAGCGTTGGCTCTCTTATGTGCTGAAAAACATAAAGACGACGCCCAAGGATAAACTTTATACTCTTCTTCCTGAGTTTTGGGAAGACGAGGGATGATAAACATGAATTAAAATTTTAGTCAAATCAAGGTGTACTCCCCATTGGCATGAGCTGGTGGAGGGCAAAACCTCCTATGCTTGTCTCAAAATAGGCAATGACAATGCCGCCGTGCAAAGTTACTGCTTTATTTGAGACCATGCAATACGGTGTTCACCGAATACTTACATTTAAACATGGTATCTTTGTACTCTATATTATTGTCTTTGTGCTACTTTGTGGGAGCGTATATAGGAAGAAAGGATATTTTTTCTCCGAGATTTATTTTTAATGTGTTTGCTTGGTTGAAAAATATTCCATATGCAGTTGATTATATCCGCATTAATAATATAGCTGATGAAACTATTGATTCATATTTTCTTTTCAAGTTTATTTCTTTTATTTGTGTCAATGTTGGAATAACAATATATGAAAATAAATCAAGGTATAGAAAATATGTATATCAAGAAAATAAGCAACGTAAAAATTCAGCTTATTTGCGAACAGGAATCATAGTGTCAGTTATAGGAATTGCTATAAAAATTAAAACAATTTTAGAAGGTGGTGGCGTTTTTTATATACTAAGTCATCTCCAAGCAAGAAAGGAAATAATGGCAGGACAATATTATAATGAACTATTTGCTAATTCTTTATTGACATGTGGCGTATTGTTAACTTTGTTATGTTATATAAAAGAAAAGAATAAAAAGCATTTATATATCTTTGTTCTAATATTTGCTATAACAACTTTTGGTTTAATTGTGTTCGGGGCAAGAAGACCAGCTATGATGTTATTGATACAGGTAATCATGTTGTATCATTTTTCTTCATCAAAAATTAAGATTTGTTCAATTTTTAAAATAAAATCTCTAATAACAATATGTGTCATATCTTTATTTGTATTATTGATGCCTATGCTTCGTTCCGCCTCGGAAACAGATTATGTAAATAATCCTACAAAATGGGTTGAAGGGGCCGTTGATAATGCGAATACTTTGTTTCGAGAATTTTCCTATTGTGATGGCGATTTATTTGCTTTCGATTATTTTAAAAATCATGAATATTGGTATGGTGCTTCATATCTTAATATACCTCTCCAAGTAATACCTAGGTCAATATATCCTCAGAAGCCACCTATGGACGATGGTATGTATTTATTAAATATGATGTATGGTGAAAAAGTAACTCCAAATATGGCTACTGCTGATTTGTATTACCAAACGTCTGTACCTTTCACGTTAGAGAGTTCTTTGTACTCAAATTTTGGATTGTTAGGTATTATCTTAGGGGCGCTTCTTGTCGGTATGTTTTATCAATATATATATAAGGTTTTAATATCATGTTCTTGTCCTATAGTAATGATATTAGTATATCAAGAGGTTATTTTTGTTTTTGTTCCGAGTGTATTACATGCTACTTCTGCTATTATTATATGTGGTGTGTATTGGATTATTTTCAAACTATTATTCAAGTTTAAAATCAGAAGAATACAATGAAACAATCATTATTACGAAAGATAGTTTATTCTAACATTTTTCTCACTGTAAATCGAAGCATATTATCTCTTTTTTATGATTCAAAATATTTAAAAGGTAAATTTTTTGAAGAACAGAGATATGGAATTGTATGGGCTTGGAAAGGCGTCTTGAGAAGTTTGTATTTAAGGAGAAGAGGAATCGTCTGGCCTATATCCTCACGATGTCGATTGGCTTCTGGAAAGAATATGAGAGTTTGTCCTAGTTCATTAAACATATTTCAGCAACCTGGTTGTTATTTCCAAAATTATCGAGGTAAGATAACTATTGGTGAGAATGTTTGGATTGCGCAAAATGTCGGTTTAATAACAGAAAATCATGATCCATATGATCCTGATAAACATCTAGATGCTAAGGATATAACAATAGGCGATGGGTGTTGGATTGGCATGAATGCTGTTATATTGCCAGGAGTGAAATTAGGAAATGGAACTATCGTGGGTGCGGGTGCAATTGTAACACATAGTTTCGAAGGTCATTGCATAATTGTTGGCAATCCTGCAAAGTTATTAAAACATTTAAAATGATTTGTACATGAAGAGCTTTTATTTAAAATCTATTCTTTTATTAACTTCAGGGTCTATGTTAGGGCAGATTATAGGATTTATTGGTTCTATGATAATGACTAGATTGTATACTACTTCCGAAATAGGTATAATGACAACAATAGTATCTATTTCAGGAATATTTGCCCCAGTTATAAATGCAAGATTTGATTTTGCTCTTGTTAAAGAGCAAAAAGAAGAATATATTTTTGCTTTAGTCAAAATGTCCATTTATATAGGTGTTATTATGAGTATGCTGATATCTTTGGCTTCTTATATTTATTTCACAGGTATAGATGGTTTTATTTCCCCTACAGTATCGGTTTTCTTTGTTTTCCTTATACTTGTTATTCAGGCTTTTTCAAATGTGTTTAAAAGTTACAATAATAATATAGGAGATTTCAAAACCATGACATCTGTTATAGTTCTGCGACGTTTTGCTGAAGAAATCTCGATGGCTATATTTGGACTTATGGGTTGGAAGGCCATTGGGCTGCTTGTGTCAAGAGTCATAGGCCAATATTTTGGGATGAAACGTGAAATCGTAAATATTAAGAATTTTTTCAAGCCCATAATTTCAGTACAATGGAAGTGTGTTCAAGAAGCTTATAAAATTCATAAAAGACAACTATATTATAGTGCACCAGCTGCATTAATGAATGCAGGCTCATACTCTTTAATTAGTCTTATTGTTGGTAAATATTTTGGGTTAGAAATGTTAGGAATTTATGCAATCTCATTTGCTGTTCTAGGATTACCTTTGTCAGTTATAAGTGGGAATGTCTCGAAAGTATATTTTAGTGAGGCTTCGAAGGAATATGCGATAAAAGGAACGTTTAATGAATCTACAAATAAGACATTGGTGTTCTTGATGATTATAGCAGTTGTGCTTTTTTTTGTTATGTATTATTTGTTTCCAATATTAGTACCTGTTATTTATGGCGAAAAATACAAAATGGCTGGATTTATGATAAGAATCTTGGCTCCGATGTTTGCTGTTAGATTTGTTTCATCTGCAATTAATACTGGATTAGTAGTCTGTAATAAACAAAATTTTGAATTAATAATTCAAATTATGTTCATGTTGTCTGTGGCATTGTTAGCTTTCTTGTGTAATAATAGATTGTTGTCAATTTCAACTTTTTTACTTGGAGTTAGTCTTACATATTCAATTGTATATTTAGTTAATTTAGTGTCAATTTATTATTTCTCTAAAAGCAAATGACGCACAAATATAGTGTTCGTAAACCAGTTATTTACGAGCAAGTAATCAAAGCGAACATCTCGCTTGATGGCATACTTGACCATATTTATGGCCTTGTCTGTCTCCTTCATCAGGTATTCGTCCACACGCTTCTTTACCGTCTGTCCCTCGTGGTTCTCGGTATAGCGAGCCTAACGCTGCTTATCAGTAAGTCCCTGAACCTTTTGCTTGTCTTTCCCCTCCTCACTATGAAGAGAGAAATCGAGAAAGAGCTGGCTAACTCCATCGGACAACATCATGGTCAGACACTTATAACCAAGGATGCTCTTTTGATGAACATGAGACCAAATTCTTCCTATGAGTTCAGTCTTCATACCTGTCTTAGGCGCATCAGTATCATCAATAATCAAACAAACCGGCTTGTCATGATGAACAGTTGTGCTGCTTGATATCTTCTTTATCAACTGAAGATTCATTGCATACAGTAACTTGCGCCACTTGACATTGCCATTATTCATAAAACGATAGAACATGTCTTTATCACAATTGAACAATTTACTCAAGGACGAGTTTGAGTATCGACTCGCATTCTTGACTACGAAGAACGGGAAGAGCACGAGGAGGTTGAGTACCTGCAAAGTGGTGAGCTTGCAGTTCTCTTTCTTCTCTACTCCAATCTGGCTGGAGCGTATATTAATATGTTCCATCACTCCCATAATGCTCTTTATTGCACGACTAACCATGATGAATAGACTGGCAATATCCCAGCTTTCTTATGGGGTTATAATATCTCTGTCGAAAAACAGAAATTCGTAGGAGCCTTAAAACCTTTGTTTGCGTAATGAAAATCCGTCATTTCTTACTATATGGATCACTTGATCCACGATTTGGAGGACCTACTTATAGTGTTCCAATTCAGTGCATTGGTGTGCAGGATAGGGGTGCTGATGTTAGTTTCGTTGTATATGAAGCAAGTAAGCCTTATGAAGGGCGGCTTGTTGCTGCAGGGGTCGAGATGGTCTATCTGAAAAATCCAGTGAATTGCTATCAACACTCGTGGGCAACTAACTTGAAAAAATATCTAAATTCATGTAGTGATATGCCTGATGTTTTACATTTTCATGGAGTGTGGATGCCATCTAATTTGTATGTTGCTAAATATGGACTAAAACATAATATTCCGTATGTGATAAACCCTCGTGGAGACACTGAGATTGCAAGAATTAACTATGATAAGATAAAAAAAATAAAGAAGCAGATAGCATGGCGTTTATATGGAAAGAAAATCGTCGACAATGCGGCATGTATTATTGCGACTTCAGAGCAAGAGCGTGACAGCATTCGTACACTCGGAAGCAAGGTACCTGTGGCTATTATACCAACTGGTATAGAGCGGGATGCTTTTCCTAAGAAAGTGGTGCACAACCATGGTGAGAAGAAAGTGTTGTTGTTCCTTTCTCGCATCAATCCCATCAAAGGAATCGAATATCTGATTGACGCATGGAAGCAACTCGATACAAGTCTTACTAATCAGTGGGAGTTGCACATAGCTGGTAATAGTGACCCTAAAGATTATATAGATACGCTCCAGTCCAAGGTTAATGGTCTTGGACTGTCAGGCAGTATTAAATTTATTGGTCTTGTGACAGGAGAGGCAAAAATGCGTAAGTATCAAGACTCAAATCTTTTTATCCTGCCAACCCTCAATGAGAACTTTGGTAATGTAGTGGCAGAAGCTATGATGTGTGAGTGCCCGGTGATTACAACAAAAAACGCTCCTTGGAGTTGTTTATCAGAGGATAACTGTGGATGGTGGATAGATTTAAGTGTAGAGAACTTGAGGAGCACACTTCAGGAGGCTATGAATCTGAGTGACGATGAACGTCATGAACTTGGCAAGAAAAGCCGTGAGTGCATTGTCAACCGTTTTTCAGCTCCATCTGTTGCCAAGAAGACAATGAAAGTATATGAGTGGGTGTTGGGTAAGTGTGAGAAGCCTGACTTTATATATACGATGGAGTGATTTAGAAGCATTGAAAACAAAGCACTAAAAGATGTTTTTTCATCCGATACCTTATAGTGAGTCGTATCCTGTGGAGCAGCTTGGTCTTCTGAAAAAGCGCCCCGTCGTGATAGGGGAGGGTTGCTTCCTCGGCGCCAACTCCATCATATTAAAAGGTACGACATTGGGAAAGAATGTCGTGGTTGGTGCTGGAAGCGTTGTGAGTGGCACGTTCCCAGATAATGTGATCATTGCGGGGAATCCTGCGAGAATAATAAAAGATAATAGAGAGTGAAGCAATGGCGGGTTGTGTTCGCATGAATCGTGGAAATAATGACTGCGGAGCTATGCACACATACTTTAAGGTAGAAAAAATGAGTAAGATACACGTGAGCTTGGTCTACCTTGTTGTTGTAACTCTTGGTAGTTGTCCAAATGAAATAGTTGATAAGTTGAGATGAATATAGATTTTTACCAGTCATGATACAATCAATTAAAATAGAGAAACTTTACTATATCTATAGTTACGAAATCGATTTTACGAATGACGCTAATGTGTTGATACTTACAGGTCCAAATGGATTTGGAAAGACTACCATTTTGCAGATTATCAATCACCTGTGTTCTTTGAAGCTATGGTACTTCTATATGCTTCCATTTAGCCGAATAGAGGTCTGTTTTGATGAATGGCACAGAATCTTGATAAATAAGCCCACAATGGACGGGCGAGGTTATGGCGACGTAACGTTTGAATTCTATATGTTATCAGCTTCGCCTAGGGAAAGCCTGGTGATAGACGCTGTGGCTGTCCGCCATTTCCTAAGTAGATCTATTCCTGCAATTAGGCAGTTTGATGTTTCGAGGTTGGATGAATATCTGGAAAATACTCGGGACGAGGAGCTTGTTGCTTTTGTAGAAGAAAAGGTACTATTGATGTCTGATTTTTTGCAGAATCAGAACTGTGTTATGATAGAAGAACAACGCCTTGTTGCCAAAAAAGCACAGAGTAATACTTCAGAATACTCCAAAACAGTCGAGGATATTCAGAAAAGGATCAGTAGTTTTTATTCAGAGGCGCAGAAAGCATATAATGTGGCAAGCCTTAAAATCGATGGTACTTTTGTGAAGCGCCTTTCTGATATAAAACCGACTAATAAAGTGAAGCACATCAAGAAAGAACAAATATATCGAGATGTAATTCAAAAGATAGAGAAATATAAAAAATATGATTTGGTAGGTGAGTTGGAGGTAGTGTCGAATTTAGGTGTGCATTACAACGAGGTGTTGAAGTTGTATTTGACGGACCTTGATAAAAAGCTATCGTCAATTGAACCGTATTACGACAAGCTATCTACATTTGACAAAATGGTGTCTGGCAAGCACCTGTCTTATAAGCAGCTTCTGTTTAAAGACGACAAAATGCAGGTCGTTGGACTAGATGGGCACGAAATACCTATACGAAAGTTGTCAAGTGGTGAACAGAATCTGTTAGTTCTTTGCCACAATCTTGTTTTTGGTTTGGACAAAAAAAATATTCTTTTGATAGACGAGCCTGAAAACTCTTTGCACATGGCATGGTTGCAAGAAATGTTGGAAGACTATATTAGAATTGCAAAAACAACACAGTGTCAGATAATAATAGCAACCCACTCGCCTGCATTTATTCATGGGCACTGGGAATTAACGTATGATCTTTGTGAAAATGGTAGTGTTCAAGAGTCTGAAAGCGATAGTTGAAGAGTCTGCAATTCCGGCACGAGAGGCGATTCTTGCTCATAAGTCAGACAAGAAGACAATCGAAAAGCTGCTCGTGCTGGTAGAAGGGGTTGATGATGTTCCTGTATATTCTGTCTTTCTAGACGAGGACAAAGTTGATTTCAAGGATTGCAATGGTTGTGAAAATGTTGAAAAGCAGCATTGGACATTGAAAAAAGAACTTGGTAAGAACTTTATTTCGATATTGGATAGTGATTTTAGATTTATGGATAGTCCTTTGAAAGATGATGACAATTTGTTTTTTACTGACTATCACGACTCTGAAATGCAGATGCTATCTAATAAATACGTAATGCCCAAAGCATTTCAAAAGATAACTAAACGCCAATTATATGGCGAAGACCTAGTATTAGTTGCAGAAAAGGAGGTGTATAATCTCTCCATGTTGAAGTGGTATAACTCCAAAAGACAATTTAAGTATCGTTTTAAACCTATAGATCTTGTATCTTTGTCTCACGGATGTGAGTTGACAGAGAATACAGTTACCCAATATGTAGAACCAACAAAGTCTTCTCCCAAAATATTTCCATCGCATTCTTTTGCTAAGTTTCTATCAAAGAACGATAAACAGACAGATGTGGAAGCGCTTCACAAATTGAGTAATGGACATGATGTGGTTCTGCGGTTGTCGGGAATATTGAGACATGAGTATAACAAGCAAGTGTCCATGCGTGATCTTCGTGATGTGATTTGCCAATCATTTACATTGGAAATTGCAAAGAAGATGGGATTATATGATAGAATAAAGAGTTGGTGTGACAAGAAGCATGTTGCGATATTGAAGTGAGCGTAGTGAAGATGCATGGGTAAACCACCAATACAGCGTGAGGTGTGCTGATTAAGAATAATTTCCTTTACAAGGTAACTATTTGGTGAAAGCCGTATTGTGTGCATAGGAAAAGTTTTGTACCTTTGCACCGTGAATTTAAAAACATCAAATTATGGTACAAGGCAGGAAAACATTCAACAACAGCAAGCCTAAGTTCGCCGAGGTTGTGATCGGTGACAGTGAGGCGAAGGAAATGCGTGTGGCGGCAAATAGTCGCCCCTCCCGCAGTCCTTATCTAAAATTGGTATATCCCAATGGCGTGACGCTCATCCTTCCTGCTGACACCAGCGTCGAGCAAAGTTACTGCTTTATTTGAGATCATGCAATACGGTGTTCAACGAACACTTACGTGAAAAAGATGAAAACGAAGTTTGGGTGCAATGTAAGGTTTTACGGATGTTACACATATTCTCCGTAACTTTTAACGTAAAACATTCTTTATTATCAATAAGCAGTTGTATCTTTGCACGAAAATAAGAGTGGTATGGATAGAAGTAAAATTATTGATACGCTCAAACAGCGAGGTGGATTCATAACCACAGGCGAAGTGAAAAGCCGTGGCGAGTATGAACAGCTTCGCCGTGCAATAGAAGACGGAACGCTTATGCGGATTCGTAATGGTGTTTATGTGGAAATGTCTGCGTTGGCAAATAACATGATAGATGTGGAGCGTATAGTTCCGCATGGAGTGCTTTGCCTGTATAGTGCGTTTGCTCATTATGGGCTTTCCATGCAAGTTCCTTCCGCTACTTGCATTGCCATTGAAGCCAAACGAAAGGTGCGCTTGCCCGAATATCCCCCGATTGACCTCTATTATTGGAAAAAGGAGAATTTGGAGTTTGGTATAGTAAAGAAGAACATATCAGTATACGAAGTACTCATTACGGATATGGAGCGAACAGTCTGTGATGCCGTAAAGTACCGAAACAAGATTGGGCTTGATGTTTGCGGTGAGGTGATAGACAACTATCTCAAAAAGGAGGCCCGCAATGTGTCTTTACTTCATGAATACGCACAGAAACTGAGAGTGAAAAAAATATTGACTACATATTTGGAGACAAGGCTATGACAAAAAATGTAGGAAAGAATTTTCTGAAATGTTTGATATGTTTTAGCATCTTCATCCCGAATTGCTGACCTATTCTATGCTCAAATACATGCTGGTAAGGGAAACAACTAGTACTATAAGTGCGATACGTCAAGAAACTTGCGGGAAAACTTGCAGGGAAGCAAAGGAAAGTGTATATTTGCAGACTTCATTTGACATTTGAGATATGAATGAACTGAAAGTAGAAAACTTTGGACCGATAGGCAAGGCTCATGTGGAGTTTGGTGATCTTACCATTCTTGTTGGCGCGCAAGCTTCGGGTAAAAGCCTGTTTCTTGAACTGCTGAAACTGTTGGAAGACAAGGAAGCTATTGTCGAGACGCTGAGGAAGTATAATTATATCATCAGCAAGAATAACGTATCCTATTTGTTGGAGGCGTACTTCGGCAATGGTATGGCTGGCGTTTGGGGAGAGAACACCAAAATAGTTTATGACGGGCGAGAGGCTTCTGCTGTCATTTCGTTGATGAAGAATAAGGTGAAGGAGGCAGAGGAGAAGGTTTTATACATACCTGCTCAAAGGGTGTTTAGCATTTCGGATGGGCGGCCCAAGGCGTTTTCAGAGTTTGACCCAACGGCTCCTTATGTGTTGCGCCAGTTTAGTGAGATTCTGCGTGTGTTTATGTCGATCGGCTTGGGAGGGAATACTACCTTGTTTCCCGTCAAAACTCGCCTGAAGAGTGCGCAGAAGAGGTCTTTTGATTCTTCTATTTTTCATGGTGGAAGAGTGGAACTTGAGAATGAGAACGGACAGCGCAAAATGCGTATGAAGGTGGACGGGATGGATATGCCGTTTATGACGTGGAGCGCTGGACAGAAAGAGTTTATGCCTTTATTGATGGGTTTCTACTGTGTGTCGGGTCCTCCTATGCAGCTGCTCAACAAAGATCAGTATGATTATATTGTGATCGAGGAGCCAGAGATGGGACTTCATCCCAAAGCGATCATGTCGGTGCTGTTGGAAATACTGGAGTTGGTACAGATGGGCAAAAAAGTCATCGTATCTACTCACTCTACCGTCCCTCTCGAGTTTGTGTGGGCTTTCAACATCCTAAAAAGATCGGCAAATAAAAACAAAGAGGCAGGATTGGCAAAACTCTTTGATGTATCGGGGAAAGGGGCTGGTATCTTTGCTGGCATCTTTGACAAGTCTATCAGAACCTACGCTTTTGAAAGAAAGGGTGAGAAGGTGGAGAGTATTGATATTTCCTCCCTTGATGCTTTGGACGATCAACCCGTCGTGAGCGAATGGGGTGGCCTTTCTTCCTTTGCTACTCGGGTTTCTGAACTTGTAACGAAGTAATATCTTATCCTCATCCGAGTGGCGGCAGGGCATGGAGCGATACCATGATGAGGAACTTTGAATCCTAAAACTGTCTATAGTTTCCCATAAGGGAAGCGTTTTTGTAACCATATTTTTGCTTAGCCATACATCGGGGAATTGTATTTCCTCGCTGTTGTATGGTGTCACTTTTTTGGTCAGCGTGCGTTGGTCAAAGCGGATGCTTTGTCCTTATTCGAACGGGGAGAGCTAAATGGTGTAGTCGTAGGAATCACAAAAAAACAATATGTTCATTTGCATAATGTCATATTTCAAATAGAGTGTTAATGATAAATGTGAAATTTTTAAGTAAGAAACCATGATTATCGTAATTGGAGCAACAAGTTTTATTGGTGTGCATACCGTAACGGAATTGGTAAACCAAGGGTGTGAAGTGTTGGTAACGGGAAGAAAGGACCGTTTTAAGGAACACTATGAAGCACTTGGAGTGAAATATGTGAACCTTGACCTTGATAGGGAGGAGGATTTCAATCAGTTGCCCACGCAAAATGTAGAAGGTGTTATATTATTGGCTGGCTTGCTTCCTGCCAATGCGCCTGTCAATCTTGATGTGGATGAAAATGCGGCTGATTATTTTCGTATCAACACAATTGGCACGATCAATTGCTTAGAGTACTGTCGAAAGAATGGTATCAAGCGTGTTATTTCTACATGTTCGTATGGTGATGTTCGTGGGGCATGGAATGGTGAGCGTAGATTGACGGAGGAAGAACCACGCAATTTCTTCTTTACAGGGGACCACTCTGTTTACACAATCTCCAAGAATGCTGCTAACGACGTAATGGAATACTACAACCAGCAGCATGGAATGAAAAATGCAGTGTTCCGTTTTCCAACTGTCTTTGGCGTGACACCGCACATGAGTCTTTATGTGAATGGAGAAATGAAGAAGTCGGGATTTCAAATATTTATGGAAAAGGCGGCAAAAGCCGAAGATATCACGATATTTGGAAATGCAAAGATGATTCGTGATGTGGGCTATGTGAAGGATATAGCTCATGCGTTTTATCTTGCCATCAAGAGCGAGAATACATACGGATTGTATAATATGACTGCGGGTGGTGGTGTTACTCTGCAGGAGCAGGCAGAGGTGATGAGAGATGTATTTGGTCCTGCTGACGGACGTCGATCGAAAATTATTTATAAGCCAGAGATTCCCAATAACACGACTTCTTATCTTTTTTCTATGGAAAAAGCTAAAAGGGATTTCGGATTTGAACCCAAGTTTAAGACCTATCGCCAAATGATGGAGGACTTTAAGAAGGATTGGGACAATAATCTTTATCGTGACTTGTTCTGCTATTAATACAAAACGCAATGTACAAGAATTGGTTTAAGCGGCTTTTTGACTTCTGCATAGCACTTTGTGCGTTCCCTTTTGTATTATTGGTATGTATTGGAGTTTGGATTGCTATCAAGTGTGATGATGGTGGACCGCTGTTCCACATGGCCTCACGCATTGGAAAGAACGGACGCATTTTCAAAATGTATAAATTTCGTTCTATGATTGTCAATGCTCCGGACCTTCGCATGGAGGATGGCAGCACTTACAATGCGGCTGATGATCCTCGTGTCACTAAGGTAGGTAGATTTTTGCGTAGAACAAGTATTGATGAGATTCCACAACTTCTGAATGTGTTGATAGGGGATATGGCTTTGATAGGGCCTCGTCCTGATTCGGCTTTCTATTTAGAGCATTATACTCCAGAGGAGCGTGTGATCTTAACGGTTCGCCCAGGCATTACAGGATGGAATCAAGCTATCAACAGAAACTCTGTTGGTACCAAAGAAAAGTTGCAAGCAGACATATATTATGTAGAACATTTAAGTTTTCTATTTGATATTAAAGTGCTTTGGCTGACAGTAATGGCTGTCTTGTCACATAAAGATGTGTATAGAGCATAAGATGAAGGACTGCATAGGGGTTGAATAATCTCTATGCTGTCCTTATTCCTCTTTTTCTTGCTCTGGGTGTAAGACGATCCTTTGCGGAAACGCTTGCTGGTCTCTGTAGGGGGATATTTGTTAGTTTACTTATTGAAACGATTCGCTCTTTGACATGATGAAAAAAATAATGGTATTGGCCGCTGGATTATTGCAAATAGATGTAATTGAAAAGGCCAAAAGTATGGGCTATTATGTGCTCGCTGTAGATGGAAATCCTAAAGCTCCAGGATTTAACATCGCCGACAAGGCTATATGTGCTGATATAGTCAATGAAGAGACTATGCTAAAAATTGCTCGCGATGAACATGTAGATGGGGTTATACATCCTTGTTCGGAGGTGAGTATGGCAGTTATGGGTCGAATTAACGATGAATTAGGACTGTCAGGTATTAGTCGCGAACAGGCTATTTGCGCCACTAATAAGCATCTAATGCGCAAGGCTTTTGAAAAAGGAAACGCGCCTTCTCCTAAAAGCATTTTAGCTCAAGATGCTGAGGATGCTTGGAGTCGTTTACAGAATGAGTTTGATACCGATGCGATATTGAAACCGTCGCGCAATTCGGGTTCAAGAGGTATTGCAAAGGTCTCTTGTAATATGGATAAGGGTGATTTCATCAGAGCTTATGATGAGGCTCTAAGTGAAAGTCGGGATCATTCTGTATTGATAGAGCAGTTTATAGAGGGCCCCGAGTTTTCTATAGAGATGATCGTATGGCAAGCTGAAATTCATGTGCTGACCGTGACGGACAAGAAAACGACAGGTGCTCCACATTTTGTCGAGTTGGGGCATAATCAACCTTCATGTTTTTCTGCTACTGATGTAGAAACGCTGAAAGCTGCTGCGGTTGCTGGCGTGAGGGCTTTGGGTGTGAACAATTGCGCTTGTCATGCTGAGGCTAAGTTGATGAACGGTAAGGCGTATTTGATGGAGGTTGGTGCGCGTCTTGGCGGAGATTTTATTTCTACAGAACTGACTCACTTGAGTACGGGTATTGATATGGTGGCTGCGGCTATAGATGTGGCTTTGGGTGTGGAACCTGACTTAAGCGCCAAAGAAGAGCCGAAGGGTGTGTGTATCCGTTATTTCTGTCCGAAGCCTGGAAAGCTTGTTAGTATTTTAAACACGGAGGTATTGAATAATCCTCATGTGTATCTTTGGGAGATTTATCCAAAGGAGGGGGACGTGATACCTGCAGTGACAAGCAGTTTATGTCGATCAGGGCATGTCATTGTAACAGAAAAAACTCCGCAAAAGGCTATAGAACTCGCTGAGAGACTGATTGAAAGTGTGAAATTTGAAACCGTCTAAACCGAATGAAGGTATTACAATTAACTGGCTATTTCTTGCCAGAAAAAGCAGCTTCCATCTATCTTGTAGAGAATAGATTGGAGGCTTTTGCCAAAGAAAATTTTGATATGGTAATACATGCTTCTCGTCCTACCCGTGGACTTTCTGACGAGGAGTATGAGAAGTATAAGAATAAAAAGGAGGAGTTGTTGTATGATGGCAAATTGCGTATTCACCGATTTGCCATGTATCGGGAGGGTAAGAATGCTTTGCTTCGGGCTTTGCGTTATTCTTTAAACTGGATAATTCAGTTATGGTATGGTCTGAAGGAGGATCATGTGGACTGTGTGTATTTGGAGTCAACACCTCCTATTCAGGGTATGCTTGGAGCATTTATAAAAAAAATCAGAGGAATTCCTTTCGTGTACTGCCTGCAGGATATATTCCCAGACTCCCTTGCAGGTACAGGTCTTGCCAAGAAAGGTGGGCTTCTCTGGAAGATAGGGCGTGTCATCGAGGACTTTACCTATAAACATGCGGATAAGATTATAGTCATCTCAGAGGACTTCAAGAAGAATATCATGGCGAAGGGCGTGCCCGAGGATAAGATCGTGGTGGTCTATAACTGGGTGGATCAGAACGCCGTGGTGGATGTGCCGCGTGAGAAGAACAAACTCTTTGACAAGTATCATTTGGACCGAGGAAAGTTCTACATTGAGTATTCGGGTAACATCGGACTGACGCAGAATATGGATATGCTGCTGGAGGTGATGAAGGAACTGAAGGTGTCGCATCCGGAGATTGGCCTGGTGCTGGTGGGCGAAGGCGCCTATAAGAAGCAGGTGGAGGAGATCGTGGCGCGTGACGGACTGACGAACGTGACGATGCTGCCGTTTCAGCCCTACGAGGACATCAGCTATGTATTCTCACTGGGGGATGCAGGCCTTGTCATCTCGAAGCCTGGGGTGGGTGCCAATAGTGTGCCGAGCAAGACGTGGAGTATCATGTCGGCATCGCGGCCTGTGCTGGCCAACTTCGACGAGAATGAGTTGAAGGATATTTTGGCGGGCAACGAATGTGGCATCTTCACCAAGGCGGGGGACAAGGAGGCGTTTAAGCAGTCGATCATCTCGCTCTATGAGAACCGTGAACTCTGCAGGAGGTATGGACGGAACGGACGGCAGTTTGTGACTCGTATTCAGGAACTGAATATCCCGATGAAGGATATGTGGTGGTATC
>ENA-OPYH01000607-OPYH01000607.1-human-gut-metagenome-genome-assembly--contig:-NODE-607-length-23113-cov-6.177986_pt1 | contig 23113 bp, 17 predicted proteins | sample MGYA00241254_ERZ501488 | MGnify/ENA primary metagenome ERZ501488 (study PRJEB25962, sample SAMEA2042660) | human gut metagenome | biome: human gut; feature: human-associated habitat; material: faeces...
AACACCCCCTACGATATAACTACTTCGCGGCTCGATTTTTCGGTTTGGAAAAGGATGAAAAACCTTGCCAGATAACCGAAAACCCTTGATATACGGGGCTTTTCCGGTTTGTCGTAATTATACCGTAAGGGCACACCTTCGCCACTCACGCGCTGACCAGCGGCGTGGATGCTAAAACGCTCTCCGGCATTCTGGGCCACACGAAAACCTCGTTCACACTGGACACCTATACCCATGTCACAGGGGATATGCACCGCAAAGCGTCAGGGATCGTGGGCGAGTTCATGAGTGATTTTGTAGTGAAGGGGTGATCACATGGCAAGGAAACGTAAAAACGGTCAGGGTACTGTCCGCTTGAGAAGCGACGGACGGTGGGAAGGCCGTCACATCGTGGGCTACGATGAAAACGGAAAGGCAAAGCAAAAAAGCGTCCTGGCAAAAACAAAGGCGGAATGCGTGGAAAAACTGAAAAAGCTTCAGGAGGAGTACACCGAGGTCGCCCCCTTCAAGGTAAAACCGGATATGCGGTTTGGGGATTGGATGAATTACTGGTATGAAAATCACTGCAAGCCATCCATCCGCCCCACTACGCAGAAGGGCTATGAGGAGTGGATCTATGTCCACGCTATTCCCGGTCTCGGGCATATCCCGCTGAATAAGCTGACGCAGGCGGACTGCCAGAAGTTTCTGAACGAAATGAAGGCCAACGGCAGAAAGACACATCGGGACACCAAGGGGCCGGAGATGGCGGAGCGGTCGGTGCGAAGCTGCTATCATGTAATACGGATGGCGCTGGACAGGGCGGTCAAGGATGGCTTGATCAAGAAAAATCCCGTCCTCGGCGTCAAGCTCCCGCCGCCGGAGCCGAAAGAAATGAAGGTGCTGTCCAAAGAAGAAATTCAGCGATTTCTGATACAGGCCAAAGCGGAGGGGATGTACGAACTCTTCCTGCTGGAGCTGACCACAGGACTTCGCCGGGGTGAGATACTGGCACTCACATGGGATGACCTGAACTTTGAGACAGGGGAACTCCATATCAGCAAGCAGGTCACACCGGTTGGCGGTAAGAATATCATCAGCGAGCCGAAAACAAAAGCAGCGTTTCGCACGATCATCCTGCCGCCAGTCATGGTAGGACTTCTGCGGGAATATCGGAAAGAAGTATTCTCCCCGCTGATGTTCCCGTCCCGCATCAAGCCGAACCAGCCCATCGACCCCAGCTATGTCCGCAAGCGGCTCCAGCAGATATTGGAACGGGCAGACTGCAAAAAGGTGCGCTTTCACGATCTGCGCCATACCTTCGCCACCATGTCACTGGAACACGGCATGGATGTGAAGACACTGTCCGCCATCATTGGCCATGTCTCCGCCAAGACCACGCTGAATATCTACACCCACATTACCAACGAAATGCAGGAAAATGCCGCAGCCAGCATCGACCGCGGCATCGCAAAGGCAGAAATATCCCGACAGAAAGCAGAAGCTGCATCAGAGGCGCAGAGGTTTGAACCGTACACACCGCCGCGCCGCAGACCCGGCACGGGCTACATCAAGCAGCTCAAGGAGGATCTGTGGGAGGGACGGTACTCGCCCGTCTGGCCAGACGGCAAGAAGCACTCCCGCAATGTATATGGCCGCACGCGGGAGGAATGTGAGGAAAAGCTGGCGAAGCTGATCCTGCAAATGAAAGCGGAGATCGCTGTCCTGCGGAATGGGACGGCTGCGGAGTATCCAGACGGCGTCAGCCCCAAGAAAAAGCAGCTGGCGGAGTACCTGCGCCAGCACCCCGGCGTGAGCAATAAAAGCTATATCGCACGGGAAACAGGCATGGACCGCACCACGGTGCAGAAATACTACGATGAGGTCAGAGCAGAACTTGCCGCACCGGCAAACACATAAAACGAAAATCCGCAGGTGGTGAGGGGCTGCTACTCACCGCCTGCGGATTTCAAAAGCGGTCAGAATTTTCTGCCGTCTGTGGTATTATTGTGGTCAAACGAAAAATCACCGCCAAAATGGCGGTGATTTTTCTCGAAATGGTGGACCTAATCGGGATCGAACCGACGACCTTACGGATGCGAACCGTACGCTCTCCCAGCTGAGCTATAGGCCCATATTGCCGCTTTTTGCAGGTTTTTTGCAACAAAAAGCTGATTTTCAAGTTTTCCGATTTTAGAAGAATTCAGAGAAAAACCTCTCCGAAATCATGGACTGAAACTCGCAGGTCGATGTGCGACCATAGGGATGCGAACCGAACGCTCTCCCAAGGCTGACATATTGCACCCACACGCACTTGATTCGTTGAATTTTTGCACCATTTTATTAAATTCGGCGTCAGTTTAGTTGGAAAATGTTACATCCCAATTTCGACACATACCGCTTACTTTGTTCAAGAAAATACAAGTGTCAATTATCTTTTTGGCCATATGCGCAACAACTATTGTAGTTATTGTAATATGTCTGCACTCGGGGATAGACAAGGACACTTATCTCCACAAGTGTCCTTCAAACGGGCGTCCCAACTATTTCACGCAAGATAAATCGTACACTTAGTCAAGAACTTTCTTTTTCAGTGGTTTTTGGTAATTCTTTTTAAAATCCCTTACCGTGCCGAAAAATTCCTTTTCTGAGTTTGAAAGGGCATTAATCTCCGACTTTAAATTGAGCAGTTCTATCGTGCAGATCAAGTCGGCAACTTGAAAAAGTTTGTAATCCACGGGCCTAACCTTTCGGAACTCTGCATGGGAAAACAGTATATTAAAGACTGAAGTTAATATTCTGGTAAGTTCAACTTGTCCGTTGTCGTAGTAAAGAATAATACGATCGAATTGTTCGAAATAGCTCATGCGTCCCTGCAAGGCAATTGCGATGGCGCGTGACAGCTTTGCAGTCATCATCACGACATCCTTGCATTCACTTTTCTTTAGAGGAACACACAGATAGTGAAAGTAAAGCTTTCTTGTAAAATTGAACAGAGCGTTAAAAAGTTTTTTCCTTTCCCCCATACGATCATTGCAATATATGGATTCCCTGCGAATTAGTGGACCAGTATGAATTGCGTGATCAGGGTATCCTAAATTGTGAACGTGTTGAGAAAGCTCCTGTATGTTACTTTCAATAGATACACTTTGATCATGCAGTACCATCGCAACTAAATAATATGGCGTATGGTGTTCATATGGGCCAAAATCGCCGGATTCATCTATGAAAATGCTAAGGATATTTTCTTTCATATGGGAGGCTCCTCTCTCCGGCAAAAGAAAAGGCGGGGAAATTCCCCGCCGTTCGGTGGACCAGGGCCTCACGGCCAGCCCAGACTGTGATACCAGTATCACAAATCTATTATATGTGTATATTACCACATATATTCAAATTTGTCAAACCTCATCTCCTTGTTTCGCAAATGCTCTCACATCCGCTCTCAGAAGTGTGCGACAACATCTTCATAGATGTGTGATAGCGACGAGTCCACATGATGCAAAAAGCTCATAGCTTTTTCTTCAGCCAAAGGATGTTCCTCAGCAAGGATCAAATAATCTTCTAACCCCTGCAGTTTATCCTTTAATCCATCAAAAAATGGCGTATCAGCATATTGAAAATACAGGAAATCCTTACGCATCGAATTGAGGCATTCAATGAGGTCATCTGTTCCTGTCAGCACCCCCACTTCAGATATATGTAACTTGCTTCGCGCCATAGGGAAGCGCTTCACAAGATACTCCTTATAGATATCGCCGAATATTGTCATCTCATGATCTTTTTCCGCACGTTTGCGCTCCTTGTATGCAGTTACAGCCCAAGTAATAATTGACACGAAAATGGCGACAAGTGCTAATATATCTGTAATTGTTATGTTCCAACTCAACTAAATCGCCCCCGAATTATAGCAAGTTGCCCATGATTGAAGCCTCAAGTTTTGGAGTAGCTGCGCGTATAACAATTTTTTCCCCAATAGCATCCATTCCAACGTTTTTTACTATTTCGCTGAAAAGTCCCTGCACAAAGGAGGATGCAACTTTTACGATTTGGTTAGGGAATTCAAGATATGTTACCGTGGTATAATCGATAAAGTCTTTTATCTGCGTTTCGTAAACTGATCGGCCATAGTCATACCCAGCCAGACGCGTAACGGTTGCGTTAAAATGTAACTGAATAATCTTTTCCATGTTTTTCTGCCTTTCTATTCTTACATTAGAGGGCCTTCTGTTTCCATGATAAATGTCAAATTATATGCTGTTCCCGGCAAATATATTCTGCTATCGCGAAAAAGCCCAATATTGGGCGGGCGTGTTAAAAAGTCATTTGAATCATTAAACCCAATCCAGTCCTCGTTGTAATTCATATACCGATGTTCAAATCTAAACTGCCGAGATCCACTCTGAACAAAACAATCGTATGCATCAGATTTTTCCTCTAATGTATGTATTAACTTAGTTAGGCCTGTCCCTCCTGTGCAGTTATTATCGACGCGACCAGAAATTTTATGCTGAAATGCTGCAATGTTAAAAAAATCTTCTTCTCTATATAAGCTATTAAAAAAGATCTTGTGACGCTCAAGTGCCTCCATTACTTGTTTATATCGCGCTGGCAATTCCTCACTAAGTCCTTCAAGTTTTTGCTTTAACCCAGTTCCGAGAAGCTTATGAGATAGATTGAGTATAACAATATTCATCCCCACGAATATTTTGTCAGACCCTTTTTTGCGATATGCTGGGGTTATATCAAAGTCATATAAACAGTCTGACATACTATGCTCTTGTGCATTTCCCAGCAACTCGGCCATAACCTCTGCTACCATATCTCGATCTTCGTCCCGGATATTTCCAATGCGTTGGAAGCTTGCGGTGTCACCCATAATGATGCTGAGATCGTCCCCCTTTGCGTCATGCGGGAAAACACCGCGGTAATGACGTCTAAACAAATCTTTAGAGAACTTTTCCTTGAATCTATCAGTGTTGCCATATGTACTTGATTCAAGGAGCTTTAATGGGGATGATTCGAACCCGTGGGTGTTAATCTCTGGATGGATTTTCATATTCAACGAAACTGGATGCCCCTCAGAAATTAAATATTTACAAACGCACTCAAGTAGAATAAACATAAGCTTTTCTTCAAACTTAATTTCTTTTGTAAACTGAACAATCACGGGAATCCCCTTCGGATAACCTCCATGTACTATTCGGTTACAAAATGCCATGAATTCAGCAAGAGCATATTCATCAAAAAAAGGCTCATCGCTCACAAAAATGAAGTGACCATCTTGAAGTATTGGGCGTCTTTTTTGGATACGGCTATTTGCCTTCATGAGTAGGCTTACGTCATACATCCATATGCACCTCTTATAATATTGTTGCACAAATCAGTGCAACAGGAATAAAAATAATTCAGTGAAGCATTAGTCAAGCTCATGGCTTAAACGGTGGGATGAAACCCAACATTACCAATCGGTAACATTTCGGCATTTATAACTCAAATCAATGCATATACATACTTGAATTGTACTTCACTTGAAAGAATAATGCAAGTACTTGTGTTATCTAACGATCTAACGACTCTCTTGTCTCCTACAGCTCCATCCCATTCAAATACTGTGCCTCGGAGATGTTGAAGTCAATCTGGATACCGTAGCCGCGGGTCAGTGTTACAGCTTTGATGAGGTGGGAGGCGATGAGCTTGCGCTCTGCGGGGGAGGCGGTATCGAACATCTCAGCCCAGGACAGAAGCTGCTGGTGCTGTTCCTTTAGCTCCTGTGTAAGTCTGTCGCTGTCAGCCAACCGAGTTTCCAGCGATTCGATGCTGGCAGTCAGCGATGTCATGGCCTCCTTTACGGAGTCCAGTCGGCTTTTGACCTGCTCGGGGGTGAACGGGCACTTGCCATCCAGCGAGTCCAGCATCAGGCCTTCCCAGCGGCCCTGCTCGATGTGCTTCTTGGAAAGCTCCAGCTTGGCTTGCCGAATCTGCTGCTGCAGATCAGATGCCGTTGCGCCGATCTGATTATGAACGATGTCGTACTCGCTGACAGTGCCGGCCTTCTGAAAAATATCCCGGATAATCTTGCTGACCACGGCATCCACCTTTTCGGCACGGTAGGTAGTAGGGCCATCGCAGTTTCCTTTGTGCTGGGTGCGGTTATAGCACTTGTAGATCGCCACGCGACCGGTACCGCCGTCTGTCGGGTGATGCGTTTTTCTTGCCGTAGACGCAAAAATGCGGCCACCGCAGTGACCGCAATACACATTGCCGGACAGCAGAGCACTGCCGGTATTTTTTCGTGGATAGCTGCGAATCGGACGAGAAGCCTCTGCTTCGCTGCCATCCTTCAGCGTGATGGTTTCCGTTCCATAGGCCGCAGCGCATTTTGCGAGGTAGTCCGCAGACCGCTGCTCCCGCCCCTTTTGGACACGCTGGAACTGCTCCGGCGTAATGATCTGCAGTTCGGGAAATATTTCCGATACGCTTTCACCGCTTCGCAGCACGCCGGTATAGGCGATATTGATGAGGATATTTTGAATGGTGGAATAGTGAAACGGCTCACTGGTGCGGAGGTTGATGAAGCCCTCCTCTTTGAGCGTGGTAGAGGTTTTTCTCCCACCATAGCCGTACTGATCCGCTAGCTCGAAAATACGCCGAACAGCGGCAGCCTCCATAGGATTTACCTCAATGTCAAACAGCTCACGGTTCTTTTTGCCCATGCGTCCCTTCTTCACCAGCTGATAGCCATAGGGTGCGTAACCACCACGAAATCTGCCCTCCATAACGATCTGTCCCAGCCGGGTCTTGGTGCGAATGGAGGTCTTGATGCTCTCGCCGGACGCCTGCCAGTAACGGATGTAGTTCAGCAGCTTGTCCACATGGTTATCAAACCGCTGCTGGCCTTCCTCGGCACTCCAGACCTCAATACCGTTGTTGACAAACCATTCCACAATGAAGGGTGTTTCGTCATCGCGCCGGCCAAGGCGGTCAAACATGAAAACAAGAAGGATGTCAAAGGTGTTCAGTGCCGCCTCGCGCTGGATCTCCTGTATGGCATCGCGCTGCTTGGCGGAGACCTTGAAGCCGGACACGCCTTTCTCTGAAAACTCCCGAACAATGTCCCAACCCATCTGTGCGGCAAACTCATGGCACCGCTGTTTCTGCATGGGGATGTCGTCTTTTTCGACCTGCTTCAGTGTGGAAACACGGTACAGGCAGCAAACTCTTTTGCCCAAAGTCACGCCCCCTCACGCCTGGAGCGTCCGAACGTAGCTGTTTTTCAGAATCGCTCGGACGGTGGCCACAGTATCATCAGCAGGAAAAGGCGCGAAAGTGAGATGCACATGGAGTCCATTTATCTCCAGCGCTATCATGTTTTCAGAAGCGGCCATAGCCTGTTCCTCCTTCTTCAGTATCCAATTCACTGGGGAAATGTTCAGTGAGGTCATTGACCGCCCGCAGACGACCAATGACCTCGCTCAATTCATCTTCGGTCAGGGGTGTGTCCCCCGTAATGATGATAGCGCCGTCCATGCAGGCAATTTGCACCTCTGCGTTCGAGTCGATGCCTGCCTGCTCCAATAGTTGCTGCGGTATGGCGATCTGCTGGGTGGTATCCAATTCAGAAAGAGATACCGATGAAACTGTGAACTCGTGGTATCGGTTTGCGAGACCATCATCGGTGATATACGCCACAAACACGTCCTGCCCGGCAGTCAACCCCATTTCGGTCAAGTCATCCGCCGGGATCACAAGGCGTCCGTCATCGCCAATGGTATAAGAGCTTTCGGAAATTTTAATGAGTATCCCTCCTCTTACGATTGTATTGATATCTGATGGCACAAACGCGGGTGCTGCGGAAGGGGCATTGAGAGTGTGTGAGTTAAGTATGTGAGGGGGAGAGAATATGCGGCACCCGCGTTTCTGCCATCAGGCAATGGTCACAGCGGGGGCGTCCCGGTTTCCCGGAACGACCCACGCCGTTTCCGTCGTTTGTTCAGTCCTATTCGACACGACTTCCCGGACTGCTGGGCGGTCAACTGGTCTGCGGCTGGCACCGCACATGGGAATCTCACCCCTCCGAGGATCTCTCCGAGCTGCACCGATTGCTTGTATCTGTCGCTATGCAGAAGTACCATTGTAGGCAGATGAGGTCATGGCGAGACAGCCTGCCACGGCTGCTTTTGGATGAACGGGTATCGCTGGGCACCTTCCGATTTGGGACCTGCATTGACACGGGAGCTTCCCGTGCAGGTGGTCATGGCGCGTTCTCCGCATCGCTGTCCTCTTTCTTACGGAGGCTCATCTGCTGATGTGATCCAGTTGCCGAATATGGCCGAATGGCGTTTTTCAAGGTACAATAGGCCCTTTGTTTGGCTTGAGTAAATTGTACCTTGAAGGAAAGCCACGGAACAGAAACAGTTTGGAACATTGCATACCCAAAATGGAACATTTTACAGTTCCGCTTGCAATTCAGAGAGGATATCGATTGCCATTCTCAAACACTGCTTTCTGTCCACGCGATAGTTTTCTTTCCCAAGCAAGAGAAAATCCATGGAGACATCGAAGAACATTGCCAGCTCAATGGCAATTTCAATCGGGCCTATCTGTAAGCCGTTCTCAATTTTAACTATGTAGGTTCTACTAACATTTATCTTTTCAGCAAGCTGTTCTTGAGTGAGCTCTCTGCCGGTGCGTAACCGTTTGATTCGCTCCCCGTATGCCATTCGGTCAAAATGCATTTTATTCCCTCCGTTTCGTCATTTGTGAAGAACTCGCAAACGGCAGAAACGGTGGGGCACGGCAATGAAATTGGCATCCGCATAATGAAAAGCGGAGAAAAAGCCAAGGATGGCCGCAAAGGGCCATCCTTGGCTTTTCCTCCGTTTTGTTGTGTTGTCTGGTCGCATGGTTAGGCGGCCTCTCGAATATCTCCAGAGGCCAATGTGTTCCGGGAACTCCGCTTCCTATATCAGCGTTCTCTATATTCTGGCGCCTCCATTATCCTCCCATACCACTGCCGAGATCATAGCCAAGGTCACAGGTATAGCGCCACTCCACGACGTCGCCGTCCTTCACCTGGTAGCGGGAGCAGCCGTAGTTGGGATACCAGCCGTTGACGTTGTACATCCAGCCGGACAAACTGCCCACGTCGAACTCATAGAGGTTATTGATCCCCTCTACATAGGCGCTGTTATATACCGGAGTCCAGTTGGATTCCATGTGGATGGCGTTGTCCCGACATACCCGCTGGAGAACATCGAATACGCTCTCGCCCTCGCTGAACTCCACCTCCGTGGCGGGAAAAACAATGCCGTCCTCCGGCACGAGGAACTTCTTGTTCTCCACGCACTTGTCCATGTTGTCCAGAATGGTCTCGCAAGAGATGGAGAAAGTACAGGTGTGGGTCGTAGTGGTATCCACCGTCGTATCCTGCGGCTCTACCGGCGTAGGTTTGCCCTCCGGCACAGGGTCGGTCATGTACTGATCCTTGTTTTCTGTATCCTCCGGCTGCACAGGAGCAGCGCCGCAGGCGGTACAGAAGAGCAGGAATACCGCCAGCAGCAATGCCGCTGCGCATCTGTGCTTCGTACCCATGTCACTGCTCCCTCTTGATGCGGCGGTAGCGGCGCACCATGGCAAACGCCAGTATGGCCACTACGATAACCGCCAGCAAGATCGCGCCCAGCGGCGTTTCCGTCAGGGCGGCGCCCACCACCTCGAACACGCTGCTGCCCTTGCCGTCGGGGCCGAATGTGCCGTCCTCGGCGGCTTGGAGGTAGGTCAGGGCGGAAACGGCAGCAGAAGCATCCATGACCGGATCGGCGTAGACCGGCAGGCTGCCCAAATCATCCAGCGGCGCTTCCACCTCGAAGCTGGAAAGAAAGCCCACTCCGTCTACATAAAAGGTCTTCATGGCGTCCGCCGCGGTATTTCCGTTTTTCACGAAGCGAGGGTCGTCCAGAGATATTCCCAGCGCTTCCATCATTTCCAGCACGGCGAGCGTTGCCTCGCCGTTTGAAGTACCGGTCATACCCGGAAAGCTGCCATCCGAAAGCTGTACGGAGGACAGGTATTCAATGGCACGGTCTATCGCCTTGGAAATGTACTCCTTGTCCGCGTGGGGAGCAAGGGCGGTGACATTCTCGGCAGTGTACTGCACATAATCCCGGAGTATCGGGGTAACTATCCCGCTATAGCTTGCGTAAGGGTCAAATTGCCCGTCTGCCGTCTGATATTGCAGTATACCGGCGGCGTACTTGTCCACGACCGTATCCGCGTCCACGCCGCGCTTACGCCACATAGACGCATCTACCGAGTCAAAATCCATCAGCGCCTCTCTGTATTCCGCAGTGTCCATGGCAGAGAGATTTGTCAACGGTGCCAAAAAGTCCATGCCGTTTACGTCTGCAGGATCCATATCCAGCGCTTTCATGGCCTGCACCAGAACCGGCGAGTAGGTGTTCGCCTTGCGTCCCATCAGATATTCGCCGCTGGCTCCCGACAGCATCTCAACAAGGCTTTCCAGCTGTGCACGTTGCTCCTCCGGCAGCTTACCGCCGCCGGCTTCGGACATGGATAAGATCTCCTTGGCCAAATGGCTTAGAGCACCCTCGGAAACGATTGTGCTGTTTCCATCCCCGTAATACCCCTCTGCCAGCTTCTGTGCATAATCCGCAGACTGCGCCTGTAAAAGTTCACTGTAATCTATGGCATTGTCTTGACGGTTTCCCTTTTCCGGCGTGCTTGCGGACGGTGTTCCCGCCACAGCCACTGCCGGTCTGACACTACAAAGCCCTATAAGTCCCGCTTCGTTTATGTAGGTTCGCCGTTCCACAGCCTTGCCGCGGTCATCCGGGGCATCCGGATCGGACATCAACGATGAGCTGGAGGCGTACCAAGCATCCCCTGATCCGCGGTACCCCCAAAGAATATCATGTCGGTAGAACCCCTGTCCCGGCGCGGGGGCACCGTCAAAATAGCTCTCCTGATACCAGTCCATCATGCCGTCCAGCACGGTGTGGCCGTTCTTTACAAATCGCCCGTCGTCAGGGGAGATATCCAGCGCCGCCAGCATTTCCAACACGGCGGCATCCTCCTCCACGTCCTCCTCGCCGTACCTGAGAAAGCCACCGCTGTCCAGCTGCTGCATCGAGAGATAGCTTACCGCCTTTTCTATGGCGGCCCTGACCTCCGGACGGCTCTGGTAAGGCGCCAGCGCCTGCGCGGACTTTGCCGTCAGCAGGATGTAGTCGAACCGGTCCGGCTCGGCAGCCACGCCCTTTTGCTTCAGCTCGGCAGGCCATGGGGAGGTATAGCGAAACTCGCCGCTGTCCTGCTGCCGTGCCAGCGCCTCGGCGATCAGCGTTTCCCGCAGCGCGTCGAACGCCTCCGTTCTGCCCGCATCGCCTGCCGCGTCCAGATCTAGCAGCATATCCAGCCTGTCCTCGTCCGCCTCCACCATCTCCGGCCGCCGCAGCGGCTCCAGCAGGTCGTGACCGGCGAGATCCGTCACGTCCAGCCCCATGGCCGCCACCGTGCGGAGCGCGCCGGGGATATAGGCGTACCTGCCCCGCTGCTCCGCCAGCGCCAGCCAGTCTGCCAGCGCCTGCAAATACTCGTTGTAGAAGCCCTCCGGCACGTCGGCGCCGGAGACCCACAGCGCGTACACCGCCTTGGCGTTGGTTTCCTGCCGTGCGGCGGATAGGTAGTCCCTGCTCTCGCTGACGGAGTCCGCCACCAGTCCGGACACCGTTTGGTACGCCGCCTCCAGCTCCGCTGTCCAGCCGCCCCATGCAGGCGCGGCCTGCGCCGTCACCGGCAGCAGCAGGATCACAGCCAGCAACGCGGTCAGCAGCCGCGTCAGTTGTCGTTTCATTTGCTCTCCCTCCTGCGGCGGACGAGGATGCTGCCGCCGATCATCACCACTGCCGCGCCGCCGATGCACAGCAGCAGCGTCCGCTGCGCCGCGTCCGTCTGCGCCTTTACCGCCAGCACCGCATCCCAGCTCTCCACCAGCTCCCTGTCGTGTTCAGACAGCGCGCGGTACCGCTTCACGATACCGTCCACGATGGGCTTTTCCTTCAAGCCGGCGTCGGTCATAGGCAATATCTCCGCGGCGATATCCGCGTTCAGGCTCTCGATCTCCGTGTACAGCGCGTCAATCTTCTCCTGCGCCGCCGTCAGCTTCTCCATGTACCTGTCATAGCCGTCAAATTCACGGCTCATCTTCAACCGCTCCAGCAGGAAGGCCACCTCCTCCGCGTCCTCCGTGGACAACGCGTCGGGCAGCGCGTCCACGCGGCTTTGCAGCTCCTGCGTAAACTCATAGCTGCCGGCGAAGGACACCTCGCTCTCCTCCGGCGTCAGTATCTTGGAGGATACGCCGCCGGGGCGGAAGTCGTACAGCGGGCTCATGCCCTGCGCCTGCCGCCACACGGACACCAGCGCCAGTAGCGCCTGATCCGTGGCCATGCTGTCGCTCTCCCCGGGTACGGCGGAGGGATTACCCTCATCCAGCTCGTAGGAGTGGGCAAAGCCGCCGTCCTCCTGTTGGTAATAGAACAGCGCGTCCAGCAGGTTCAGTCCGTTCTTCACAAAGCGGGGGTCGTTCTGCGGGTCGATGCCCACGCTGCACAGGGAGATGATGACCTGCGAGGTGGACTCGGAGTTCCGCGTGCCCCAGCTGCGGAAATCCGCCGTGTCCAGCTGGAGCTGCGACAGGCGCTCCAGCGCTCTGTCCACAGGGTCCTTCACATTCAGGGTGGAGGTGCGGTAGTACGGCCCCATGGACTGTATGGCCATGGCCGTGATGTCCGGATCGGCGGTGCTGCCCTGCGCCACCCGCAGGTTAAAGCCGTCGTCGCTGAGCTGATAGGACAGAATGGTCTTTACCAGCTCCGTGCGGGTATAGCTGGCGCCTGCGGGGATGGTGTACTTCATGCTGTCCAGCGTAATCAATCCCCAGAGCCAGCCGTTCAGCCCCTGCCGTCCCAGATCCGCCGTTTTGCCCCGGTCATACACGCCGTCGGCGATCAGGTTGATATCCGCGCCGTTTTCATCCCTGCCGAAGTGGGTGGGGTCGCCGCCGCACGCCAGCACCGCCAGCGCGATGCGGTGCCATTCCGTCGCCTTTGTTCTGTCCAGCTTGTCCGGCTCGCGGTATTTCTGCTCCACATACGTTCTCAGCGCAGCCAGATAGCTGTCGTAGTCGTCCTCCGCGCCGTAGCGGGACAGCCCGATGGGCAGCCAGTCGGCGGCGGGGCTGCCGGCATAGGTCAGCAGCTCGCCGCTCAGCAGCGGCTGACCCTCCGCCACGCCCTGCTGCGCCCGCTTCCACGCCAATATGCCGTCGATGGCCTCGGTGATGTCCGACACGCTGTATTTTCCCTTGGGCACCACCTGACGCTGGTTGGTCTTTGCCGCCGCATCTGCCTGCTGCTGCGTCATGGGCGTGACGCTGATGGTCACGTCACCGGTGAAGGTGCCGTCCTTGAACTGCACGCGGCCGAGGATGTTGGAATCCTCCACAGGCGTGATATTGCCCCATGTCTCCTCGCTCCATTGGGCATCCCTGCCGATCTGGATCTCCACCGTGCCGGTGAAGAAGTCGGGATGCTCCAATGTGACCGACTGCACATAGTACATTCCGTTGACGGAGATGCCGCAGGAGGCCTCTCCGTCCTTGCCTTTGCCCACTGCCAGCGACACACGCGACACCCTGCCTGCCGGCAGGCCATGGCTCTCGCCGGCAGTAAGATACCGCACGTCCGCGCTCTCCACGCCCGCCTTTTCAAATTCCCAGTAGGGCAGGCCGTTTCCCTCCGGCGCATGGATCGTGATGCTGTGTCCTGCCGCGTAAGCCGCGGGGATGCTGCCCCACAGCAGCGTCAGCACCAGCAGCCACAGCAGCCATTTTCCGCTTTTTCTTCTCACAGAGGCATCCCTCCCGATATCCGTTTATATAGCCGTATTCGCGTGGACGGAAATTCCGCCCACGCGAATCGGCAGACCGCTCCTTGCGGAGCCGTCCCTATCTCTTATTCTGCACCGTTGTCGTCCCGCTCATCGCGCTTGACCTTATGGTAGCGGCGCACCGCGCCCACGATGACCAAGGCCGCAACGACTGCCACGATGGACCACACGATAATGGGGTTTTCCCGCACAGCTGTGCCGATGATCTCCCAGATGGAATTGCCGCTAACCTGACCCTCTGACTCCTGCCCGTCCGGAACATCCTCCGGTGCCTCCGTGGTCTGGGACTCGTCGGTGGTATCGGTATCAGGCTCCTCCGCCGTTTCAGACAGATTTTCCATGCTCACCTGCTGGGCATCCAGCCACGCGGGGAAGGTCATGGAGGTGCCGCTGGATTCCCACTTGGTATACAGGCGATCCGCCAGCGCCAGCAGGCTGTCGGTATACTGGGTGAAGATGCTCTCCAGCGTACCGCTGGCCATGCCGCTGCCGGTGGTCAGCCATGTGCTGAACGTGGCCTCCGTGCCGGAGGTCATGAACCGCTGGAGCGCCTTGCTGATGGCGTCGCCGTCCTTGCCGGCCACGCCGCTGTGCTCATTCAGGCTGGCCAGCAGCGCCTGCGCCAAGGCGGAGGCCTCATCGGTCTTTTTCGCCGCGGCAGCTGCCGCCATGTTGTCCAGACTATTGGCGATCAGGGCGCGCAGCACATTGGGAGAGTCCTTCAGCCACTGGGAGAAGGTCTTGCCGCCGCCGTTGCTGCCCCACTCGGTATAGGTGGACAGCACCAGGCCCTTGATGTTGTACTCCACGTCCATGTTCGCGCCGTCCTGCAGACCCTCATCGCTCTCATCACCTGCGCCTGCGCCGCTGCCGCTGCCGGATCCGCTGCCGCTGCCTCCGCCGCTGCCAGCGCTGGCGAAGGTCGCCACGACCTTTGCGTTGGCCGCGCCCAGTGCAAAGCTGCCGGGATTGGCGAGGTCAGAGGTCGTGCCGGTGCTCATCAGATCCAGCGTCAGGCTCTTGAGCGCAAAGCTGCTGTCCTTGGGCGTGGCGGTGACGGTCACCTTGGTGCCGCTGGGTCCATAGACCGCATTGTCCGCGTCGCCGGTGCGGCCGTCGCCGCGCTTGATGGTCGCCGTGCCGCCGGTACCGCAGGTGACCTGCGCGCGGTAGTAGCTGGTGGAAGTCCCCTCACCGATGGGAACAGGATAGTTGTTCGCGCCCTGCGTCCAGTAGTTCTTGTGGGCATTGACGCTGCCGTCCACGCCCCACGCCACCTTGCCGCTGGCAAAGTCGTCCGCACTGGCCCATTCGCCGGCGCTGGAAACGGAGTCCTTCTTGTCCGCCAGATAGTAGCTGTCGGACACATTTTTCTCTTTCAGCTCGGTGGGCGCAAGGCCGATATTGGCGCCCGGGACATAGCTGAAGGAATTTCTGACCCTATTATACGCACCCCGGCCGTAGAGGATGCCAAAGGCCTTGACAGGCGTGCTTGCCTCGACACTTCCGGTGTTCCAGCAGAATTCTACTGTACCGCCGTAGCCGTCGTTGGTGAGGATACCTGCCGCATATCCTGTACCTGTACCTGTACCTGTAACGGCACCTGTATTGCTACAGTTCGTTGCCTTGCTGCCATTGACGCAGATGCCCGCAGCCTCCTTACCGGTCACAGCGCCGCTGTTGCTGCACCGCTCATAGCTTCCGCCCGCCGCAATGCCGGAGGCGTACCCCTGTGTCGCAGATATGCTTCCACTGTTGGCGCAGCTCGTGTAGGAGCCGTCGCTATGTGTTTCATTCCCAGTCATTCCGCCTGCGGTTCTTTTGCCGACTACCTTAGCGCTGTTGGTACAACCCGCTAAAACGTGATCCTGAAGGTTGCTGTATCCCATACCGGCCAGTCCGCCTGCATAACCGCCGGTCACGGAACCGCCCCTGTTGTGGCAGTTTGTCATTGCGACGCGTCCTCTGCCCAGAAGGCCGCCCGAGCCAAATATGCCGCCGCTGACCGTCAGGTTTTCAGCAACGACATTACGCAGCTCCAGCACAGTTTCGCCCTCTACAGCCGCCACAAGGCCACCGCTGTATGACGTCCCGCTGCTCGTAAACTTCACGCTGCCATTTTTCAGCGTCAGATCCCGCATCGTCATGGGCACACCGTAAGTACCTCGCACGCTGCCGAAAAGTCCTGCCCATGCCCCGTTTGTTTCCACCTTCAGCCCGCTGATGGTCTTGCCGCCGCCGTCCAGACTGCCGCCGAAGGAATGGAGGGCATCGACGCCGATGGGCGTCCACAGCTCGTTGTTCAGATCGATGTTATTGGTCAGCCTGAACCACTTGCCGGTGTAGCTGAAGCCGTTTTCATTGACCTGCGTTTGCAGGGCAGTCAGCTTACCGACATCGGGAATCTCATAGGGAGCAGCTTCCGTGCCGCTGCCCGCCCATATCGGAGACCACACGGCATAGAGCGTCAACGTTTCATCTTTCTTTACGCTTACGGAGGCAGGGGTAATGCTGCCGTCGTTTTTCAGCTTGAACGCAACCTCACCGCCGGCCGTCTTGCTCCAGCCGAGGAATGTGCCGTTCTCGTGCTTGAAGCCCAACTCCGTATCGGACTTAATGGTGAAGCTTCCGTCGGTATCGCCTTCGACCCGCTGCTGCTCCGTTACAGCCGCTCCTTCGCCGCCGTTGGGGTCATAGACAAGGGTGATCACGCCCTTCACGCCGGGTTCAAAGCTGCCGTCCCAGCGCGTGATATGCACGGGGTTATTGGGTGCCTCCTGCTTGTTAATCCACTCCAGTGCACCGGAAATATTTTTGCAGGCTCCATTCAGCACATCCACCAGCTCAACATTGCCGACTTTATAGGCCTTTTTCCCATCGACTTCGGTTATTGTGATACTTTGAGACTTGTCGGCGTCAGTGATACCAGCACTGTCCTTGACGTAGATACCGGTTTTCCCGGCAATATCAGCATAGTAGCTGTTGACCACCGTGCCGCCGCTGATGTTGTAGGTCTTCCCCGCTGCGCCGGTCACCGTGCCGAGGTTATAGCTGTTGGTCACGTTGCCATTGCCCGAAATGCCGCCCGTCACATATTTATTTTTTTTATTCTTACCGGTTGCACCAGTGACACTCCCGTTGTTATAGCAGTTTGTTGCAGCTCCGGATCCGACAATACCGCCGGTATATATTTTCTTAGCCGTTCCAGAAGCGGTTACACTGCCGGTATTCCAGCAGAGATCCGCTGCACTGCCGACCACCTGTCCGGCTACGCCACCAATGTAACAATTCTTCTCAATGTTATCTACGGTTATCGTTCTTTCATTTAAGCAGTTGGAAATCGCACCTTGAACTTTACCCGCCACACCGCCGTATGCCATGCCGTTGGTGGTGCTTTTTGCCGCATTGACTTTAACAGCAATATTACTGCGGCAAAAACGGATTTTGCTTCCACTTTCAGTCATACCGACAATTCCGCCCACATAATTTATATTGCCGCCTGCCTGCACTGATCCCGATACGGCAAGGTTCAATATTTGGCCAGGCGAAACCAGTTTTTCAAACATTCCCGCAGGCTTTGAATTGAAGTCACCACCTGTGTAGTTTACATTTAAGCCCGTGATCTCATAGCCCTTGCCATCAAAAGTACCTGCAAAACTTCGGATAGGCTTCCATTCGCTATTTTCCAGATCAATGCTATTACCCAACGACAGAGTCCATCCATCAAAATTCTTGGATTCGCCATCAATACTTCCATTGGCCAGCAGGCAGAAACCCATCAATTCGTCAGCACTCTTGAGAACGTAGTTTTTTTCCGCCCTAGCGCTTTCATACCAGCGAATGTCGGCCTTGACCAGTGAATAGGTATACTCCACATTACTGCCGGTTATACGAAGATAGTAGTCTGTTCCTCCCACTTGTGTTGCCGCAGGAGCAAATACGATTTGATATCCTGTCGGCGCGTTGAATGTGACCGGCACATCAGATACGCCTTTGGGGGGGTAGCCGCTTGCAGCATAGTAGTATTGGTTTCCGGCGGCATCGGTCAGCGTCTTTTTGTCTCTGTCATTGCCGAGTGTGACCACTACACCTTCGGGCTGATTATCCGGCTTAGTCAGCTTCAGCTCACTCGCCACCGCCATTGTCATTGTTGTGGAACTGCTCCCCAACTGCGGCGTTTTTTCAGCCTTGGTCGTGTCATATACCCAAACGGAAGAAGATGCCCCCAGTTCATACGCCACACGGCCCAGCTCGAACTCCTCCGCTGTACGTGCGCCGATGTCATCGGCAGTGCCTTTCTTATCAAAGGTAGAAGTCTCCGCCAAATAGAAGCAGTTGGTCACCGTGCCGCTGCCGCCCACGGCAGGCACGTTGATGCTATCAGCGTTGTAGTAATAGCTGCTGGACACCGTCGCATTGGTTTCGGCCATGCCCACCAGTCCGCCGACTGCGGCATTTTCATCGCTGCTATCCACCTTAGCCGTGGACATGCAGTTCTCCACCTTGCCGGACTTCAGCTCATTCACAAGCCGGCCTGTGCCACCGCTGATAGTTACATACTGGATGGTGGTTTTGTACCCGTTACCTTCCACTACACCGAACAGGTCGCCGTTCAGGCCAGAAACTTTATGGCAGTCTAATTTTTCCGTCGTCGTAGCGCCTCCACCAGCAAACGTGCCCTTGAACGGATGGCCTTCCACACCGATGGAAATCCATTGCACACCGCCCAGATCAATGTCCCTCGCCAGTGTGACGGTCTTACCGGAAAAATCATTCCCACCGTTCACCAGCGTTGCCAGATGCGCCAATTCCTCGGCGCTGCGGATGGTATACTTTGTAGCACTGCCATCGCCATACCAAGCAGAGACAAAATCATCCTTCGTGCCGTAGTACAAAGTGATGTCGGTTTCCTCTCCGGTAAATACATATTCCAGTGTGCCGTCGTCACCCAGCTTGGGCGTAGTTTCGGCCACAACTTCATCCGCGGAGGACTTGATATAAATAATGGGGTTATCGGTATAATCCTCCGTGGTCAATTTCAAAGTGATTTTCTCATCGGTGCCGGTATACTCGGTGCTCAGCGTTTCATTGCCGCTGCCGGCATTCTCGCCCTCGCCGGGTGCTTCAGTCGTTTCGCCCTCGCCGGGCTCGGAAGTCGCAGCGGGAATGACGATCTTCACATCATAAGCGGCATTTTTATTCCACTTCTCCAGTGTCACCGTGCGCTGGGCAACCACGGGGGTATCAGTGCCTTCGCCCTCCTGAGTATCGGCTTCATTGGAAGACGCGTTGACATCGTCCTCACCCTCGCCGGGGTTCTTGTCCTCATCACCGGGGTTGGTAGGCTGTTCATCCCCGCCGTGCTCGGTGTCCTTGTTTTCGTCGTCCTTGCCCTCGTTGTCCCCGCTGGGGTTAGCGTCAGCCGGGTTCGTATCGCCCTCGACGATGGCCGTACCGCTGCCGCCCACCACCTCCGTGGCAAAGGCCGCGGGGGTCACCAGCGTCAGCGTGAGCACCATGCTCATCAGCAGGCTCACGATGCGCCGGGACACTCTGCTTGTCCGTTTCTTCATGTGATCTGTCTCCTCTCGTTGTTGAACGTATCTATATAAAAACTATTTAGTTACTGCTCTTCGGCATCACCACATACAATTTGCCTGTCTCCGGGTCTTCGTACACCGTGCCCTTCTGCTCGAAGCTGCTGGAGGACTGGATGTCCTGCTCCATCTCTTCCGCGTTGTCCAGCTCCTGCATCTGCTCCCGCTGGAGGATCTCCACGCGGGTCTTGCTCAGATCCACGTTCCAGTTCAGTATGACCGCCGCCATCAGCCCGCAGGCGAACACCAGCATCACGTCCGACAGGTTCGCCAGCCCGGACATGGCGTCCACCTCCTCCGTCACCCGGCGGCGAGAGGAAAACTTACCCTTCAACATCGCTCGTGACCTCCTCCAAAACTGCCTCCATCAGCGTTTCCAGCGACACCATGTCGTCGTTGTACCACCGCTTGCGGATGTGGGAGATGACGCTGGCCACCGCCGCGCTGATGACGCCGGCGATGGTGGTGTCGAATGCCACGTTCATGGACTCCGACAGCGTCACCGTGTCGCCCTGTCCCAGCGCCACGATGCCGGGGCCCAGGGGTATCAGCGTGCCCAGCAGGCCGAACATGGGGCCCAGCTTGGCGATCATGTCCGTGATGGAGGTGGTGCAGGCGTTCCGCGCCTCCTCCGTGGCCAGCAGGCGCTCCGCCAGCGCCGTCAGGGTGTCCTTGGGCAGCTCCCAGCCGGTTTGCAGACTGTTGACCAGCGTCTTGCGCCGCAGGGAAAAGCCGGCGCGGACGGTGCGCCAGAAGGCGGCCTCGCTCTGCACCTGTACCGGCGGGGCGGGGCGGGTTTTACAGCGGATGACGGCGGACGTCACCTTGGGGGCGGGGAGGAAGCAGGTGCTGGGCACGGTGAACAGCAACTCCGGCTCTGTGTAGTACTGCATCAGCAGGGTGAACGCGCCGTAGTCTGCGGTGCCCGGGGCGGCGCAGATGCGCTGGGCCACTTCTTTTTGGATCAGCACCGTCAGGCTGTCGAAGCAGTGGGATTCCACGCAGGCAGTGAGAAACGGCGTGGTGATGTTATAGGGCAGATTGGCGCACAGCACGGGCCGCAGGCTGCCGAGATGCTCCTGCACCAGCGCGGGCAGGGACAGCTGCATCACATCGCCCTCCACCAGCGTGAAGTTCTCGTAGGGGGCCATGGTCTCCGCCAGCACAGGGTACAGGCGGCGGTCCAGCTCCACCGACACCACCTTCTCCGCCCGCCGCGCCAGCTGCACCGTCAGCGCCCCGATGCCGGGGCCTACCTCCAGCACGCCGCAGCCGCTCACGCACCCGGCCGCCGCGATATCCTCCGCCACGTCGCCCCGGATGAGGAAGTTCTGTCCCAGCGACTTGGCAAAGCGGAACCCGTGCCGCGCCAGCAGCGCCTGTATATCATTCCGGTCACACAGATCCATGGTATGTCTCCTTCATTTGCACATTGCCGCCATTGTACCATCTTTTCCCCCGCCGCGCAACGAAAAGCCGGGAAAAAGTTTCTCTTTTTCCCGCCGTATCCCCCAAAACTTGACAAACCCGGCAGATAATGCTATACTCCACAGGTATTTCCAAATGGTAACAAAAGTTACAAATTGTTTCAATTTCTATAGCCGTCCCTGTTTAGCATTCCCCTCCGGCGGCTATACTGCGAGGTACTATGGGACAAACATCAGCCACACAACTGAAGCATCCGCGCCGCCGCATCACGCCTGTCACCGTGTGCCAGGCCATCCACGATGCGCCCTATATCGCGGCGCGGGCTGTGATCTCCGGCGTCCGGGCGGTGGGTCACTGCCTTGCCTGGACATGGGACGCCGTGGCCACCGACGCGCGGGAAAACTGGCGTTGGTTCTGCCGCAGCCGTCTTGTGACCGGCTGCCGCCGGGTGCTGCACGCCCCGGAGCTGAAGGAGCTGCGCGACATTATGCGTGACCATGTATCTCTCCGCATCATCACCATGATCGCGGCCACCGCCGTGGTCTTTACCGTGGCAGCCGCCACAGAGCCTGTCCGCACCATGGATGCCATCTGCATCGTGGTGGACAGCGACGGTCCCCATGTGCTGGACGACCGCAGCGCGGAGCGCACCTATGACGATCTGCTGCTGCGCCGCAGCATGGGCGACAAGTCCATGCAGCTGCTGCTCCAGCCGGGGCGCACCGTCACCATCACCCACGGCGAGGACACCTGCACCCTCACCACCGAAGCCGAGCGCCTGTCCTCCCTGCTGCAGCGCAGCGGCGTCCGTCTGGGCGAGGACGAAATGGTGGAGCTGAACGTCACCGGCGACCAGCCCTCCATCCACATCAGCCACACCCTCACCTACCAGCACTATGTGGTGGTGGAGACGGACTTCAAGATCATCCGCATACCCGATCCGCTGATGGACAAGGGAACGGAGGAGGTCATCCGCAAGGGCATCACCGGTCAGATCGTGGAGACGTACGAGGACACGGTGGTCAGCGGCGAGGTGGTGTCCACCAAGTATATCGGCGCCAGTCACGACACCTCCCACGCCCAGCTGGTGCTCTACGGCACGCGGGTCTATGAGGTGGCCGAGGGCGACACCATTGAGAAGGACTTCCCCAACGAGGAGGGCGAGGGCGGCTATCTGCTGTTCGCCTCCGGCGACACCATGACATACAGTAAGGTCATGACCTGCTCCTCCACCGCCTATTACAGCGGCGGCAGCGGCGGCGCGGCGTGGACAACGGCGGTAGGCGCCCGCGTGGGCGTGGGCACCGTGGCCGTGGACCCCAAGGTGATCCCCTATTACACCAAGATGTTCATCCAGACCACCAACGGCCGCCGCGTGTACGGCATGGGCACCGCGCTGGACTGCGGCGGCGCCGTCAAGGGCAACATCGTGGATCTGTGGTTCCCCTCCAAGGGTGACTGCTACAACTGGGGACGCCGCAACGTCACGGTGTATATTCTGGACAAGAAAGCAAACTGAAGCCGAAAGAGCATGACCGGAACGGTCATGCTCTTTTTGTGTTAAAATGCCACAAGGCTGTCGCACAGGGCGAACAGAGCCGTCCGTCCCTACGAAGCGGGACGTCGGGGACGCCGTCCCCTACTCTCCCGTCGGCGCTTTGCGCTTCTGCAGCTCCATCAGCTTTATAAGCCGCGGCCTGTTGTATCGCTGCATAATGACAAACGCCATGTCGCACACCGCCGCCAGAACGGAGGTGATGATGAACACCGGATAGGCTCCGAACCACACGCCCGCCGCAATGGGCAGGAAGCTCAGCACCGCGATCGTCTCGTGGACAAGCTCCGCCTGACAGGTAGCCTGCACGATCTCCTCCCATGTGTGCGTCCGGGTGTCGAACAGGGACGGGTCGTAGGTGGGCATGCCGCGCTTCCAGCGCTTGACCTTCAGCTTCTCGTACACCGCCATCTCCCGGCGGCTCACCTGATACCAGCGGCTTGTGTAATTCGCGCGGTTCCGCATCCCCGTGTTAAACGCAAGCCCCACCAGCAGCCGCATGATGATGTGATACGCCACCGTGCCGCAGGTAATGGCAAGGGAGAGCCAGATGCCGCCGGATGTCGCCCTGTACAGGGCGGATAGG
>ENA-OPYH01000693-OPYH01000693.1-human-gut-metagenome-genome-assembly--contig:-NODE-693-length-21322-cov-4.435887_pt1 | contig 21322 bp, 10 predicted proteins | sample MGYA00241254_ERZ501488 | MGnify/ENA primary metagenome ERZ501488 (study PRJEB25962, sample SAMEA2042660) | human gut metagenome | biome: human gut; feature: human-associated habitat; material: faeces...
CAACTTTCGAAGTATAGTATTCCATACCCGAAATAAGTTTACCTTTGGAGTCGTATACCGGAGTACCGTAAAAGGTATTGATGTCTTCTACTGTAACGTCAGAGGTGGATTCATAGAAAGCCTTTCCCCAAATGTTGAGATCTGCCAGTGCCTTGTCATATTCTCCCTTCATGGCATAGGCTTCGGCACGTGTCAGCAAGATTTCATCAGTGGTAAGTGCCGGATACATGACATGAAGATAACCGATTCCGTTAGTCATGTCCGTAAGTTCCATGTATTCGGCCATTTTAGCCATAATCACTTTGGGTATAGCCGGATAAGACGGGATTCGGAAATAGAATTCTTCGCGGTTTCCCCAGGGGGTGTCGGCGCACGATTCAGAAGAGGCAATGGTTACATTGTGCGTGTAGCGTGAACCGGTTTTATAGGGCCCATAGGTACGCGCCCATACCGAAAAGGTGGAATAAAGCAGGAGGTTGGCCTTATCCTTGACGTCTGCATAGGCTTTGGCACGTACGGAGTTGTTACTTTCTTTAGCGCCTATGGTAGCCCAGTCACGCAATACTTCTGCAGGGGTATTGCCTAAAACTTCACCGGCATATTGAATTACTTTGTCATAGTTTGATTTGTCTTTTTGAACGTAGAACAAATAGAAGCGTGCAGCAAAGGCATAAGCAGCTTTGCGGTTGAAGTGGTATTTGGGAACGGAGAGATGTTCATCATTCATTAGGGGCAGTGCCTCTTCTATATCATCTGCCATTCTTTGATAGTCTTCCGCTACTGTGCCGCGGCTGTAGTGGGGAGATACAGCACTTTCTGATTCCGTCATGTAAGGAATGCCAAGATCGGTAGTGCTGCTTTGAGAGTTATAATTTAGGCAAAAAATATTGGTAAGTACCCAATGAGCATAGGCACGGCACATTAGTGCTTCTCCTTTTTGTGGGAGTAAGGATGAGGGAGTTCCCATTTCTTCAATGGCTTGCAGTGCAAGGTTGGCAGACGCTATAGCCTTGTAGCAGTCATTCCATAGGTCATATGGACTATCCATCTCCTTTTCGGTGATGTCTTTCCATAGAGCTGCCTGTTCTTGTAATTTGTTGATGGCGGTATAGGAGGAAAGTCCGTTTTTATCTGTGTTGTCCGAAGACATTTCGGCTATCAGTGCATAATGGCTGTTGGGATATGCCGATACCAATAGGCTGGTAATTTTCTCTTCGGTGTCAACGGTTGCCCGGTTGTCCGGCATTTTGTCCAGATAGTCGCTGCAGGAAGTACATAGGGCGGTACAGATGGCTGCTGCTGTATAAAGTATGATATGTTTCTTTTTCATGCCTAGTATTCTGATAAAGTTTTTCATTAAAAATTAAATACCGAATTTCAGTGTCAGTGTAAACTGTTTGGGTACGGGAGCGGATACACCACCAGTGCGGAAGAATTCCGGGTCTTGTCCATTCAGTTTGTCATCTGCATAAATCAGGAAAAGGTTGGTTCCTTGCAATTTCATGGAAAGGTCGCTTATTCCTATTTTACTGGTCCATCTTTTGGGAAAGTCATAGGAGAACGATATTTCTTTCATGCGGATAAAGTCTCCTTTGGCTACACGCGCTGTGGAATAGTTGTAGGCATTATAGAGTACTTTCAAATAGCGATCATTGGTGTTCTGGCCATTGGATGCAATAACCGGAACTTGGGTCACGGTTTCGTTTCCGGCGGCAATCCAGCGGTTTTTGAACTCTTTTGGCATGGCATCCAAGTCGGAATAGGAGCTGCTGAATACCGGATCAAGACGGATAACATTTCCCATGGAGTAGGTCATGAAGACATTCAACTTGAAACCTTTGTAGCTGAATATATTGCCGAAACTTCCGGTTATGGTAGGGTCTGTAGGTCCTTCGTATACCAGATGTTCCAGATTTTGACTTTGAAAATTAATATCTTCTCCGTTACAAGTCAAATTACCGTCTTGGTCGATAAATGTAGGTAGACCATCTTGGTTCAGTCCTTGGAAATTGTAGGAAAACAGACTTCTTACCGGATATCCTTTCAAGGCAAATCCGCTGCCGGATACTACGGACATGACCTCTGTTTCGGAATCGAGTTTGGTGACTTCGTTTTTGGCATGCGAGAAGATGAAATTTGTGTTCCAGGAGAAATCACGCGTCTTGATGTTGCGGGTAGAAAGGGTGAATTCTACACCATGTGATTTCATGCTGGCCACATTGGCAAATTTGCTGATTTGTCCACCCACACCTTCTGTTTGGATAATTCCTATTAAGTCATAGTTGTTACGTTTATACCAGTCTGCAGCCAAGTTGATTCGGTTATCTAAAAAACCGACTTCCATACCGATATTCAGTTCATGCTTCTTTTCGTAGGTCAGTTCGTCGTTGGCCAGGTTCAGTATCTGGAGTCCGCTTTCCTGGATATTTGTTCCTGGTCGGTAAGGTTTGTAACTGTTAATTTCAATCAGAGAATTGCTGACTGATGATGGGCCCGGGTCACCGGTCAACGAATAGGAAGCTTTGAGGGAAAGGTGGGAGATGGAGTTGCGCAGTGATTCCCAAAAGGCCTCTTCGTGTACATTATAGGCACCGGATATATTCCAGGTAGGTAACCAACGGGCAGTTCGGCTTTTTCCCAGACGGTTGGTCCCCTCGTATCGGATGGTTCCATTTACAGTATATTTCCCTTTATAGGAGTAAGTGGCATTCCCGAAGAAAGCAGTTGAACGGCTGGCTGTATTGGCAAGTGAATAATAGTCTGCACCATCTTCAATGCTTTTTTTGAAGAACTGGTAGACGTAGAAAGGAATTTCTCCCATGGAATATTGCATACCCCATCCATTAAAGTAGGTCTTGTTGCGGTCAATGGAATTGGCCTCAGTACCGGCAAATAAATTAATGATATGATCTTCACCGAAGTTGGTATTGTAGTTCGCTGTAGCCCGGAAGTCATAACTTAGCATTTTGTAGGTGGTTTTTTGGTATATACCTCCTTGTGGCAAAACAGAGATAGGTAAGTCATAATCATAATCCGGGTCGTCGTATAGGAACGGATTGTTGTCACGAATGGTAGCATCGTCCATAGCCCGGTAAGCCATAGCTTGATTGGCGTCATCCTTTATGATATGTTCATTGCCGGTTTCTGAAAATTTGGCGGCTCCTAACACTCCGAGTTCCAGTCCCTTTATGGGTTTCCATTTCAGTTCGCCTTGGAATTTAAGGTCTACCACATCCAGGTTCATGTAATTATTATCCAGTTCGTGCCGGATGTTGAAATCTGCATAGTTACGGGTATAGAAGGTGTGTGCATCCAGTGTACGCGATGTATTCATGGAATAGGAGTAAGGGTTGATGTCAAAATCGCGTCTTACTTCACCGGACACAGGGTCTATACTCTGACTTAATGTGCCAGGGGCTTTCTGCTTACGGTAGGAAGCTGAGGATATCAGATTCAAACTCAGTTGTTGGGAAATAGTGTAAGTTGTGTTTACATTAGCGGTATAACGGTTTACTTTGCTTTGTTGGTACCATCCCGGGTCGTTCATGACACTCAATGAAGCATAGAACGAGACCTTGTCTGTACCGGTTGAAACGCTGACCGAATGATTTTGTGTGATGTTGCTGTTAAAGAGCTCGTCGAACCAGTTTGTATTCCGGTATTCTGCGGAGCGTAGGTATTCATTTTCTGCGGCGGGAGTATTGGCCAATGCAAAGGTACCGGTTATCGGGTCGTAGCTATTCTGGAGCTGGTACATTTTACCATAGACGCCGCTTTGGGAAGCACGGTAGGTTTCGGCGAAATTCAGCCAGCCTTTTTGCCTCATTTCCTTGTAGACACCCATCTGTTCTTGTGAATTCATGATGTTGAACTCGGAATAACTTGGAATCAAGCGGAGGGAGAATTCACCGGTATAACTGATTCTGCTCTTTCCGGCCATACCTTTCTTGGTAGTGACAACAATCACACCGGCCATGGCTCGTGCTCCGTAAATGGAGGTTGCTGAACCGTCTTTCAGAATCTGAAAGCTTTCAATATCATCGGAATTCAATCCTGCAATGGCTGAGCTGATTAGTGTTTCTGCATCTCCTGATGAGAGATCGTCGGCGTTGACTTCTGTCACATCTTCCATAATCACACCGTCCACTACCCAGAGTGGCTTGCTGTTACCATATATGGAGGTGGCACCGCGTACGCGGATTTTAGGAGCTGTACCGAATGTGCCGGATACATTCTGTACAGATACACCGGCTGCCCTGCCCTCAAGCGAACGGCTGATGTCAGGCAAGCCGCTTAATTTCATCTCTTCGCTTTTCAAACGGGTGGAAGCGCCGGTAAATAGACGTTTGTCCATTTTCTGCATGCCAGTAACAACCACTTCTTGCAGTTCTTGGGCATCTTCGTGCATCACCAGATTCATGAACTGCTCGGAGGCCTTAACCATTAATGGCTGCATACCTACATAGGTAAGGTTGATAGAGGTTGCTCCGGCTGGCAACTGAAGTTTGAAGTAGCCGTCTATGTTTGTGATGACTCCTGTTGTGTTGTCGGGGGTACTTACGGCCACACCGGGTAATGGTTGGCTGTTCTCATCTGTGACCCGCCCCGTGACCGTACGCGTTTGCTTGTCTTTTTTGTTATCAGTGGAAATGATGCTGATAAAATTCCCGTTTTGTGTATACGTGAACGGTTCATTGCCAATGATTGCTTTGATAGCTTCTCCTACTGAGGTAGTCTTGATGGAGCAAGTTGCCTTGCGGTTTTTGACATCGTCGTAGGTAAATAGGATTTTGTACCCAAAGGTTTTGCCTACCTTTTTCAATGCGTCCGACCATTCTTCGTTGTCGAAAGTGAGCTGAATGGTTTCTTTTTGTCTCTCTTGTGCGGTCGCTTGTGAAATTGCCAGCGACAATAACAAGACAAATAGAAACAAAAATCTTTTTCTCATTGCACTTTTGATTTTAAAATTATACTTTATGATTCATTTAGCTGTTTGGGACCCGGCTATATATAAAGTACGATTGAAATCAAAAAACGGGTATGCTTTTTTAAGAAAAAGTAAAAAATAAAAGGAATAATGGGTGTCAGAGCCGATTATTCAATGATAACTTTATTTTCTTTCACACTTGCTTTTACCTTATTCAAGCTGTTCAACAAAGTAATGGCTTGCTCTAATGTTTCATGGCGTTTGGCAAGGAAGTGCAGGCGGATGTTCTTGTCTGAAGGGTGGATAAAGATGATGTCTACATTGTACCATCTTCCTAGGTCACGCATAATTTCTACCAAGGGCTTGTTGTCGAAATAGAAGTAGCCATCTTTCCATTCCACATATTCATCCGCATCAATATGGCTGATGGAGAAGTCTCCTTCTTTGTTCAGACAAGCTTGCTCTCCCGGAGCAAGTAGCTTACTTAGGTTATTCTGGCGATTTTTAACCTTTACTTGGCCATTGATGAGCGTGACTAGAGCCTCGCTTGAGGGATAATTGCGGATGTTGAATTCTGTACCGAGTACCTGTGTGTGCAGATTCTCTGTGTAGACAATGAAAGGGTGTTGCTTGTCGTGTGCTACCTTGAAATAGGCTTCTCCTTGCAGATGGACTATTCTTTCGTTTCCTTTGAAACGGGAAGGATAAGATAGCTGGCTTTCAGCATTGAGCCAGACCTCAGTCCCGTCTGATAAGGTCAGTTTGAATTCCTTCTTGCGTGGAGTACTGACTGTTTGCATAGAAACCTCTTGCCGGATGTTGTTTCGGTAGTCCAGCCTGCCTTGTTCGTCATTTTGTGCACCGAATATGCCGGACAATTCATCTGCAGATGTCTGCTGATTGAGTTCTATGTGGTTTCCTTCTTGGTTCTGCAATGTAATTTCTGTCAAGCTGTTATCGGCCAGAAAGATTGTTTCTGGTAATTCCTTCTCTTTTGAATTATTCGGGCCAGAAAGAACTTGGAATAACCATATGCATCCAAGTAATACGGCAGCTGTTATTGCATTGCTGACTATTATCAGTTGTCTGGTTGATAGGCGTTGCTGCTTTTGTTTGAAACGCTTCAATTCTGCCTCCACATCCGGTTGCTTCGTGTTCGTCAAGAGGAAATGATGTCGTAGGGCAACTTCCTCTTTTGTTGTCATCTTTTCACTTTCCGTCGGAAGTGGTTGATTGTTGGTATGTAGTGAATGCTCTTCCATGATGAATATTTATATTATATACGTTTCAGTAGTGAAATCCGGTCCGTTCGGCAAGTCTTTTTCACTGCCGAATAACTCTTTTAGCATTTTTAAAGACTTGGAGATGTGTTTCTTCACCGTGTTGGGGCTGATATTCATCTCGTCTGCCACTTGCTGGTAAGTCTTTCTGGCTAAATAGCATTCCTCCAGAATATGTCGTGTCATAGCAGGTAGTTTATCCAGCATTTTACTTATCAGGATGTCTTGCCTCATAGCTTCTGTATAGTCTGTATAGAATGTATCGACTTCTGCAAAATATTCCTTGGTGTATTGTATCTCTACTTGTTGATGACGGAAATGGTCTATGCACCGGTTACGTACCGTTGTGGTGAGATAACCAGATACATTTTCCTGCTTGATATGCTTGATGTCTTCCCACAATTTGGCAAATACGTCACTTACAATGTCACGGCTTGCTTCCGCATCGTTGGTCAGATGATAGGCGTATAAATATAAGCGTGTATAGTGTTGTGTGAAAATCTGGTTGAAGGTGTTTTCGTATAGTAGTTTTTTTAGCATACTTGTGCTTTCTGTATTGAAATAAAAAGATTAACTGTCGGATATGTTATAAAGCTTCAACTTGTTGTACAGCGTTTTGCGGTCAATGCCCAACAGTTGTGCAGCGCGGCTCTTGTTGTTTCCCGTCTGCCGCAAGGCTTCGATGATTTGATGCTTCTCTGCCTCCTCATTGCGGAGAGGGATACCGATGATGGCCGGTGCGGGTTCTTTCAGTTCATTCAGTTCGTTGATAGTAATGAATTTGCCTTGTGCCAGCAAGGTTGCACGGCGTACCATATTCTTCATTTGGCGTAGATTGCCGGGCCAGGGATATTCCAATAGGGCGCGGGATGCCTTGTCATCAAAGCCGGTCAGTTGCTTGTCCATTTCGCGGTTGGCCTGGTCCAGAAAGAAATTGGCAAAGAGCAGGATGTCTTCACGGCGGTCTTTGAGTTGCGGCATGCGTAGGGTGAATTCATTGATACGGTGATATAAATCTTCACGGAACGCCCCTTTTTCGATGGCTTGCTCCAAATTTTCGTTGGTGGCGGATACCAGACGTATGTCCACGCTTATCTCTTTGTTTGAACCTACCGGACGTATCTTGCGCTCTTGCAAAGCACGCAGCAACTGTATTTGCACTTCATAGCTCAGATTACCTATCTCATCCAGGAAGATGGTACCGCCGTTGGCTTCGACGAAAGCGCCCGTTTTGTCGGTCAGTGCGCCGGTAAAGGCGCCCTTTATGTGCCCGAAGAACTCCGAAGCGGCCAATTCTTTGGGAATAGAACCGCAATCGATGGCTACAAACGGCTGGTCGGCACGCTTGCTGAGCTGGTGGATGCGGTGAGCTACGTATTCTTTGCCCGTTCCGCTGGCACCATTGATGAGTACAGACATATTGGTAGGTGAAACCAGTTTCACATAATTGTAGAGTTGTTTGGCTGCGTCGCTCTCTCCCTCAAGGAAGTCGGAGGAGGACAATGAGCCTTCTGCACCCTTCAGAGGCTGATTTTTCATCTTGTCGGAATGCATCGTCTGTTTGGGTGAAACGGATGGTCTGTTTGGGGTAAACGCATCATCTGTTCGGGACGAATGCATCATCTGTTTCAAAGCGGAGGATGATGCATTCAAGGCTTCGCCTATTTTTTTCAGTAATTCGTCCGGGTTCACAGGCTTGGCAATGTAATCGCAGGCTCCCAGTTTCATGGTTTGGACGGCCGACTGTATGTCAGCGTATCCTGTCATGATGATAAGCGGTATTTGCAGGCCGTGTTCGCCCAGCCATTTCAATAAGTCAATGCCATCCTTGTCGGGCAGGCGCAGGTCAGACAATATCAAGTCTACGGTTTCCGACTCAATATGTTTTTGAGCACGGGCAATGTTGCTGGCAGAGGTTACTTGGAAACCTTTTTTGCCGAGCCATGTTTTTAGCATCATGCCGTAAGTAATATCATCTTCTACAATTAATATGGATGTCATTGCTTTAGCCTTTTATCTCTTTTATGTAGGCAAAGGTAAGTGCTTTTGTCTGATTTTAGTATATTTGCAAACTTAAATTAAATAAAAAACAAAATGAAAAGAAATCTTATTGTATTATTAACTATACTGGTTTGCAGTCTGACTGCTTGCAAGCCGGGACAAAAGAAAGAGGAAGATATGGAAAAAGAAACGAAGCTGAAGATTGAAACAAGTGCGGGTGACATCACCGTGAAACTGTATAATGAAACCCCGAAACATCGTGATAACTTTATCAAGCTGGTGGAAGACGGCACGTATGAAGGTACGCTGTTCCACCGTGTCATCAAGGACTTTATGATACAAGCAGGTGACCCGGAATCGAAGAAGGCTCCGAAAGGCAAGATGCTGGGGGCAGGCGACGTGGGTTATACCGTTCCTGCCGAATTTGTTTATCCGAAGTATTTTCACAAAAAAGGTGCTTTGTCGGCTGCACGCCAGGGTGATGAGGTGAACCCTGACAAGGCATCATCCGGCTGCCAGTTCTACATTGTGACCGGAAAAGTGTATAATGACTCTACCTTGCTGGGGATGGAACAGCAGATGAATCAGATGCGCTTGAACAATGCTTTCAACGCGTTGGCGCAGAAACACATGAAGGAAATCTACAAGATGCGCAAGAATAATGACCAGGACGGTCTGATGGATTTGCAAGATTCCTTGATTGCGCAGGCAGAGGCTCAGGTTGCCAAGGAACCGGAGTTCAAGTTTACCCCCGAGCAGGTGAAGGCTTATACTACCGTGGGCGGTACTCCACATTTGGACGGTGCATATACCGTGTTCGGTGAAGTGCTGGAAGGTATGGATATTGTTGATAAAATACAGAAGGTCAAGACTGACCGTAACGACCGTCCCGAAGAGGATGTGGTTATTAAAAAAGTGACAGTGATAGATTGATGATAGATTCTGTCATTCCATTTTATGAAGATAAACAAAAAGATATTTGACAACGGTCTGCGGTTGGTGCACAATGAGGACACCAGCACGCAGATGGTTGCCTTGAATATTGTTTATGATGTGGGTGCCCGTGACGAACATCCCGAGCATACGGGTTTTGCCCATCTGTTCGAGCATCTGATGTTCGGAGGTTCGGTGCATATTCCTGATTATGACGCTCCTTTGCAATTGGCAGGCGGGGAGAATAATGCATGGACCAATAATGATATTACCAATTACTACCTGACGGTTCCAAAATCGAATGTGGAAATCGGCTTCTGGCTGGAGTCCGACCGCATGCTGGAACTGGCATTCAGTGAGCAAAGTCTTGAAGTGCAGCGTGCGGTAGTGATGGAGGAATTTAAACAACGTTGCTTGAACCAGCCGTATGGTGATGTGGGACATCTGCTTCGTCCTTTGGCTTATCAAACGCATCCTTATCGCTGGCCTACTATCGGGAAAGACCTCTCTCACATTGCCAATGCCACGCTGGACGAGGTAAAGGAATTCTTTTTTCGTTTTTATGCACCTAATAATGCAGTGCTGGCCGTTACCGGAAATATTTCGTGGGAAGAAACGGTTAGGCTGACAGAAAAATGGTTTGCTCCCATTCCCCGTAGGAATGTGCCCGTAAGGCAATTACCGCAAGAAGTTGTGCAGACGGCGGAACGCCGGCAGACGGTGGAACGGAATGCTCCTCTGGATGCTTTGTTCATGGCTTATCACATGTGCAGCCGTGAGGATGCCGATTATTATGCCTTCGATATTCTGTCGGATATTCTGAGCAATGGACGTTCCAGTCGCTTGACCCGCAGGCTGGTGCAGGAGCAAAAGCTCTTTTCCAGTCTCGATGCCTATATCTCTGGTACACGGGATGCCGGACTGCTGCATATCAGTGGAAAACCATCTGCAGGCGTATCTTTGGAACAAGCCGAGGCTGCTGTCCGGAAAGAGTTGGAAGAGTTGAAATCCGGGTTTGTTGGAGAACAAGAATTGGAGAAAGTAAAGAACAAGTTTGAGTCTACACAGATATTCGGCAACATCAATTATCTGAATGTTGCCACGAATCTTGCCTGGTTTGAACTGACCGGGCAGGCGGAAGACATAGACCGTGAAGTGGACAATTACCGCTCTGTGACGGCAGAACAGCTTCATAGGGTCGCCCAACAGACCTTCCGCGATGAAAACGGGATTGTGCTTTATTACCAAAAAGAAAACCTTTAGTATGAAAAAATTATTTGATACGTATAAGCAGCACTATAAAGCATTGCTTCTCCTGGGGCTACCCATTGTGGTGGGGCAGTTGGGAGTCATTGTGCTTGGTTTTGCCGATACGCTGATGATTGGGCATCACAGCACGGAGGAACTGGGTGCCGCTTCTTTCGTAAACAATCTGTTTACTCTTTGCATTATTTTCAGTACGGGCTTCAGCTACGGGCTGACACCGGTTGTAGGGGGCTTCTACGGTAACCGCCGCTTTGCCGAGGCAGGGCAGGCGTTGCGGTGTAGCCTGGTTGCCAATGTGCTGGTGGCTTTGTTGCTGACTCTTGTCATGGCTGTTCTCTATTTCAATGTGGAGCGGCTGGGACAGCCCGGAGAATTGCTGCCTCTAATCAAGCCTTACTATCTGGTGTTGCTTGCTTCACTGGTCTTTGTCATGCTGTTCAACGGTTTCAAACAGTTTACGGACGGCATCACCGATACCAAGACGGCCATGTGGATTCTGCTCGGAGGGAATGCGCTTAACATCGTAGGAAACTATATACTTATCAATGGAAAGCTGGGCTTTCCGGAGATGGGACTGCTTGGTGCGGGTATCAGCACCTTGTTCTCCCGCATTGTGATGGTGGTGGTCTTTGCGGCGATTGTGCTTCGCGGCCGCCGGTTTATCCGTTACAGGCTCGGCTTCATGCGGCTGGGGTGGTCGATGCCGATGTTCAGGAAGCTCAATGCACTGGGCTGGCCCGTGGGTATGCAGATGGGTATGGAGACCGCTTCCTTCAGTCTGAGCGTCGTCATGGTGGGCTGGCTGGGGACACTTGCCCTAGCATCGCATCAGATAATGCTTACTATCTCTCAGTTCACCTTCATGATGTATTATGGCATGGGCGCTGCGGTTGCCGTGCGTGTCAGCAACTTCAAGGGGCAGGGAGACGGGCAGAATGTGCGCCGCTCGGCGTATGCCGGCCTTCACATCATCCTGTGTATGGAGGTGGTGTTGCTGGGTATCGTCTTTGCGCTTCGCGGTCAGGTAGGGGGATGGTTTACGGACAATGCGGAAGTGTCCGGCATGGTTGCCGCTCTCTTCTTCCCGTTCTTGGTTTACCAGTTCGGCGATGGGTTGCAGATTAACTTTGCCAATGCCCTGCGCGGCATCTCGGATGTGAAACCGATGATGATTATTGCATTTATATCCTATTTTATTATATCTTTGCCCGTAGGGTACCTTTGCGGTTTCGTTTTCGGTTGGGGGCTGACGGGAGTCTGGATGGCTTTCCCGTTCGGACTGACCAGTGCGGGAGTGATGCTGTGGTTGAGGTTCCGTAAACAGACCAGGGAAAGGATTTGATAGTATGAATAATGTCTCCAAAGTAAAGATTGCCGTAGGCTACACTTTGTTGCTGGCGGTATTGTTTTTTTCCTTGTTTTTCGTACACCGGGAAATGGAGAACCTTATTCTTACTGATGACCGCGATGTACAATGGACAGACAGCGTGCTTGCTTTGATACGCGAGAAGGATACCAATACGATAAAAATGCTGCGCACGCTGAGTGAGGCGAATGACAGCATGGTATCCACCAGTGACATTGAGCAGATAATTGCCCAGCAGGACTCGGTAGTGACCCAGCAGCGTGTGCAGCACCGTATCATTACACATCGGGATACCGTCGTGACACGCCCTCGGAAGAAGGGGTTTTTCCGTCGTTTGGGTGAAGTGTTTGTCCCCCCAAAGAAAGATACGGCTATCCAGGTAAAGACCTCCCTTGAATTTGCAACGGATACGGTGATTGAACCCTATAATCCGGCCGATTCTTTGCATGAGAAACTGCGTGCCGTGGCCCAGCAGAAAAAAGCTGTAAACACTGTTATACAGCGACGTAAACGCTATCTGCAACGCTTGGACCATATGCTGACCGCTCGTATTGACAGCTTGCTGAAAGATTACGAGACGGAAACTCTGCTGCGTGCACGGACGGAAGCCGAGTATCAACAAGCGGTCCGACGCCGTTCGGCCAAGATTATCAGTGGCATTGCCGTAGGTGCGGTGTTGCTTTCCGCTTTTTTTCTTATTATCATCGGCCGCGACATAACCCGAAGCAACCGTTACCGTCGTGAGTTGGAAGAGGCCCGTCGTCGTGCCGAGGATTTACTCGCTGTCCGTGAAAAACTGATGCTTGCCATTACCCATGATTTCAAAGCCCCGCTCGGTTCTATTATGGGCTATGCCGACTTGCTTTCCCGTCTGACGGTGGATGAGCGTCAGCGGTTCTATCTGGACAATATGAAAACCTCATCGGAACATCTGCTGAAGCTGGTCGTTGATTTGCTCGACTTCCATCGTCTTGATTTGAACAAGGCCGAAATCAACCGGGTCACCTTTCATCCTTCCCGCCTGCTTGAAGAGATACACGTCAGTTTTGAACCACTTACGGCTGCCAAAGGACTGGCGCTTCATTGCGACATTGCCCCGGAGCTGGGCGGTACCTATATTTGCGACCCCTTGCGTCTGCGCCAGATTATCAACAATTTGCTGTCCAATGCCGTGAAGTTTACGGACCAAGGCAGTGTTACCATGACTGCCCGTTACGAGGACCGTCGACTGGTAGTTGCCATTGCTGATACCGGTAAAGGTATGGAACCTGCCGACCGGGAACGTATCTTCCAGGAGTTTACCCGCTTACCGGGTGCTCAGGGTAAAGAGGGGTTTGGGCTCGGACTTTCCATTGTCCGTATGCTGGTACAGTTGCTTGAAGGCACGATTGATGTAGACAGTGTGCCAGGCAAGGGAAGCACTTTCACCATATATATTCCTATCTATCCCGTAAGGAGTGAAGGACGGAGAATGAAGGATGAAGAATCGGGATGTGCTGCCACGCCGAATGGCAATTCTTCATTCCCCGTTCCTCATTCTTCACTGAAGAATGTCCTCCTTATCGATGATGACCGTATTCAGCTTACCCTTACTGCCGCCATGCTTCAGCAGAGTGGTATAAATTCTGTCTCTTGTTTACAACTGGATGAACTGCTGGATGCCTTGCGCACTGCAACCTTTGATGTTCTGCTTACTGATGTGCAGATGCCTGCTATTAATGGTTTTGATTTACTGAAACTGCTTCGTGCTTCGAACATACCGCAGGCACAGTCTGTTCCGGTGATTGCTGTCACTGCCCGCAGTGACATGCAGCGTGAGGAATTTACGGTGCATGGATTTGCCGGATGCCTGCATAAGCCGTTTACCGTCAGTGAATTGCTACATGAATTGAATATGGAGGACAAAGGGATGGAGGTTACGGAAGTTTCGGAAACTTCGGCTTGCCCGGGGTATAAATTCTCTTCGCTCACTGCTTTTTCGGTCGATGACCCCGAGGCGGCAAAGTCCATTCTGGAAAGTTTTGTGGCTGAAACCCGCCTCAATGCGGAGCGTTTGCAGAAGGCTGTGGAGAATGAGGATGTGGACGAGATGGCTGCTGTCTCCCACAAAATGATTCCCCTCTTTACGTTGATTGGAGCTACGGAACTGGTTGCATTGCTGAAACTGTTGGAAACTTCTCATGGAGTGCCTTTTACCGGAGAGTTGAAAGAACACGCCCTTGCCGCCCTCGTTTTGATAGAGGATGTCATTACTCAGGCAACAGCTTTTCCGTAATGGGGGAACAGAGAAGAATACGTGATTTTTCTCTGTCGGGAACCAAATGTCGAAAGAAATTGTTTACTTTGTAAGACTTTTAAATACGATGAAAGATTGACGTTCCGATGAGAAGAAAATGGTTGAGAACAGCACTGTGGGTGTTGCTTACTCCTATTATACTGTTTATAATATTGATGATATTGCTTTATGTGCCTCCCGTACAGAATTTGATACGGAAGCAGGCTACGGCAATTGCATCAGATGCTACGGGTATGGACATATCCGTGGAGCGGATTGACCTTCGCTTTCCTTTGAATTTGTTGGTCCGCGGTGTATTGGTGGTACAGCCTGCCGACAGTGCTGTTGATGTGCAGCATCCCGATACCTTGCTGAGTCTTGGAAGTTTGAACGTACGGGTACAGGCATGGCCTTTGCTCAAAGGGAAAGTGGAGGTGGATGACATTACCTTGAAACAAGTTGCTGTCAACTCCTCCAATTTAATGGAAGGTATGTGCATCAAAGGAGTACTGGGGCATTTCTTTTTCGAAAGCCATGGCATAGACCTTACAAAAGAAGATGCCATCCTCAATAATATAGAATTGAGCGATACCCATGTGCAGGTGATGCTTGCAGATACCACTGAGACTCCCAAGGACACTACTGACACTGCGTTAAACTGGAAAGTCACACTCCATACTCTGAAGTTGAAGAACGTCTCGGTCGATTTACAGATGCCATTGGACTCCATGGGGCTGAAAGCCCATATAGGAGATGCTGAGATTGCGGACGCTGCTGCCGACCTGAAACACCAGTTCTATGGCTGGAGAAAATTCCTGCTGACTGGAACTTCTGTCAATTATGATACCGGTGGCCCGGGGAGTGCGATAGGCTTCGACCCCTCGCACATTGCTCTTCGCGACATTCGTATGGGCATTGATTCTGTGATGTACTACGGTAGAGATATGAATGCCGTTATCCGGGAATTTTCCATGTATGAGCGTTCCGGTTTGAGTGTAACTTCCCTGACCGGGCGGTTGTTTGCCGATTCTACCGTTATCCGTATCCCTTCTTTGAAGTTGCTGACACCTCATAGTGAGATGAACCTTACGGCACAGACTTACTGGGAACTGATAAATATACCTACCACCGGCCGTCTGACAGCCCGTTTCAATGCCCGTATCGGCAAACAGGATGTACTGCTTTTTGCCGGTGGCTTGCCGGAAGCTTTCAAGGAAGCCTATCCGTTCCGTCCGTTGGTGATTCATGCCGGTACGGAAGGAAACCTGAAGCAGATGCAGATTTCCCGTTTTACGGCTGAGCTGCCCGGAGCCTTTTCGTTGAGTGGGGGAGGAGAATTCTGGAGCTTGACCGACAGTGTGAAACGCAATGGAAGCATGGACTTCGAAATGCATACGCAGAACTTGAACTTCCTGACCGGACTAGCTGACATTGCTCCCGATGGCTCCATCATTGTGCCGGACAGTATGCACCTTGCGGCACGTGTCGGTATGGAGGGGGCGCAGTGCACTGCCGCCCTGAAACTGAAGGAGAAGGAAGGCGCCTTGAATTTGGACGCCGCCTATAATCTTGCTACGGAAGCCTACCATGCCGACCTTGCCATCAACAACTTACAGGTGCATCACTTCCTGCCCAAGGACTCTATCTATACTCTTACGGCAAAGATGTCCGTTAAGGGACAAGGGGTGGATGTGGCATCACGAAAAACCGTGGCCGCTTTGAATGCCTCCTTGGAAAAACTACAGTATGGCCATTGGAACATTTCCGGTGTAGATGTGCATGCCGGACTCAAGTCATCCGTTGCTACCGTCCGTCTTGCCAGCGATAATGTCCTTCTCAAGATGCAGGGAAATGCGGATATGCGTCTTGACCGCAGCTATCTGGATGGCGCTTTGGATTTAAATGTGGAAGAGGTGAATCTGCATAAGCTGGGTTTGGTGCCCCGACCATTGAAACACCCGTTTGCCTTTACAATGGGAGCGGAGGCACGTCATGATTCTCTCAAGTTGAGGCTTGACGCCGGTGACTTGAATCTGCGTTTCCGCGCTCACAGCACGTTGAAGAAGTTGATGGAACAGTCGGATAAATTTGTCTCTATCCTGACAAAGCAGATTGATGAACGGCGTTTGGACCATGCCGCTTTGCGCCAAGTCCTTCCTTCAGCGGGCATGCATCTGGAAGCCGGTAACCAGAATCCCGTCAGCTATTTCCTGGCTGCAAAGGGTATTTCCTATAATGATTTCAAACTGAGCTTCGGATTTACTCCGCAAGTCGGCATCAATGGACGTACAGCTGTTCACGGATTGCGCATGGACTCCTTGCAGCTCGATACGATATTTTTTACAGTGAAGCAGGATACTGCCCGCATGAAGTTGCAAGGTGGTGTCATAAACGGTCCCAAGAACCCGCAATTTGTGTTCCGTAGCACACTGACGGGTGAAGTCCGTAATGAAGATGCGGAACTGACTGTGGATTATGTGAATGGAAAAGGGCAGACCGGTGTTCTATTCGGTATTAATGCCCGTCCGTTGACCGAAGGACACGGTCGCGGTAATGGTGTGCTGCTGAACCTTATTCCTGCCGAGCCGATTATCGCTTTCCGTAAATTCCACTTTGCGGACAATAGTAACTGGATTTATCTGCATAAGAATATGCGCGTCTATGCCAATATTGATATGGACAGTGACGATGGTCTGTGTTTCCGTATGCAATCCGACAAGAATGATACCCTTTCCTTGCAGAATATAAACGTAGAACTGAGCCGATTGCGCCTGGATGAACTTACGGAGGTACTTCCTTATATGCCCCGGCTTACGGGATTGTTCTCTGCCGAAGCAAATTATATACAGACTGCCACTTCCCTGCAGGTGTCCGCCGAAGCCAATGTAGAGAAACTGACCTACGAACGCCAACCGGTTGGAGACATCGGCCTGGGGGCTACCTGGTTGCCGGGCGACAAGAATACGCACTATCTGAATACCTATTTTACATATGATAATGAAGAAGTGATGACCGCCGACGGTATCTTGACGCAGAAGAACGGAAAGGATACCCTGGAAGTGTCCACCCGTTTCGAGCATTTTCCATTGAAGATGGCCAATGCATTCATCCCTGACCAAACGGTGGCCTTTACCGGAGATATTGATGGAGGGCTTTATATTTACGGTTCGCTGGACAAGCCTCAAATGCATGGTGATATTGTTTTGGACAGTGTGTCTGTCTATGCACGCCAGGCGGGAGCACGTTACTGGTTCGACAACCGTCCGGTACAGATAAAGGACAATCAGTTGATATTTGATAAGTTTGCCATTTATACCACCAGCAAGAATCCGTTTACGATTGACGGTAAGGTTGATTTCCGGAATATGGAGCGTCCTACTGCCAACCTCAATCTGCTGGCAGAGAACTATACGTTGCTGGATGCACCGCGTACCCGCGAAAGTCTGGTGTATGGAAAGGTGTTCGTCGACTTGCATGCCACGGTGAAGGGGCCGCTTGACGGGCTCACGATGCGTGGAAACATGAATTTGCTGGGCAATACCAACGTAACCTACGTGTTGACCGATTCCCCTTTAACGGTGGAAGACCGTCTCAGTGGGCTGGTTACCTTTACCTCGTTCACCGATACGACGTCGGTAAAAGCAGATGAGGTTCCTGCCATGTCTTTGGGAGGATTGGAAATGTATATGTCCGTCCATATTGACGATGCTGTCCGTCTTCGTGCCGACTTGAGTCCCGACCGCAGCAAATACATCGAACTGGAAGGTGGCGGTGATTTGAATATGCAGTATACTCCCCAAGGGGATATGAGCCTTACCGGACGCTATACCCTTTCGGGTGGCGTCATGAAATATTCGCTGCCTATCATCCCCTTGAAGGAGTTTCAGTTCAATCCCGGCAGTTATGTGGATTGGCGAGGGAATATTATGAATCCTACGCTAAGCCTAAAGGCTACGGAACGTATGCGTGCTTCTGTGGCCGACGGTGACGGGGACGGTTCGCGCATGGTGAACTTCGATGTTTCCATTTCCATCAAGAACAGGCTTGACGCTCCCGATTTGATATTCGATATTTCGGCGCCCGAAGATGCCGCAGTAGAGAATGAGCTGCAGGCAATGGGTGCAGAAGAGCGTAGCAAGCAGGCCATTGCCATGCTTGCCACGGGTATTTACCTGAACAGTGGTGCCAAAGGAGGAGGTTTGTCAATGGGAGCCGCCTTGAACTCAGTGCTTCAGAGCCAGATAAACTCCTTGGCGGGAGGTATAAAAGGGGCCAATATCAGTGTAGGTGTGGAAGACCGTACCTCTGCTGAAACGGGTGACACGCAGAAAGACTTCAGTTTTCGTTATTCCCAGCGTTTCTTCAACGACCGCGTACAGATAGTCATCGGTGGAAAAGTGTCCACCGGGGCCAATGCCACGAACGATGCGGAATCATTCATTGACAATATATCGCTGGAATACCGTCTTGATGCGTCGGGTACTCGATATGTCCGTGTATTCCATAATAAAAACTACGAAAGCATACTCGACGGTGAGATAACCGAAACGGGTGTCGGCCTTGTGCTGCGCCGGAAGATGGACCGATTGAGTGAACTCTTCATCTTCAGGAAGAAAAAGATAAAACCGGAGGCTGAAAATAGCGATATGAAAAAGTAGGAATGTGATATGAAACGACTGATATTATATATTGCAGGATTGATATTTCTGGCAGGTTGCTCCACCACGAAGCACTTGCCCGAGGGGGAGATACTCTATACCGGCCAAAAGCCGATGATTGTATTGAACCGCAGTGAAACGTCTGTTGGTGAGATTGCTATGGAAGAGGTGGAAGCCGCCCTTGCTACGGCACCGAACAATTCGTTGCTGGGAAGCTCTACTATCCGCTATCCCTTTCCTTTCGGACTGTGGATTTACAATGGTTTCCAGAAGTATGAGAAGGGATTCGGAAAGTGGATATTCAATAAATTTGCCGCCACTCCGGTGCTTATGTCTACGGTGAATCCCGATATACGCCAGAAGGCGGCGGTTAACTTGCTGCGCGATTATGGCTATTTCAACGGAAGCGTCAGCTACAAGACATTTATCGACCCGAAGGACTCGCTGAAGGCAAAGTTGCAATATACGGTGAACATGCGTAACCCCTACTTTATAGATACGGTATATTATCGTGGTTTCAGCGAGCGTACCACTCGCATTATGGAGCTGGGACGCCGACGTTCCCTTATCAGTTCGGGAGAACAATTCAATGTGGCTGATTTGGATGGGGAGCGTACCCGTATCAGTACCCTGCTGCGTAATGTGGGCTGTTATTATTTCCGTCCCGACTACCTGACCTATCAGGCCGATACCATGATAGTTCCCAATGGGCATGTCCAGATGCGCTTGATTCCCGTTCCCGGTATGCCAAAGGTAGCCGAGAAGCAGTTCCGTGTGGGGCGTAAATCCGTCTATCTTCTTGGAAAGCAGGGGCAGGAACCCAATGACAGCATGGATTACAAAGGCTTGACCATACATTACTACAACAAACCTCCGGTACGTCCCAACATGCTTTACCGTTGGTTGAACTATCAAGGTTATCGGCGGAAACGTCAGATACAGGACAGCTCAGGTATTGCCCGCCAGCGTTCTATGCAGAGTTTGTATAGTTTGTACCGTCAGACCCGTATTCAGGAGCGTCTGGCAAGCGTCGGTATTTTCCGTTATGCGGAGATGCAGTATATACCGCGTGATACGGCGTTTGTGTCTGATACATTGGATGTGAGGGTCATTGCCGCGCTCGATAAACCCTACGATGCGGAGTTGGATTTTAATGTCACCATGAAGAGCAATAACCAGACGGGACCGGGTGCCGCTTTTACGGTGACGAAGAACAATGTCTTCGGTGGCGGTGAAAGCTGGAATGTGAAGTTGAACGGTTCGTACGAATGGCAGACGGGCAAGGCAAGTTCTTCCTTGATGAACAGTTATGAACTGGGTATCTCCACTTCGCTTATCTTTCCGCGCGTGGTGTTTCCTAGGATGGGCGACCGTGAGTATGACTTCCCGGCTACAACGACTTTCCGTTTATATGCCGACCAGATGAACCGTGCCAAGTATTATAAGCTGTTGGCTTTTGGCGGTAATGTCACTTATGACTTCCAGCCCAAATCGACTTCCAGGCACAGTATAACTCCTTTCCGGTTGACATTCAATGTACTGCGCAATCCTACTGCCGCTTTCGATACGTTGCGTGCCGAGAATCCGGCACTCTACGTTAGTTTGCGCGACCAGTTCATTCCTGCCATGGAGTACACCTATACTTATGACAACGCTTCCGTGCGCGGCAAGCGTAACCCCATCTGGTGGCAGACCACCGTTGCGTCGGCCGGTAACCTGACTTCTGCCGTCTACCGTATTTTCGGCAAGCCGTTCAGTGAGGAAGGAAAGAAGCTTTTCGGGGTACCTTTTGCACAGTTCTTGAAGCTGAACTCGGAATTCAGGTACCATTACCGGATAGACAAGAACCAGATGATAGCCTCGCGTATTGCCGGAGGGGTGATATGGTCGTATGGCAACGCTACGACCGCACCTTATACGGAACAGTTCTATATCGGCGGTGCCAACAGTGTGCGCGCCTTTTCTGCACGCAGTATAGGTCCGGGCGGCTATCCTCCCGAGACGGATAGGAAATATACCTATATCAACCACGTGGGTGATATTCGCATAGAAGCCAATATCGAGTATCGCTTCCGTATGATTGCCGACTTGCATGGAGCGGTGTTTCTGGATGCCGGCAATGTATGGCTGATGCGTAAAGATGAAAACCGCCCGAATGGTGAATTTACGTTGAAGAATTTCCCGAAACAGATTGCTTTGGGCACGGGATTTGGCTTGCGTTACGATTTGGACTTTCTTGTTTTTCGTCTGGACTTGGGTATCGGGCTGCATGATCCGTATGATACCGGGAAGTCGGGGTATTATAATATTCCCAAGTTCAAGGACAGCATGGCGTTGCATTTTGCCATCGGTTATCCGTTCTAAATGTACCTTTTTGAACGGATAGTGGTAAAGAATGAACTAAAACTCCCTTCTGTCAGCCATAAATTTTTGTACATTTGCAGCCGTTATCAACTGTGATATACTAACCTTTTTAAATAATAACTAAATATGAAACCAACTTTATTCTTATTGGCAGCCGGCATGGGCAGCCGTTATGGTGGCTTGAAACAATTGGACGGATTGGGACCGAATGGCGAAACTATCATGGATTATTCTATTTACGATGCCATCAAT
>ENA-OPYH01000742-OPYH01000742.1-human-gut-metagenome-genome-assembly--contig:-NODE-742-length-20405-cov-4.932678_pt1 | contig 20405 bp, 10 predicted proteins | sample MGYA00241254_ERZ501488 | MGnify/ENA primary metagenome ERZ501488 (study PRJEB25962, sample SAMEA2042660) | human gut metagenome | biome: human gut; feature: human-associated habitat; material: faeces...
CCGTCACTTCGGTAGCCGTGGGCACGTCCTGCGGTGTGAGTAACATTATCGGCTTCGGGATAACTGCCAAAGCAGTTACTTTTACTGCATTTTCTTTCTCTGATTTCTGTACGCTGTTCTTCTGTACTTTTTTGTTCGTCTTCATAATGGTAAGTTTTTAAATGTTGATAATTAATTGAATAGTTTTCCGTCTGAAAGGTATTCCCAACCGTTGGCGTTGCTTTCTTCCGTGAAGTATTCCAAAGTCTGGGTGCTCTCCATATCATCCCGACAAGCACGGAAAAAGCTGTCGAGACATTTGTTCATAAGGTTATCAAACGTGACATTCCCGGTGGGGGATTTCAAGAACTTATAAATCGGATCAAGAATGCAGTCATCTATGTAGTAGCCCGTAAGGGGGCAACAAATATCTACAAATATCCTGCTTTTTCGTCCTTTCGTCCCTTTCCAAAAATATTTTGGCATGTATAGGTCGTTCCAATGGTTGTTCATCAGATAGGCCATCAACCGCCAACCGCTTAGCCCGTCTATGCAGTCTTCCTGCCTGCTGTGGTAGTCATAACTGTAATTGCATGCGTCATATCTCCAATTACGGCACACGATACCGAAGCGTTCACAAAAGGCATCAAGGGTTTGACGGTTCTCGTGCGTCCAACCGTAAAAGTATCCATTGCATAACCACTGGTTATACGCCTTTTCTTTGGCTTCCTCGGATAACTCGGTTATCCGATAGAGGGTGTATGTTCTTGTTTCTGTTCTCATGTCGTTACTTTTTTATGGGTTCGTTGATAGGTGGGCGGATTGCTCCGCCCTGCCGTTCATGCTGTCATACATGGATGCACGTGGCGAGTGCTTCCCTTACTTTCAGCTCCTGCTTCTTGGAATATATCCACCCTGCACGCCTTTCGCCCTTATAAGTGAGGTTTGCACGGAACAGACCGTTCAAGTTTTTCAGAACGTCCTTTATCGGCTTGGTGTCACCGAATACGGCAATCGCCTTTTCGCTGTATTCCACGATTTCAAGACTGAGGGCTGAAAGGTCTGCGGTTGCTGTCGGCTGTTGTGCTTCGTTTTCCCTCTGCGGTGCTTTCATGCAAAGGTTGGCTTCATCTCCTGCGGTGTGCGCATACCGTTCTATGAACTTTTCAAGGTCGTAGATAGGCTCTTTCTCAACCGTCCAACCGCTGTACTTGTTCCTGCCCAGATACATGCCGTCCCCCATGCTGTAATTTTCACGGTGTTCGTAATCTGCGTTATATTCCACCAAATAGGCCGTTCCCTCAAAATTGGCGGCATGCTTGCGCATTTCCGAAAAGAGGTTGCGTGTATGCTTGGAAAAGCCTAAAATGACGGTTCTTGCTATACTGTAGTCGTAATAGTCCGTATAGCTGTCGCACTCGTTTACCCGTAGTGTGCCGATAATGACCGCCTTTGCATCCGTCGGGACAAGGGGGCGCAAATGCTCCGTACCGATTTTGGCGATACGTTCGTATTCCTCTCTTACTTCCTTCGCTTTCTTTTCTTCTTCGGCTTTCTTCTCTTTTGCCTTGGTGAGTAAAGCGGCTGTTTCCAACGGATCTAAAAACCTGGGGTTCGCATCATCGTAATAGATGCCTATTCCGAATTTCTCTGATAATGGCCGGATAAGGTCGGAAGTGTGAAACTCGTGTGTTCGCAAATTGACAAGATGATAGGTTATTCCCCACTTGTCACGAGTTACTTCATACACAACATAGCTGTCATAGCTGTAGCCTTCCAATACTACCACTTGATTGACTGAAACGGTCTGAACGCTTCTGTCGTAACTTTTGTTAGCTCCCAATAAATGTACTTTAGTCATAATGATTTAATTTAAAAATGATTAATATTCTGTCAGAGTATCACGCAAAGAACAAGGATGAGAAGAGCGAGCACGCAAAGGGAAAGGAAAGCGGAAAGGATGCGCCACACGGCACGGATGAGGAAAAACACCACCGCCAAAACTGCCAACATGGGCAACCCACCGCCCAAGCCAACCACTACACCACCGACAAAGGCACACACGAAACGTACTGCCACATAGACCATGAAACCGACCGACAACCACTTCACCAAATTTTTAATGCCGGTTGGAGCGAAGCCGAAGCCTCGTTTCAAATCTTGTTGTATTTCAGTTCTCTTTTTCATAACATTGACTTTTTTTTTATGCCTTGTCGGTGGCCTCACCTTGCTCGTTTCAGGGGGCAGATACGGACGGGGAGAAAATATGCAAGGCTTTTGGTGAAAAATTTTCAACCGCCCCACTGGACGGATTGAAAAATTTTCATCAAAACCCGCAGGGCGCGAAGCGGGCTTGCAGATTTTTAGGGGACCCGGACGTAGCTTCGCACCCTGAACCACGCAAGGTGGAGCTACTGACGGGATAATAAAAATGGGGAAATCGTTATAAAGGGAAAAGAGAACTGAAATATGGCAGGATTCGAGAATTAGGCTAAATAGGACATAATAGTGTGTATTGAGCTTGGGGGCTACATCTTGCGGTGGTAATAGTTTATATGTATTGATATACAACATTGTTTCAATAAGATTTAGAAACTATTTTGATTCTTCTTTTAGAAGTTTAATAAGTCTCCTTACAAGAGCTCTTTTATCTATTTCCCTCTGTCACATAGCCTATTATATTATTTTGAAAAAATAGATAAATCCTCAAAATAACTTTCGAGAGTAAGCTGAAATAAAATAAAAAAACAGCTTTTTAATATGCTTATACATAATGTAAGTACTTTGTCTTTTATATGAATCCTCGTTAGTGCCTGTAAAATAATAAGCATAAAATTGTATAATATGAATGGATGATATTAAGGTGTATATTAGTTGTGGTTTTTCTTAGTTTTGAATTGTAGCAATTCAAAAGTTCTTAGTTACTTGGTGTGGTAGAAAATATTGACTATATTGATAGTCTGCTATATTATAAATTTATTAATAAAAAAACGTTGTAAAGTTTATTTTTATCTGAAACTTATATTTTAATGGGTATCTTAACTAACTTTACCTCTTAAAGTGGCAAAGAACTAATTCAAATCTGTCTATTTCAAATAGACTATATTGCGTTAATTGTTAATATTATGCAACAGATTTCTAGTTGTTTGTTTGATATTAATTATCTCTAAAGAACTTATTTAGAGTCTATTTAAATTTTCTTCAAAAAGTTTTTTATTCTGTTTCTTCCTAAGTTTCTTTTCGGTCTGTTTTCCTCTTTTTATTCGTTAAATAGCTTGCTATGCTTCTCGTAAAACAGAAAAACATCCTCAAAAAGAACTCTCAAAAGAATGCTAAATAAAATTTAATTAGGCTCTTATCTTTTATTTTCTATGGCGTTTGATATATTCCGACGGAGATACGTTGAACTCCTTGAAAAAACAGTCGCGGAAATGGGGCATGTTGTTAAAGCCTGTTCTAAAGGCTGCATCCGAAACATTATATTCCCCGGTCTGTAATAAAAGGGCACAATTTCTTAATTTGATTTTTCGGACGAACTCGTTAGGTGTGAGTTCGGTCAATGCTTTTACTTTACGATAGAATGCCGAATAGCTCATATTCATGCGGTCTGTCATAAAGGCAATATCTATTTTTTCCTGCTCCAGATTATTTTCTATTAAAGAAGTCAATTTGGTAAGAAAAGCCTCATCCAGTTTGTTCAATTGTGGCTGGGTGGAAGATGGCGTTTGCAAATCGTTGGACTCTTCTGTTATTGTAGTTGGGACGTTTGCTATAAACCGTTTGGCTAAGCGTTTCTGGATTTCCAATAAATTGTTGATCCGGCTTCTTAGTAGTTTAGCACTGAAAGGCTTAGTCAGGTAAGAATCCGCTCCGCTGTTATAACCTTCCTCTTTATCTTGTATAGAATCTTTGGCTGTCAGTAAAATGACCGGTATATGACTGGTGTTCATGTCGCTTTTAATAGCCTTACATAAGGCTATTCCATTCATGTTGGGCATCATTATGTCGCTTACTATGATATTAGGAGTATATTTCAATGCTAAGGCTAACCCCTCTTTCCCGTCATCGGCTTGCAATATTCTATAGGTATCTTGCAGTTCGTTTGCAATATATTCCCGGATATCTCTGTTATCTTCCACGACCAGTAGGATAGGAAGTGTGTTTTCGGGGTCTTCTTCCACAATTTCTTTTGCAGGAATTGCTGAATCCTCTTCTTCTTTATGCAGTGCCTCGGGGTAATCATAGTCAGTCTTTATGCGAAAGAAGAAAGTGGTTCCTTTTTCAAGCACGCTTTCTACGTCCAATGAGCCATGATGCAAATCAACGAGTGACTTCACCAATGCCAGTCCGATGCCGGTACCCGAAGCTTGGTGCTTACCTTTCGCCTGATAGTATCGGTCGTAGATGTGTGGCAAAGACTCGGCATCGATGCCATAGCCGGTATCTGCCACGACCATTTCTACATAACTCGTGCCGTTTGCCTTTATCTGGTGCATAGAGAGAGTTATCTGGCCTGCCGGTGTATATTTGATGGCATTGGACAGTAGATTGTTGAGTATGATGGTGATGATTTCAGCATCGAAATAGACAGTCTTTTTCATAGGTTCTACTTCGATGTTGAAAGTCACATGTTCATTCCTGTTCAGTTCTTTGTATTTCAATCCTATCTCTGTAACCAAGTTGTTTAGATTTCCTTTGACTACTGTCAGTTGGCGGTTTTGAGTTTCTGTCTTGCGGAACTCCATTAGCTGGTTGATAAGATTGAGCAGTTGTACGGCACTACGATAGATGGTCTGTATCTTTGTGCGGAAAGGAGTAGGCATGCTTCTGTTGTCCTTTAAATCTTCCAATGGACCGATAATCAGCGTGAGCGGTGTGCGTAGCTCGTGTGCAATGTTTGTATAAAAACGCAGCCGCTCACTGTTCAGTTCGTGTTCCTTTTGCCGATTCTTTTTTTCCATTTCCAAGGACTTTTTCTCTATGTCCAAAGAATTTTGCAGTAAAAGTCTCTTTTTATATGAGCGGAAAATGAAATATATCAAAATCAATGCCAGCAATGTATAAAACAAATAGGCATACCAGGCTCTCCAAAACGGAGGATTGACAATGATGTGTAGAGGAACAATGTTGTCCTCATTCCATCCTCCGTTTTTTAGGCGTGCCTTTATCTTGAATGTATATTTGCCTGGCGTGACATTGCGGAAAGTAATGGTATTGTCATCTTCTGTATTATACCAAGAGTTATCCATTCCTTCCATCATATAAGCATATTCCACTTGCCCATTCTGTGCATAGTCTGCTGTGGAAAATGAAATGCGAAATGTGTTCCGGTCATAAGGTAAACGAATGAATCCCTCGTTGTCCGGTGTCATTGTTTCCGATTTTCGTCCTCCCTCTTGTGTATTGAAGCTTTCACAGGATATGATTTCTATAGAAGAAACGGTTTCGTTGGCTTCAATTGTTTGCGGATTGAAATAGCAAACTCCATGTAACGAACCAAAATAGATAGTGCCATCTGGTGTTATGGTTGCCGAGCCCTCTACAAATCCTCCCATAGGAACTCCATCCTGATAATCATAATTATGGAATTTTTGCTGATAAGCATTCCAACAGGCTATGCCGGTATAGGTACTGACCCATATATTCCCCATCTTATCCTGTTGAATGGCCCGGATATGACTGTCTGCCAACCCATTTTTTTCATCATAGACCTCTATTTGCTCCGGATAGTTGGAGTCTTTTACATAGGCTAATCCTTTATAAGTTGCAATCCATAATCCTCCTTGCCTGTCTTTGTATATTTGGTTAATGTTGTTGGAACAGAAATTCTTATCTTCATGCAGATGTATAAGCTCTTTATTATTGGCATCAAGAATGTATATACCGGAACCTAATGTGCCCATCCATGTCTTCTGTTGCTTGTCCTTCATTATGGCAAAAACTGTAGGTGGCCAGTTTTTCCAGCTATTCATCGCAATCTTGTTTATAGTCCCTTTACTATAAGTATATAACCCTATTTCACTGCCTATCAGCATTGTCCCGTCCTCATCTTCATAGAAAACACGGATATCCAAGTTATCCACATCCAAATCCACATGGCTGAAAAAGTCTTTTTGTGGATTGTAGCACATGACTCCTTCATCGTTGATTCCCAGCCAAAGATTATTGTTTTTATCTTTTTCTATGGTATAAATGACCGAATAGGAACGATACATATATGTGGAAAGATTCACGCGTCTGGATATCTGATGTCCGTCATATAGGGACAATTCATTTTCTCCTCCCAACCATACAGTGCCATCCGGATTGGCTTTTACTCCATAAATTCGTTTCCGGATTTTTGTTTCACCTATTTCATAGAAATAAGGTATGATATGAAAGTTTGATTGGTTATGGCTGATAAAATCAAGACCGGAACTGTAGTTGCCAATCCATACATTGCCAAATTTATCTTCTTGTATCATTCGTGTGTTGGGAGAAGACAGACTGCTGTTAAGATGGGTAATATTCTTAAACTCTAAATTCTCAACATTTTGAGTACTAAAATTATGTAAATCCAGTAGGCTGATTCCTCCTAAATCGGAAGCTATCCAAAGATTTTCATCCTTCGTCTCTGTGATGCAATGAATGTTGTCTCCTACCAGTGAATGCTCATTTTTGTTGTCGTGTCGGAAACAGGTGAATGTCTCTGTCATCGGATTGAACAAAGCCAGTCCGCCATTGGTTCCCACCCATATATTTTTCAGGTGGTCTATGAAGATGGAGCGTACATTATCTCCGGGAATACTTTGAGGATCATCTGGTTCATGAAGATATTTTTTTGCAGTTTTCTCCTTTAAGTTGATTATTGTCATTCCATTCCCTATGTGACCTACGTATAAAGCTCCGTTCTTGTCATCTCTGCAACAGCGGTTTCTTCCGGTCAATCCCGGAATGTTTCGGCTATTGTATGAGATGATTTTCTTTGTCTGTTTGTCATAGAAGTCTATTTCCCCACTTAAATATGCAATCCATACGCCTTTATCCCCAGCTGCCGGCATAATGTCGGTTACACTATTGCTGGACAATCCTTCATCTGTTGTGAAATCTTTGAATTGTTGCGTCCGGCAGTCGAACAGACTGATACCTTCTTGTCTGGAGCCAACCCATAGTATATTCTCGGATGGATCATAATACAGGGAGGTAAGTTCATTACTTACCAGTCCGGAATTACTTTCCTTATATACAATATTGCTCCCATTGCCGACCCATTTATTCAACCCCGCTTCCGTTGCAACCCAAACACATCCTTGTTGGTCAATTGCCATATCCAATACAAAATCGTTGGACAAGCCGTTTTGCGAACTGATGTGCTTAAAGTTGTAAGTTGCTTGTCCGGCCAAATTTTGGAGTATGGACAAGCTGATGATAAGATATGTCAATAGATTCTTCATGCACTGTATTTTTCAATGATACAAAATTAAGCATTTGCCATTGATATGGCATAATAATTTGAATAAAGAAAGAAAAACAACCCTAAAAGATGGATTTCCATCTTCTTTAACGCCTTTATAGGCGTGGAATAGTATTTAGAAAGAATACTAACTTCAAAAAAGAACTTTCCATCCCCCTTGTTCACGGTAAAACCTATAATTTTGTAGGGTCACTTTTGACATAACTCTTAATACATATATTTTATGACAAGAAAAACATTGCTGGTATTTCTCAGCTTCCTGCTTGCAACGGGTATCAATGCCCGTTCAGTTGGTTTGTTCGGACATGACAAGCTGGATGTGTCCGATACCGTTCGGTTTGCGGTCAATCCGTTTACCGGTGCCATTGACGAATTGACTGTTGAAGGCGACAAGCATCACATGAACTGGATAGTGAAAACTGACGGCAGTCAATACCCTTGGATTACGGAAAGATACAGTTGGGGATTGGGCTATTTCACGCAAGTAAAAGGACATGAAAGCCTGAAAAAGGAATGGATGCGCCCTCTTGTAGTAGAGGACGAAGGAAAAAAGGTTCTCTATAAGGAGGGTGACGTACTTATCCGTGCCGAACGCAGCATGGATGGTGGTGATTTGATAGAAGAGTACACTTTTACGAACAAGGGCGGAGAGCGGATCTGGTTGTACGATATAGGCATTTACACTCCATTTAATGATAATTATCCGAATTCTCAAACCTGCATCACCAATCGTTGCCATGCGCATGTATGGAATGGCGGAAGCGGTGCATACGTCAATGCGTTGCGAATGGGTTTTGAAGCCCCCCATGTAGGGATGATGCTGACCGAAGGAGCCATTGACAGCTATGAGATATGGGGACGGGGCAGGAAAACGAGCAGTTCGCACATGCGTGGTATATTTGCCATGAACCTGCCGGACATGCGTCTGAATCCGGGAGAGTCGTATCGCCTGAAATGGCGGGTGTTCTCGCATGGGGGAAAAGCGGACTTTCGTGACAAAATGTTGGACAAAGGCGGTGTGCTTGTCTCATCAGATAAATATGTATATGAAATAGGTGAAATGGCTTACGTTACTATGCGATGCAATTCTCCGCTCCGAAACTGTACTGCAAAGATAAATGGTATCCCCGTCAAAGTCTATCATGCAAACGGCATATGGACGGTAAAACACAAAATGGAGCAGGCGGGAGAAATGAGGGTGGAGTTCTGCTATGGCAACGGAAAGAGAACCCATGCCGACTTACTGGTAATAGATAATGTAAAAGATTTGGTGAACAAACGCATATCGTTTATCCGCAATCGTCAGCAGATGAACAATCCTCGCGACTTGCGCGACGGGGCGTATATGGTTTATGACTGCGAGGCCGACAGCATTTATCCGAACAACACGCCCAACTGTAACCCGGTGGACCGTGACGAAGGTGCCGAGCGTGTAGGTATGGGCGTGCTGTTGGCCAAGCAATACCTCTTGTCCGACAAGAAAGACAATGATTTGAAATCCTCTCTTCTCCGCTATGCAAAATTTCTCCGTACCCGTTTGCAGACACCCGAATACGTCACCTATTCCAGTGTGGATCAAAAGAACCGGAACCGGGCATACAACTATGTCTGGATTGCCGAATTCTATTTCTATATGTATCGGGCTACGGGAAACAGACAGTTTGTCCGTGACGGTTACGAAACGCTTCGTTCCATGTTTCGCCAGTTCGGTCATGGCTTTTACGGCATCGGTTATCCGGTATGTTTAGGGTTGCAATGTTTGAAAGAAGCCAAGATGGAGAACGAACACCAGCTACTGCTGGATGACTTCAAAACGATTGGTGACAAATTCATAGCCAACGGGGTGAACTATCCGGCCAGTGAAGTGAATTATGAACAGAGCATCGTGGCCCCGGCCCTGCAACTGCTCGCTCAAGTCTATTTGGAAACCAAGGAGCGGAGATATCTGGACGAGGTCAAGCGGCAACTTCCCGTTGTGGAGGCGTTCAACGGTTTTCAGCCCAGTTTCCACCTGAACGAGATAGCTATCCGCCATTGGGACGGGCATTGGTTTGGCAAATACGAGCTTTTTGGCGATACTTTTCCTCACTATTGGAGTACGGTTACTGCATCGGTTTACCATTATTATGCTTTGTGTACCGGCGATACATCTTATCAGAAGTTGGCCGAAGAGATTGTGCGCAATAACCTCTGCTTGTTTTTTGAAGACGGGAAGGCTTCCTGCGCCTACATGTATCCGCATAAGGTCAATGGAGAAAAAGCGCATTTCTATGACCCTTATGCCAACGACCAAGATTGGGCATTGGTATATTGGCTACAGGTGATGAAGAATCTGTAAGAATGGTGTAACAGACATAGATGATAGGATTGGGAATCTTTCATGATAGCGAAAGATTCCCAATCCTTTTTTGTGCCCTTTTATTTAGAAAGAAATGAAACCTTTTTAGAAACATTACAAATTACGGCTTGTGCTTATTATAACTAATTTTGTCACAACTTGAAATAATATTTCCAACGTTAACAAAAGACTATGAAAATATGGCAAAAAATGTATTGAAAGCATGGCCGGTGGACAACACCGTGACTACCGATGACAAGGCGGACAAGATTTTCTCTTTGGAGACTACCCACAGCATCGACAAGGGAAATCATACTGGATCGCATGGTGGCAAAGAATCCTGGCGTGCGGTGCGAGACGATGGCGAATATACGCTTACAGTGACTACGCAGTACAGGGGCGGTGGCGGCGACCTGCTGAAGACACCCCGCAGCACTTCCCATACCATTTACATAGGTAAAGCACCTGAAGGCAGTGGCTCCACCGAGAAACCGGGCGGCAGTGACGGAGATTCTGATGACTCTCCGATGGACTAAAAAACACTCATCGTATAGACAAAAAATATAATAGGATAAGACATAGGCTTTTAAAGGTAAAAGGGAGTATTCAGGATAACACTTTGCTTCCGCTATATTTCGGGGCAGATTCTTGACCAAGGTAGTCAAGCACTTTGACTAAGGTAGTCACGACCTTTGACCAATCCAGGGGCGTTCAAACAGGAACCAAATTTATTAATCTAATTTTAATACCAGAACAATGAAAACAGAGACTTTTAAATTCTCCCGTAAGGCGACGACAGCCTTATTGCTCTGCACGGGGCTTGTGGCAAGCCAGCCGCTATCCTTGTGGGCAGAGAATGATTCCGGTGCCGTGCAGATTGTACAGCAACAGAAAATCACCGTGAAAGGCACAGTGAACGATGCCATGGGACCCGTCATCGGGGCCAGCGTTGTGGAAAAGGGCAACTCTTCCAATGGTACGATTACCGACATGGATGGTAATTTCTCCTTGTCGGTGCAGCCGGGAACTGTACTCGTCGTATCGTACATAGGATACAAGACACAAGAGGTGACGGCCACTGTCGGCAAGGCAATTAACGTTACACTGCAAGAAGACAATGAGATGCTGGACGAAGTGGTTGTGGTGGGTTTCGGTACGCAGAAGAAAGTCAATCTGACCGGCTCGGTTGGCATTGCCACAGCCAAAGAAATAGAATCCCGTCCGGTAACATCAGCGGTTCAGGCCTTACAAGGTCTAGTCCCCGGTCTGAAAATCAGTACGAGCACCGGAGAGTTGGATAAGAACATGAGTATTTCTGTCCGTGGTACAGGAACTGTAGGCAGCTATTCAAGTGGTAGCCCGTTGATATTGATTGACGGCACGGAAGGGGACTTGAACACCATCAATCCACAAGATATTGAGAACATATCTGTTTTGAAAGATGCGGCAGCTTCCTCCATTTATGGTTCACGTGCACCGTTCGGTGTGATTCTTGTCACGACCAAGAGTGGTAAAGCCGGGAAAACTTCCGTAAACTACAACAACAGCTTCCGTATAGGCAGCCCTATCAATATGCCGGAATCGATGGATTCATACTCTTTTGCCGTGATGTTCAATGAAGCTTACAAAAATCAAAAGGGAAGTGGACAGGTTTTTACGGACGAGGTGATGCAGAAGATGCTGGATTTTCAAGCCGGAAAACTTACCGGAGGAATGGATTCTGATCCGGCAAATCCGAATGCATGGAACTATCCGTGGTACAATGCGTATGCCAACGTAGACATATACAGTGAAATGTTTAAAAGCAGCGTATTCTCTCAGGAGCATAATGTAAGCGTGAACGGAGGATCGGAAAAGGTGACTTATTATGCTTCTTTCAATTATTTGGATCAGGGTGGTTTGCTGGAATACGGTGAAGATGGATTGAGCCGCTACAACGTGGCTGCTAAAATCAATGCCAATATCACAAAATGGCTGAAATTCAATTACAGTACACGTTTTACGCGTAATGATGTTTGGCGACCGACATCCTTCAACTCACAGTTTTATGACTATTTTGGCCGTATGACTTGGCCAAATATGCCTATGTACGATCCGAACGGGTATCCATACGGAGAGGTTAGGAATATCGCGGAAGGCGGGCAACGCGATGTACAAACTGATCGGCACTACCATCAGGCGACGTTGATTATCGAACCGATAAAAAATTGGGTCACTAATATCGAACTCAATTATCGCATTACGGACGGCGGTGTCAAGGAGACTACATTGCCCGCATACAACCATTTGCCGGATGGTTCCGTCGATGATACAAAAGCGAATTCGAGCCTGTACCAGGAAGATACAAAGGAAAACTATTTGAATTTCAATGCTTATACGTCTTATTCGCATACTTTTAATGACACGCACAACCTGAAGGTTATGCTCGGATTTCAGTCAGAAGAAACGAAATACGATTTCTCATCCACTAAGAAATACGGTCTGATGGTTAATGGTCTCCCCCAATTTGACCTGACTACCGGACTGGACGGTACAGGAAACAAGAAAGACACGGAAGTAAGTGGATATCATAATGAATGGGCTACGGTAGGCTTTTTCGGCCGTCTCAACTATGACTATAAGGGACGCTATTTGGCGGAAGTGAATATGCGTTATGACGGGACATCTCGCTTTCGTCGAGGTTCCAGATGGCAATTGTCTCCTTCTTTCTCTTTAGGGTGGAACATAGCGCAAGAAGAGTTTTGGAAACCAATAGAGAATATAGCCAACTTGTTGAAAGTCCGTTTTTCTTACGGTGAACTGGGAAACCAGAATATCAACAATTGGTATCCTACTTATCGAACAATTTCTATTGGTTCACTGAATGGAGACTGGTTGCAAAATGGATTATCTCCTAATACTTCATCTGTCGGCGGCCTGATAAATACGGCTCTTACTTGGGAAAAGGTCCGTACATGGGATGTTGGCGTGGATTACGGACTATTCAATAATCGCTTGACCGGTTCTTTTGATTACTTTGTCCGTTTCACAGAAGGTATGGTAGGCCCTTCTGCCGAACTGCCTGCAACATTGGGCATATCAACTCCCAGTTCCAACAACAGCGACTTACGGACGAAAGGCTGGGAAGTGTCAATTGGCTGGAAAGACCGTCTGAAAAATGGTTTGGGATATGGCATTAACTTGTCATTGTCAGATCAAATCACGATGATTGACTCTTATCCGGACAACAAGACATTGTCCATCGACTCCTATCTGCCAGGATACAAGGATGGACTTATTTGGGGATATGAAACCATCGGCATAGCCAAAAGCGATGAAGAAATGCAGGCACACCTGGCTTCTCTGCCTAAAGGAGGACAAGATGCAGTGGGCTCGCAATGGGCAGCCGGTGACATCATGTATAAAGACTTGAACGGTGATGGCAAAATCAGCGAGGGAGCACGTACCTTGGGAGATCATGGCGATTTGAAGATACTGGGAGACACTTATTCGCACTACTTCTTTGGAATAGATCTGAATGCCGATTGGAAAGGATTCGATTTCCGGGCTTTCTTCCAAGGCGTTTTGAAACACGACTATTGGGGTAGTGGAAACTTCACTGGCATGTTGTTCGGTGTACGCGGCGGATACAGCCGCTGGCATACACGAGGATTCAAACAGCATGAAGATTATTTTCGTGCAGAACCCGCCGGGCTGGAAGGGCATGAGCTTCCCGCTAACCTCGATTCGTACTATCCACGGCCTATTTTCTCCGATTCATCCGATGGAACCAGCTTCGGAGCAAAGAATCAAAAGGTACAGAGTCGTTATGTGCAGGATGCTTCCTACATACGCTTGAAGAACTTGCAGTTTGGTTACACCCTACCTGCTAAATTTACAAATAAGTTCGGGATAAACCGTTTGCGCATATTCGTTTCTGGTGAAAACGTTTGGACCGGGACTGGTTTGACCAAGTTGTTCGATCCGGAAACCATTAGCGGCGGTAATGGAGGAAATGCTTATCCGTTGTCACGCACGTGGTCTTTTGGCTTAAGTTTAACTTTATAAATTTAGAATACAATGAAGATAAGACATCTATTTTTGACAGCTGCATCTATTTTGTGTGGCAGCATTTTTATCTCTTGTGAGGATTTCCTAGATCGGGAACCGGAATCGTCCATCTCTCCGGAAATATATTTTACCGATGCTAGCCAGTTGCAGTCATGGGCCGATAAGTTTTATTCTGCCATATTGCCCTCTTCCGGCAAAAACAGCTACGGATTTTATGCCGAAGATAAACATACGGACAATCAGATAGCTTCTGATACTCCTAATCGCTTGACTAAAACACTGTGGAAAGTACCGCAGGACGATAGCAACTGGAAATTCGAGAATATTTATCAATTGAATTACTTCTTGGATAATGTCCTTCCTAAATTCGGTGAAAATTTAGATGGATCGCAGAACCAGATTTCGGGCAATTTACAATCTATCCGCCACTACATAGGCGAAATCTACTTTCTTCGTGCGCTCGATTACTTTAACCGCTACCAGAAGTTCGGAGATTTCCCTATCGTTGAACATGCACTGACAGATGACATGGAGGCTACCACCGAGGCAAGTAAACGCAGTCCGCGCAACGAGGTGGCTCGTTTTATCCTTTCCGACCTAGACAAGGCTGCCACGTTGATGGATGGGATAGACTTTGCCACCACCCGGATTAACCGCGACTTGGCACTGCTGCTTAAATCACGTGTAGCCCTATATGAAGGGACATTCCTGAAATATTTCAAAGGGACAGCTTTTGTTCCCAATGGCGAAGGATGGCCAGGTAAAAGCAAAGAATACAATGCCAATTATGAATATCCGAGCGGAAACATAGATAACGAGATAAATTTTTTCTTGGATGAGGCAATGGCCGCCTCTAAGGAAGTGGCCGAGAAATACAAAGGGCAGCTGACCGCCAACACCGGAATGCTGCAACAGGCTGCGGACGATCCGGAGAATCCCTACTATAACATGTTCTGCGATGAAGATTTGTCCAGTTATCCCGAAGTGCTGCTGTGGAGACAATATACAATGAACAAGGGAAATGATATTGCCTTGGCAGCCAACATGGGGAATTGGGGCGTTGGAATTACTCGCTCTTTTGTACAGAATTTCCTGATGGCTGACGGTACTCCCGTATATACACATGGAACGTACGCGGACGGTGATGGCTACTATATGGGCGACCAGACGATAGCCGATGTCCGTACCAACCGTGACAGTCGTTTGTCTCTCTTTTTGAAAGAGCCCGGGCAAACGAACATCGTGTGGGATGACCAGCCCGGACAGAGCCTCAATTTGATAGAACCCGTACCTAATATTATCGTAGGCGATATGCAACGTGCTTATACCACCGGATATGCTTTGCGCAAAGGCGGAGCACTCAATTCAAAATACTGCATACAGCTTAAGGGATACGTTGCATTGGTGTGCTATCGGGCTGTTGAGGCCTTGCTTAACTATATGGAAGCAAGCTACGAAAGGACTGGGACACTAGATGCCACTGCTCTCGGCTACTGGCAGGCTATTCGCAGTCGCGCCGGGATAAGCACGGACATCGATGCCACCATTGCAGCTACCGAGATGGATAAGGAAGCAGAGAACGATTGGGGGGCTTATTCCGGTGGAAAGCTACTTACTGACAAGACATTGTATAACATCCGTCGCGAACGGCGGTGTGAAATGCTGGCCGAAGCTTTGCGCAACATGGATGTCTGCCGTTGGAGAGCAATGGATCAATTGATAACCAGCCCCTATGTACCCCAAGGATTTCACTTGTGGAATACGCCGATGGAGCATTGGTATGACAATAGTGACGGTACATCGGCTCTGGTATCCGATGGTACAAGCAACTCCAATGTATCGCCGTCTAGCTACAGCGAATATCTTTGCCCATTCCAAAAGACATCGAACCAGATAGGATATGGTGGATTTACTTGGAACATGGCTCATTATCTGTATCCGATACCTATAAAGCAGTTCCTGCTGACTTCACCGGATGGTACCAATGTAGAAGAATCCGTCATTTATCAGAATCCATACTGGCCAATCAAGGCTGATGCCTCAGCTGAAAAATAGATATGCTTAACAGCATACGTGTGATAGAATAGAATATGGTGTTTGGAAAACATATTCCCAGTCAAGACAGAAATAGAGATGAATTTATCCTCGTCTCTATTTCTGTCTTAATTGAGAATCCGACTACCACCATAAGGGAAGATATCTTTTATAGAAGATTATCAACCTTTCTGCTATTAGCCCGGTATTTAGGTGGTATTCCATCCCTTTTAGACAGATTTTTCACCTATTCATATCCCCTTCCTTCTATAATTTTGCAGGAACCATATAATGTACAACTTTATTAATATCACGAATTGAAATAAATGTGAAATAGAGATTGGTAGTATTATCATTATGCTATTGCCGTATGAACTGTAATTGTACATTATCATATATCTTATTTTTATGTTCTTTCTTGTAAAAAAATATATCATGAGAAAGTTGAATTCGAAATTACTATATGTATTTTGTGCGCTTCTTTTCTTTTCCGCTTTTACTAGCGGAAAGAAGGATATAATCACCATTTTTATGATAGGTGATTCTACTATGGCGAATAAAAGTCTGAAGAATGGAAATATTGAACGTGGTTGGGGACAGATGCTTCCTGAATTTTTGATTGGCGATGTACGGGTGGACAATCATGCCATGAATGGTCGGAGTTCACAGAGTTTTATCGATGAAGGACGTTGGGATGTCGTACTCTCCAAATTGAAGAGCGGAGACTATGTATTTATCCAGTTCGGTCATAATGATGAGAAATCTGCCGAAGAGCTACATACTATTCCCGGAAGCACTTTCGATGAAAACTTGCGTAGATTTGTAAGGGAGACGCGAGCAAAGGGAGCTTATCCGGTGCTGTTTAATTCAATTGTGCGCCGGAATTTTCCACCGGAAGGGACCATTGGGCATAAAGGCAGTTATGAGACGGAGGGAAGCACATTGGTAGACACTCATGGAGAGTATTTGGAATCACCAAGAAGAGTGGCAAAAGAAATGGATGTTCCTTTTGTAGATTTGAATAAGCTGACGTATGATTTGGTAGTCAGTATGGGGGTAGAGAAGTCAAAAAGCCTTTTCATGTGGGTACCTACGGGAATATATGATTTCTGCCCAAAAGGAAAAATTGATAACACCCATCTGAACATTTCTGGTGGAAAGGTGGTGGCGGGAATCGCGATGGAAGCTGTTGCCAAAGTTGTGCCGGAACTAGCTGCATATATGCGTTCTCACGATTCGGAAGTATATGTGGCAGATTATAAGGACGATAAGCAATGTGCTATCAGCTATACTTTCGATGATGGTCTGGAAGAACACTATACGCTTGTTTTCCCGGAAATGGAAAAAGTAGGTTTCAAAGGGACTTTTTGGATATGGGGAAAAGGGATAGAGAATGTGACGGAGCAGCAAGATAAACCACGTATGACTTGGACGCAAATGAAAGAAATGTTTGATAAAGGGCATGAAATATCCAGTCACGGTTGGTCACATGCAGATTTGAGGCATCTTAGTCTGGAAGAAGTGAAAGCGGAAGTTGGCAGGAATGATAGCATTATTCAGGCTGAAATAGGCGAAAGGCCGCTAACCTTCTGTTATCCGTTTAATTCTTATAATGAAGATGTACGGCGGATTGTTTCAGAAAATAGAATAGGTACACGTATCAAACAATATGCCATAGGAGGTGAGAAATCAAAATCAACGGTTGAATCGCTGGATAAATGGGTAAAGGAGCTCATGATTTCCAATGATTGGGGAGTGACTATGATACATGGAATTTCTACCGGTTATGATGCCTTCACTTCCCCGGATATATTATGGGAACATTTTCGTAGAGTGAAAAATCAGGAATACGATATTTGGGTAGGTACTTTTCGCGAGGTAGCGGCATATGTTAAAGAGCGGAGGAATGTACAACTGGATATTGTGAAAAAGGAATCGCAGTGGGCAGTTATACCTCGTTTGTTACTGGACAAGGAATTATTTAATGAACCTTTGACAATGGTGCTGAATAAGAAAGGAAAGGGAAAAGTGAAGGTGTATCAAAACGGAAAGAGACTGTTAGTAAAAAAAACGGGATGATAAACAGGTCTTTGATTTCAATCCGTATGGGGGAACTATAAGAATAAGTTTTTTTTGATAATCCAGCACAGCTAAAGGAACATCCCGTTGGTGGAATTTATCTCGAACTTGATTCTGCCAATAGGTAGGAGAAAATATCGTTTATAAGAGCAGATTAGCAACCTTTCTGTTATTAGTCCGGTATTTAGGTAGTATTCCATCCCTTTTAGACGGATTTTCCACCTATTCATATCTTCTTCCTTCTATAATTTTGCAGAAACAATATCATGTATAACTTTATTAATGTCACGAATTGAAATAAGTATGAAACACAGATTGGTAGTATTATCATTATGCTATTGCTGCATGAACTGGTCGGCAATGGCAAACGCGAAAAATGTTGTTCCTACAGAAAGGAAGCAACAGGTCATTTCAAATGTAGACACAAGCCTTGAAGGTACACAGAAGTATGTGCTTCGGGTGACAGGTACGCCGTTTTATATGACCAATATACAGTTGCGGCTGGATTTGCTGAGATATTCTGAAGAATGGAGCATGGACTTGTGTGAAAAACTTGTTGCGCAAGTGGCGGCAGACGGATTCAATACAGTGTCTGTTCCGGTACATTGGTATGAGGTGGAGCCGAAAAAGGACCGGTTCGATTGGACTATCCTGGACAGTTATCTGAAGCTGGTGAATAAATATGGGTTAAAAATGGAAATGCTCTGGTTTGGTGCAAACAGCGGAGGGCATGTGCAATGGCTGGGACGTCCTAATAAAAATGCCGTACACTTACGCACACCGGACTATGTGCTTTATTCCCCTTCACCATCTTCTAAAGAAACAACTAGTGAATTTACCATCCGGAGAGATATGTCTGACTACACGTTGGATATTGCAGATGACCGTTTGCGCGAAAGGGAAACCTATGTGTTGAAAGAAGTAATGAACCACATAGCCGATTGGGATGCTGCCAATGAGAAGAAGCATCCTGTAATCGGTGTGCAAATCAATAATGAATTCATTGGGATGCGAACCACGTTTCCCAATTCGTTAGCTATTTCTTATCTGAATGGAGTGGCCGGTGCGGTGAAACAATCGGATTATGTTGTATGGACCCGTGCCAATTGTGTGTTTTGGAACGTTGCCGGACGGATCCAAGAGAATGAAGCCCACAGGCTTTCAGGGGAAAAGACTAATCTTGATTTTGTAGGAATTGACACTTACCGGCATCATTTTGCTTCGGATGCCTCATTCATTGCCAGTATGCGTAACAATGTCCCATACGTTGGCAAGAATTTCCGGATGATTATGGAAACCAATTCGGGTATTCCTATCTCTGCCCAGATGCATTTGGCTGCCTTGTCGGGCAATGCTGCTTTCGACTATTATAGTATAGAAGCGCTCTATGGCAGGAATGGGAACAAGATTGTTCCGCTGGTAGGGCACTTGGACGACATACGGCGCATGAACAAGATTTTACAGAGCGACCCGGTGGACCTTGCTACCAAGACGCATGGTTACGGATTGTTTGTACACAATTGGGAAGGCGTTGATGGAGGTACGAGTACTGCCAACAGCGGAATATCATACTCCCCTATTTATCCGACATCGCAAGGTATCAGTATTCTGCGTAGTGATACGGAGGTAGTTTTGATGAGCACCGGTGGAGGACGTTTCACATTGCCTGTTGGCATGCAAGTGGAAAGCGCATCGTATGGTTATTTCGATAAAGGTAATCAGTGGGTGGGACAAGGTAACGTCAGCTTGGGACAAACGGAATTGTTCGACACGGCATCTGACAAAAATCCGTCGGTATTCGTGGAGGCAGGCACTACCGTGTTACTGAAATGCAAAGGGACCTTGTTCCCGAAACCTTATCAGATAGTCCAGGCAGAGTTTGTATCGCTCAGTTCGGATGCTGTTGCGGAATATGACATCCAGAATATTGGGTTTGCCGGGAATGGTTATGTGAAATTGCCTTCTCATGAGGGTGCATATATTACTTGGGAACAACTGGACGGTAAGGAAGGGGGCGAACATATCATCCGCATCCGTTATTCTTTGGAGGACAACCGGCAGGCCAGCCATATTCTGACTGTGAACGGGAAATCTTATCGGATAAAACTGGAACCTACAGGAGGAGGCACTAAATATAATTATTTCAGTATTTCTGTACCGTTGCAGAAGGGGAAAAACAATACCATTCATTTGGAAACGACAGGTAACTATTATCGTCCTAATAGGGTTGTTGTGCCAGCTCCTGCAGGAAATATCGATGAAATACAGATACTATGAAAGAGTTGAAACATATCATAATATTAATCACTTATGCAGAAACGTAATTTATTAATAATCATTTTATTCTTGTTTACCGGGACAATAGGATGGTCTGCCGAACGTATCCGGCAGAATTTTGATTTCGATTGGCAGTTCCGTTTGGGAGAACAAGGTATCTATAAACCTGTCCAGCTTCCGCATGACTGGAGGATT
>ENA-OPYH01000748-OPYH01000748.1-human-gut-metagenome-genome-assembly--contig:-NODE-748-length-20366-cov-4.737581_pt1 | contig 20366 bp, 16 predicted proteins | sample MGYA00241254_ERZ501488 | MGnify/ENA primary metagenome ERZ501488 (study PRJEB25962, sample SAMEA2042660) | human gut metagenome | biome: human gut; feature: human-associated habitat; material: faeces...
ACCTCAATTCTTGCAGATTTTCAATAAAAACTCAATGCTTTTGGCATATCGTGTCATTTTTATGTTCCAAGATGTGTTTATTTGAACTGTTGTAGCAACAAAAAAGCAGTCAAATACAACTTTGACTGCTTGAAAAAACTTGTAAAATATTCTTAAATTTTTAAATCTTATTGAACTTCTGCATACTTATCAATTATGCTTTCCTGCTCAGTATCAATTGCCGTAAGAAGATTAGTAATAACATTTTGTATTTTTTCTAAATCATTATATAACTCGTTGGCAACATGAGATGTTTTTTTGATATCCGCTAAAAGAGAAAATTTAAGCATATATTTTATCAACATATCAAAATTTGTTTTAACCTCTTCATTTAATGGAACCTGCCAATCTTGGTTTTTTAAAAAAAACAAAAAATCGCTTGAAATTATACTCAAAGCCTGTCTTTCTTCTGCATCACCAGAATCTTTTAATGGTGATTTATGACTGTCACCTAGCTTTTGTTTGATTTCAAGTAAATAAACCTTCATTTTTGAGTAAAAACCAAAGACTATTTCAGGTTTTTGTTCAATAAGTTTGCTTAATGTTTTGTTTGACACAAAAAGAACGCCTCCTATTCCCAAAAAAGTAACAATTGAAGTCACCAAATTTAAAACCGCTTGAATAGTAATTATCATATGATTTTACCTCTATTTTTATACTGATTACTCGAAGATGGAACGAAAAGTAATATCGTTATTACGATTTTTTTCATATTCTATCTCCAATTTACTTCTAAATATATCGACCTTTTGCTGAATTGTATTGACTTGGATATACTTATAGTTTTGACCATCATCCTTTTTTGCATAGTCATCCAACTTATCAAGGTATTCATTTAATATCTTTATTATAAATTCATTAAGCATTAATTTGCATTCTTTTCCAATATACAGCTTTTGACGATTTTCATCATCCGCATCTGCTGATAATAGTATGTAGCCCCGAAAATTATCAAGATAACCAATGTGACTGAGTAATATATTCAAAATATGTGGTTTTGAGTCTATTAAATATTCTCCTTCATACATAAGCTTAAAATCACTTTTACCTTCGCTTCTACTGGAAGTGGAAGCAAAAAAAGCAATATCTTGATTATAAATTTCTTCAATACATCTGAAAGTTTGCTCTTTTACTGTCTTAATGATTCTATAGCACCCAAAATCACTTAATTTCGGCTTTGAGCTTGAAGTAGATATTAAATTATCTTTAGAATATAATGGCATAGAATCAGAAATATATCTACAAGCAAAATATTCAAAATGAGGAAGTAATTTATAATATGCGATCCCAGCGTTGGTAATCATAACGCCACATTCTGCAATATTATCATTTTGATTCGTGTATGCATCTTTTAATTCATTAGAAAGAATTTCTTGATCGATATAATGTTTTTTTGTGTATTTAATTATAACGAGCTGACACCACTTGGTTCTATCCATATCGGGGTCATTCATTTTAATTAAAATTCTAGCAATACTGTTGCATATTTCATCTAAATTGCTGACTGAGTGATCACATGGACTCTCGAAAACGCCTTTGATAAGAGAATAGAAACCTACATATGTATTTTTGTTAGTTTGTTTTTTTAAATTTAAATATGTAATTATTCTTCTTGCATAACTTTTTCCAATAGCGTTATCTTTACCAACGGCTAATAACTCTGAGAAATACCCTGTTTTTTGAATATCACTTAATATTAATCGAATTATATATGATCTGGATGCGTTTTTAAATGAGTCTTTTCTGGTTTTATCGCTTCCATCCATTTCATCTATTATATCCCTGATTGTATTATATTCATTTCGCTTTTTTTCATCACTTAGTATGTTGCATAGATATCTTGTTGTCCGTCGTTTATTCTGATTATATATTTCTTCAATAACTTTAGCTGAACTATTGCTATAAATTGTATTATCGCTTAATACACGTTTTAACGTGTCATATATATCTTGTTGTTCCGATGAAAGAATGGATTTTTCTTTAAAAAAATCGTGTTTTTTTTCGTGGATGCTTTCAATCTCAAATATATCAGTAATATCCAATTGATTAGTTATAAAGTCCTCATCTTGTCTGGAAAATTTCAGAAAATTTGTTGTATTTCTTACTGATAATAATAGTTGAAAATGGCTATTAAATATATTCCTTGCTTTTATCATTCCATCGCAAAGGAATTGCTCGGCGTGGCTTGCAAATGTTGCTAAAGCTCGACTTATAGTTATCACGTCGTCATCATATATCTCATCTCCGTTAATATAATACTCGATATTATCAAAAATATAAAGATAATGAAACTGTCTTTCGCTGAATATTTCTTTTTCTAATAAGCAAATATTTATAATAGTTATGCATTTTAATAAAAATATAATTATTTTTTCAGTATCAAAATCGCCTGAGTTCAATCTATCTGTAAAGAAATTGATAATGGAATCTGCAAATTCTTTATATTTTTCTGTTGTTATTTCAGTACTCTTAGAATAATTTGTGAAATTATTAAACATTTTGTCAAATTCTGTGTGTATTTTAGAATCTGCAAATTTTTCATCAAAGCGCACAAAAAAATTACTGCTTATCTCACTAAGATATTTTTTATAACTTTCCACATAGTTCATCCAGCTATATTCATTTCTCAATTCCTTAATGAATATAAGACGATCTATGCATGCTAATAGCATTGAAATAAACTTATATCCAGTGTTATGCATATCATCGATTTTTTTGAATATATTTATTTTTATATCTCTTCCTAACAAATTTAAATCCTCTTTGTGGTTTGTAAAATCAAAAAAAACACATTTGATTTTGCCTTTATGTTGAAATGCGAAATTATGCAAATAGGTTGTTTTTCCACTCCCTGGATACGCAGTTAATATTGCTAAAGATGTTGATGAATGACATTTTACAAGCATATTCTCAAAATCCTTAACTTCTTTAGCAATTTGAGAAAGTTGGCTTTTTTGAACATCTAATGTATTAACATATTTTCTCTCTTTATCGCTAGTACTATTTAATTTTTCAAGAATTTGTTCTTCAATCTTTTTTATTTCGCCTTCATATCTTGGTTTAGAAAACATTTCTGTATTAAATTCTTCTTCTGAAAGCATACCGTCTAAATCTCTACTATTCTTTTTCTCATAAGGAGTACATAATAACAATGTATCCAAAGAAAAACACCTCTCGCGGATTTTTTTTAAAATATTCTCGTCCATAATATTTAATGATATATGCTGTGCTATATCATTCTCCTTCCTGAAACTATTTTTTGATATCAACAAATTATTTTTCTTTGTTTGGTTAATAGATGCAATTTGCGCCAGCGCTTCTTGAAATCAATGTCAGTGTAAGCAGTACCAATTCTGCAATTATCGTCATCGAAATCATTTTGTTCGGCTCATTTGACTTTCGCAAAAGCCGCCACCTCAATTCTTGCAGATTTTCAATAAAAACTCAATGCTTTTGGCATATCGTGTCGTTTTTATGTTCCAAGATGTGTTGATTTTATCTTTTTTTCAATTACAGCTACTAACATTGAACTGCTTGCTGTGAACATTCCTAATGCAACGCATATCATTATCATCTTCAATTTTGCTATAAAAAGCGCAAAAACAAGAAGTGCGAACAAAACTAAATAGATGATGCTGATTTTTCTAAGTCTACTTTTATCCTTGTAGCTTATTGGCTTATTCTCGTGTTCCAAAGGGGCAAACATAAGAATTATAACAACGGAAAATGCAACTGCGATAGCAGCTACAATACCATAAACTTCGTTCGGAACAAATTTGATGAACGTTATGAATAGGCTGAGCACGATAGCCAAAATGCAGCAACAGCCCAAATGAGTTTTTGCGTGAAAGCCGCCTGCTGATTTACGCAATAGAACAAATGCCGCCAAATAACATATGCATTGCAAAACTGTTCCACTGATAATTGCAAGTATAAGTGCAATTATGCCGTTAAACACTGTTGATAGGAGAAGCTGTAAGCCGTATTCATATACTTCTTCATCTTCACTTTTAATTACGTTGTTACTGGCAAAAAAAGAAGCCATCCTTTTTGAAAGTCTAGCAATCATAAAATATCACCTCGACTTTAAGGATAGCTTCTATCTATTTGGTTTTCAATAAGTTTTGCATAAGGTGTCGTTTTAATGTTCCAAGATGCTTTGACAAAGGAAAAAGTCTGTTCACCGACTTTAGGGTGAACAGGCTTTAACTTATTTGCTCAGAACAATTTTGATTGAGAAATACCCATTTTCATAATTACAGCTGACATAACCATTCATACTCACTACTGTCTGACGTATGCTTTGCATACCAATGCCGTGAGCTTCTTTGTTTTTCTTTGATGTTATAAGATTGTTTACATCAACAGGTAGAGATGAGTTTTCAATCTCAATTATTAACTTGTTATCAAGCTGATGCATTGCAATGCATACATATTTTTCATCAATATCCATTCGTTCACAGGCTTCGATGGCATTATCAAGAGCATTTCCTAAAATCCTGCATATGCTGATTGCATCAAAATCAATGGATTTCACCGTGATTTTGCTTATAAATGAAATGTTGCAGCTTCGGGCATAATCGCCTTTCAGATTGATAATAGAGTCAACGGCTGAATTTCCTGTATAGCAGACCGATGTAACTTTCTCTACATTATTGTACAATTGATGTATGTGTTGCTTTGCTTCATCATATTTACTATCCTTTAACAAATCATTTAGTATGGTTACCTGATTCTTGAGATCGTGCTTTATATTTCTGATTTCGGCATATGAACTAGCAATCGCACGATAATTTTCACTTTCGCGCTCCATAATTTGCTCAAGTGTGGCAAGCCTGAGTTGTTTATCATAACTCTCAAAGTAGTTGAATACAGAGAAATTAAGGTACAGGACTCCACAAACCGAAATAATATATCCTATCATCACATTATTTCCAATGTGATGAGCAGGGAATATCTGATTAAGAATAACGGCACTTAAAAACGGCATTAGAATAATAAGCACCCAATATCTGAACGGTAAACTTTTTACCTTGTCTTTGTAAATACGGCAAGAATATACGATAATCCAGAAATCAAAGATTTTTGTCCCTATCATTCCAAGTATTCTTCCCATATTGGATTCTAACAGTTCAGAAGGATTTCCATATCCCATAATTACCAGAATTCCAACGAACAGCGTTTCGGATATAAAGACAATCAGCAAATAATAGACTGATGCAAAAAACTTTACCGTATTCGATCCACTATACAGGAATATTGCAAATGTCAGTAGGATTGCAAATGTAATGCCAATTCGCACATACGGTGATGCTACAAGTAACGATGTTACTGAAAGCACGGCAAATGCTATGCCATAACTAATGATATACGGTAAGTAAGAGTTATATTTCCGTTCAAAAATACGGTGATAAAAAAGTGCGATAATCAAAATTTCGGGAATAGCGTTAATAATTTCAATAGCTTCATAGACGGACAAGTTAAACATATCAGCACCTCGCAGTCAGAAATGAAACAAACTTATCAGTAACAAACTGTTTAAAATTACGGCTTAGAGGTACTTTATCGCCATTTTTCATAATAATTGAGGTGGGTTCGATATTTCCAATATAAGACAAATTCACATAATAACTCTTGCGTGGCTTAACAAAATTAACAAGTCTCTCATCCTTTTCAATTTCCGACAGCTTTCCATTGAACTGATATTTATTGATTCTTGTATGTAATACTATTGTTCTTTTAAAGATCTCAAAATACAGAATATCACTCACAGCTACATTGAAAACTGTATTGGACATCTGAACAGAAAAAGCCATATGTGTCTGATGATATTCATTGAATATTGAGCGAAGCTGTTTTATATACATTTGTTCAGGCTGTCCCTTCAGCAGATATCTAAAAGCATTTACTTCATAGCCATTTGGTGCAAATTCTTGATGACTCGTCAAAAAAGCAATGATAACAGATTTATCCGTCTCACGAATTTTCTCAGCGACATCTAATCCTGTCAGTTCTTTCATTTCAATATCGAGTATGATCACGTCAAATTGATTGGCTTTAAATTGTGACAGAAATTGCTCTCCACTTTCAAATTCGCAGATTATCAGTTTGTCGGGGTTGGCATAATTACTGACAATCAAGTTATTCATTTTTTTCAAAAAAATCTTTTCATCATCGCATATAGCTATTTTCACATAATCACCACCATTTAAGTAATTTTGTTATTATATTATACTACTAATCCCAATAAATTGCAAGCGTAATTTATCAACAAGTGACGTTTAAATTATCAGTTCATCTGTTTTTCAAACAAGTTAAACTAAGTTATTTATAAAAAAGTCGTGGGCATTCGGAATAGTCCAAATGCCCACGGCACATTTCTTATTTAATAAGCTGATTAACTTTTCTCTGCACCTCCGAGTAATCATACCCTGCTTCCGTCAACTTTTCCTTTCTCGCCGAACCATTCCCCCACAGCCCCGCAATAACCTCAACTGCAATCTCATCGGTAGTTTTCCTGTATAGCTTTTCATTTACTCTTTTCTGAATCGTATTGTAGTCGTATCCTGCGGCGGTCAGTAATCTATAACGCTCTGCACCGTTATCCCACTTGCCTTCAAGCACCTCGTCAGCAAGCTGATCTATGGTTTTCTTGACAGGATTTTTCTTGCCGTAATCGGTAAAGCAGATATCACCGTCTACATCATAACCGCTTATTCTGTCAAGTCCCCACTGCCACATAGTCTGACCATAGTTGTTCTTTGACGGGCAGTCGGGGCTGTTAGTCCAGTGAGCAAGCCATATGTCGTACTTGCCGACAATTCTGCTCTTGTCGTAATAGTTCTCCATAAAGGACGGATTTACATAAACTCCGGGCTTGAATCCCGCCTGTCTTATCTTTTCACAGAAAGCAATTGCCATCTTTGTGCGTGTGTCCGTATTCAGACCGCTGATCTGCTTTTTCTCCTCCATGTCGAAGAATACGGGATATGTCGGGGACAGTCCCTTGATTACAGAAATACATTTCTCAGCCTCTGTCAGTGCCTGCTCAACGCTCATTGCATAGCTGTACCAGTAAAATCCGTAGTCAATGCCATATTTCTTGCAGTCCGCCACGAACTTATCCATAGTAACATCTTTCTTGGTGGAAAAACCCGCACGGATAATCGCAAATCTCACACCCGCCTGTTTCAGCGCAGGAAAGCTGATGCCCTCCTGACAGTAGCTTAAATCAACACCTTTAATCTTCATCTTCGTCCTCCTTTTCCGAGCGCTTATGCAGCTGCTCCAGTACATCTTTCAGCTTCTTCGGAACGGGCAGACCAAGGTGCGCAGCGTTCTCAAGCAGTGAAATACCCTCGTTCGACAGATAGAAGAATATCACCGCAGTGCGCAGAACAGAGCCTGCGCCAATAACCCGTGTATCAAGAATATGCCCGCCGCCGACCAGAGCGAAGATAAGCACCTTTCTGCATATTCCCTTGAAACCAACTGCGCTTGACAGTTTCTTGTCCGAAATAGCGCACATCACTCCGGTTATGTAGTCGATAACCACAAAGGCAATAAGCGCAAAAAGCAACCCGTCACTCCCTCCGAGGAACCAGCCGAGCCACCCGCCGACCGCCGTAAAAATAAGCTGAATTGTGTTCCAGAATTCTCTCATAATGACCCCTCCAATCATTCGTCAACGATGTCGTATGTAATTTTCATGACCTGCCCGTCAAGCTTTCGCACCGGCTCGGACAGGTTATTTATTGTGGTAAGGCACAGCTTGCATATTCCAAGCGCAAAGCCGAAGAAATGCTGACTGCCGCTTGAATACGGATAGTACGGCAGAACATACAGCGGCAGGTTCAGCCCGTCCGTCTTGATGAGGTTTGCATACGAATACAGGTAGCTGCTTGAATAGGTGGGCGCAGAAAACCGCATTCTGTATCTGCCGTAATCCTCGCCGCTTTTGATTATCTCAAGGGCAAGCAGCGAATAGGAAATGTTGCAGCTGTCGCAAATCACAAGCGGAGTGTTCGTCTTTTCGTCAACATAAAATCCCCAGAAGCTCGCCGCCGTCATATTAGAGAGCGTTCCGTCAGCGACATACTGCCATGTCTTGCCCGTGGATTTACCGTCCTTTGTGAATACTCTAAGCTGACCGAAATTGTTGGTCGTGGTGACTTCGCTACCATTTATCAGCGGATATTTAGTAATAACGAAGTACTTATCGTCCCACTCAAAGGCGCTTAGAGCATTGCAGTAATCGCCGTTCACACCCGTGCCGTAAAACCATCTGTACTGCGATGAAGAATTGCTGATTCTCTCATACTTAAATCCCACGCCATACGTCTGGAGCAGAGCGTCTGTTTCGATGGTTTTCTTCGAAACCTGCGAGTAGTCGGACAGACTGAAAATATAGTGATGGATATGACAGCGTGAGGTCGCAACGATATGTATCATATCGCCGATAACATACGGAAAATACGCAAGCCACTGTGGGTTGTCCTCCCAATCCTGACGCAGTTTCTCCTTTTCCTCCTGCGGTACATAGTCCGCATTTGTAGTGTTACAGTCATAAAAATAGCCGCCATGATGATAGCTGTTGTCGTACATGGAATCTGGAATACGCTCTGCCGCCGGAAACAGCTCTATGACTTTCTTCACGCTTATAATGCCGCAGAACGGCTTTTCCGCGCTTACGCTTATGGACATGGGGTCGAACATAACGACCTCATAAATACACCCGTCATGGATATGCTTTCCGAGGAGCCGCACATTTCCATTGGCCAGCCTGCCCATGTAAAACCACTTGAAAACTCCACAGTTGAACTGCGAATCCGGAATATACCGCCCGACAATAGTATGATACGCCTGCCTGAACGAATCCAGAGAACTGCTGTTAAGGTCAGTTCCCCCGCAGGACAGATTCCAGTAGGAATGGTGCATTCCGTTTGTGCCGCCGTCCTTGGTGGTAAGGCAGATGCAGCTGATTTCGCCGTTCGCCTTGTCCGAAGCGAAATCCCACACATGGCGGTAACCCTTGCCGTTCTCAATGCGACCGCTTTCGTTAGCGTTGTAAGTGCCTATGCTTGTGTCCGTGTTCGTGTTGGCGATTCCTGCGTGGCCTATCTCCTCATTCGTCCACGGGAGCATCATATTATTGCCGTCCTCGGGGATTTTGTCACGGCAGACTACGCCATCGCATTTCCACAGCTGAGCTTTGGTGCAACTACACTCGCCATTCTTCCGGACATGATAGCGGGTGTTCCATATTGGACGATAATACTCACGATACAGTTCCTCGCTTACCTCTACAAGTTCTTCGTTGGCAGGGATAAAATACTGTTTGGCTTCGCTTGACATAAAAAATCCTCCGATTTTCGATTTCTCGAAACGGAGGACTCTGGGTGCTGCCGAAAAATGAGCATAGGAAACCGACCGCAGTCCTAACGGAGTTCTCCGTTTCGGATTGCAGCAAACCCGCTCAAAAGGCAGCTACAGTATTCAGTTGTCCGTCAGATACCGTTGAGCCATCAGTGATCAAGTGATGCGGTGTCTGGCGGTGAGCAGTTTTATGCCATGCCCAAGGCAATGATGTTTAGTTATCAAAGGCTGGCTTCGATTGCATAAAGTTCCGAAAATACATCTGGCAGATAGGACGGATTTAGGTCTTCGATGCCATGAGCTCCATATCTTTCAAACACGGATTCGGCTACTCTGTTGCCTAGCTCTGTGTTTATTATCAAAACAGACTGTTCGATGCTTGCAATGTAGTTATAATTACTAATGTTAGCCATGATTTGCCTCCTATGTCCGGCTTCTTTCCAGTAGGAAACCTTGGTTTTCCGTTAGACTCACTGGGTTGCCGCTAATCAGACGACTTTTGCCTGTTGGTGCATTCAGAGAAAAAATAAGCAAAATAACAAATATCAATCTAAAAGCATTGATTTTTGTTTGATAGTGTGGTATTATATAATATAAATTAAGATACTTTCGTACATTGTCAGAACTCTCTGAACTGCAATTTAATTATACCGAATCACGGACTAAAAGTATTTGCCACCGTTTTGCCGGTGTTTTGCCAGTATTTTTCCGTGGCATGAGAAAGGAGAAGACAGAAGATGAATGAATTGAATATATCTTCATACATCCAAATCATGCAGTCGGGATTTAGGACACACGATAAACAGGAATCTGCGGGTGTGTTTCTTCTTAGCTCCATCAATGATCAAGACTATGTCGCCGATCAGGGGTATTGGACTAGTAATCTTAGTTCCAAAAAAATCAGCCGCCTCGTAAGCAGGGACGATCCCGTCCCGGATGGGCTCCGGCAGGCATCAATGCAACAAATAGTAATTGATAAAACTATTGCGTACTTTAAAAAAGAAATAATGCCGGATTTGAATCCGCATTTGAAGGACGATACGATTGACAAAATCGTAAAGCTGATAGGTGCGGATAAAACCATTCCTGACAGCAAAAGGAAAAGCCTCATGGTATTCCATGAGGCTGGCGATGATGCAACGTTTCTTGCAGAAGTATTCTTATATGCTCTCAACAAGCCAAACAAAAATCAGAACGATACCGTTGAATATCAGGATGCTCCATTGCTTGCTGAGGCAAACTACGAATGTCCACTTTGCCATAATAAGCTAGTGGACACAATAAAGGGACAGGCAGTAAAGAAATATAGAATTACACAGATTTTCCCTGATGGACTTAACGATGAGACAGCGGCAGAATTTGCTACCATCTATCCTGCACCGAATAAACTCGATGCGCCGGATAATTTTATTGTTCTTGATGAAGGATGTGCAGAGCGATACCTTCTGAACCCTACTGCAGAGGAATACAGAAAACTTTATGAAATCAAAATACAACTTGCGAAAAATTATGCGGCGAAATTGGCAGTAAACAGTATGCAGCTTGAAGATGATATTCGAACGGTGCTTGATGCTTTAAATACAATAAGTGATGCGTCAGAACTTGTTGAACTTGAGTATGAGGCTCTACGATTAGACGAGAAATTTGATGCCGAAAACTTCATATTGAAAAACGAGACACAGATGCAGGTAGTGACTTATTATCGATACATAGAGAAGGTATTCTCAAATTCAAATGCTGATTTTGACATGATAGCATCTGAAATTAAAGTTAGCTCCATGAAACTGGAAAAATCCGGGCTATCGCAATCAGATGTCATCAGCCAGTTATCAGAGTGGATACGAAACAAAGCCGGACTCGCAACGAAGAGCCGCTTGGCGTGTAATATTGTTGTGTCCTTTTTTATACAGAACTGCGAGGTGTTTCACAAATGAAAATGCCGAATAAGGTAACGCCTTACAAAGAAAGTAGCATCGCAAAATTCCCGGTGATTCTTGCGTTTCTTGAAAAAGAAGATATGACACCATCGGAACTGTTTTCGAGAGTGAAAAAGGACAAAATACAGAATATTGACGAGTTTGTAGAGATTATAGATTGTCTCTATGCCATGCATAAAATAGAAATCGACGGGGAGGTTCTTCGCTATGTTGGTTGAAGTAAGGTGCGATAAATTTATCAGCAACGGCAAGGTCAGAGAGCCGATTCGTTTTCATGCCGGACTTAACGTTGTCCTCGGAGATGACAATGGTTCAAATTCCATAGGTAAATCCACTTTTCTTATGATTTTGGACTTTGTGTTTGGTGGTACCGACTATATCCAAAAATGCGTTGATGTTCAGGAGAATGTCAAGGAGCATACTATTTGCTTTGCTTTCGATTTCGGCGGGCAGATGTATTACTTTTCTAGAAACACGGTTGACTATAACAATGTTGTGAAATGCAATGCTGAATATCAAGCATTGCCAGAAGAGCCATTATCGCTGCAAAAGTATGGGGAATTTCTTTGCGAACATTATGCCCTGTTAGCCGAGGGGATAACTTGGCGTGGAGCAATCGCAAGGTTTATTCGAGTTTATAAAAGAGACACTTTGGATGAGGAGCGTCCTTTACGATCTTCTAAGGACGAGAGTGCAACTGTCGCTATCCAACGATATATGCGTCTGTTTGACAGGTATTCATCTGTTGAAGCACAGATAAAGCAAGCGGCAAAAGCAGAAGACGAAAAAGAAACATTTCGTAAGTCTACGCAGGAATACAATCATATCCGTGCTGCCAAAAATGATAAGGAAAAAGCCGCTAACGACACACGGATTGCAGAACTTGAACAGCAGGAACAGAGCCTGATTGATGACAACAACAGCGGGCTTCTTGACCTTGATAGTATGACCGCACAGAGACTTTCGGAACTGAATGAAGCCCTTATAAATTTCCGTAGGCAAAGAGCATTGGTTCAAACACAACTGAATTCCGTGCGTCGTGATATGACAGGCGAAAAGCGCAGCTTCAAGAGGACATTTACTGACTTGGAGCGTTTCTTTCCAAATGAGGAATTTCACACGTTAGAAGAAATAGAACACTTTCACCAGAAACTGACTAAGATTTTAGAGCAGGAATTTGCAGAAACAGAGAGAAGTCTTGCCACTACCTATGCGTTGCTGAGTCGTGAAATAGCTGCAATTCAGGAACAGATTACTGAAATCAAAAATGTCCCGAATGTCTCGCAGGCAATCTTGAAGGAATTTGCGCAAATTACCACGGAACTCAATAATTTAAGAAAGGCAAATAGAAACTATGACGAACTTCAGCGCTTGAAGCAGGTTGCCGCCGATTACGCCGCAACAAGAGATACCATAATTGCCGACGAACTTCTCATCATTAAAAATACTGTTAATCGGGAGATGGACAGCATAACCCTGGAGATTTTAGGCGATGCTACTCATATGCCACCTGTCCTCAAACTTGAAAAGCTGAACAAATACACATTCAAAACACCGAATGATGGAGGTACCGGGGCGCAGTACCGAGGACTTATTACTTTTGATCTTGCAAACATGGCAGTTACCCCCATTCCGTTTGTTGTTCACGACTCTGTTTTGCTTAAAAACATAGAAAGGGCTGTATTTTCTTCTATTATTAAGGTATATCACAATCAAAGACAACAAGGTAAACAAGTATTTATGGCATACGACACCCTTGACGCTTATGATAAAGAGACTCGTGAATTGGTAGAAGAAAATGCCGTATTGCAATTATCCCCGGGAGGAAACGAGCTTTTCGGATGGGCATGGAACAAGGAGAGACAAGATGAATCAAAGCAAGAGTAAAAAAAGGTTTAAAAAACGAATTTTCTAATAATCGACTTTGGAAAACGCTTATTGAGCGCAATATAAAAAGGAGCACTACAGAAAATTAGTGATGTTTCTGCCGCTTTGATCGCAAAAATGGGCGCTGTGAAAATGTCACAACAGATGTTCTTCTGCGAATTTGCGAAGCACTTGATTGTAATATTGAGGACATTATGGAACGAATCCTGATTGAACATTGAAACGCCTATAGAAGAAATTTTCACGAAGGATGACTTTCCTCTGGTGGAATAATTGACAGACATCAATAGTTATACAATTGCAAAAATGTTGGATTTGCTGCTTCAAGTTTAAATCAACAAAGAAAATTATCATCTGAGCTAACGGAAAAAGCCGATGTATACTTGCATGGGAAACTGAAATTCAAAATACCGTGCAAAATATGCCGGCTAAATTTGGCGATGCACTAATTTACCTCATGGAATGGACTGAGATTTCAGTGGAAACGCTTGCAGCAAATGCTTTGATATCTGTTAAAATGGTTCAGCGTATGTGTAATGATTAATCTTACCCCAAGAATATCGACAGTGTTGTTGCAATTTGCACTGGTATGCATTTACCACCGGAATTGAGCAAGGCTCTAATAGAAAAAATCTGTGTTTTCTTTACGTTTAGCACAAAATAAGGAACACATTCATCTCAATCATTACTATACGCACTCCATTCATGAATGCAACGATATGCTATTGTCAAAAGATTTTTCAATGATAACTGGAACCGAATAGTAAAATAATAATCTGGTTGACGTTCTTTGTTATCTGACAATCAAAAACTCCCTCAAATAAGCAGAAGATCAGATTTCAAACTTAATCCGAAGAAAACAGAAGATTATGTGCAAATTCCATATATGCTGTTAACGAAATAGTGATAGCGTATGATTTTCCTATATTTGGCTAAAGGGAAGAATAACAAGGAGGTCAAAGCATGACAAATATTGACACCAAAATCAAAACAATAGATAGTGCAATCTGCCGACATATTGCTAGTGCAGAATTTTCTCCTCGCGGTGCTGTGGCACAGGACATACTTTCACAACTTAGAAATTTTCTGGAGCACATAATGCTGAAATTCTATGCCAATGGAAATGATATCAACAACACTTATGATAACATTTGCAAGGCGCTTAAGTTTGTTCAAACCTGCGGCGACTTGAAGGTGCTGTATAAATTTCATGATTATCTTCAGATTGTAGCATCACACTACACACTTGATGAGGAAAATTCTGAAAGGCTGATGTTAAAGTATTATCAGAATCTGCTTGATGTTAAAAATCTTCTTCACGACAGATTCGGTATGGATGTTCTTGCAAATCTTGATGATTTCCCGCTCCATATCGACGAGACACTGCAGGAATATTATGATAAGATAGCCCAAAAAATATGCAGGTATGATATTCGTAACGCTGTAGATTCAGACAAGTATTATATTCAGAAAATCAAACCATTCTTTGTTAATCATCATATTTATTATGAAGTGACCTTCACACCTGCAAATGATTACGCTAGCAAATCCAACAGAGTAATTGCCTTTACCAGAATTAAAATTACAGATTATTATGCAGCAAGGTTTTCACTTGCAAATGAAAGCATTGAGATTCTCGGAAAGACTATGCCTATACTTATTATTGTTGGGTGGGAAGTCGCAATACGCAACTGTGAATATAAAAACTTCATTTCTATTCTTTGCGGCGAACAAAAAACGGTCAGCTATAGAGAACAACAAAATATTACTCGATATCTTACGGAGACCGGTTTCAGCCTTACAGATTTGGTGGACTTCCCGGACTCTGCATTTGATGAAGTGAAGAATATTATTTGTGCTGATGTTCGGAATCCAATATTTATACGTGCGCTGGAATCGAGTAGGCGTGCTATTAAAAGTCACAGCCCCGGCGAAAATCTGCTCAGGTACTTCCTCTACCAAATGAACAATAAGATTATCAAGGCACAACGCCAGTTAATCACCAACGATAAACTCTCAGGACTCTATTTACAGAATGGCTGTATACCGTTCGATACAATGCCATTCATCAGTTCTCCGATAGATCACAACCCACGGTTAAGCGATTTATTTAATTGCATACCAGCCAAAGACAGAAAGCATGAATTACTTGCTCGATATGTTCGAAATAATACCGAAATAAAAGGTCAATTGTTTACTACTGTTAGCGACATAGATGGATTTGGTAATGTTGCAGAACTGGCACAGAAATATAATGAAAAATTATGGTATGGTCACCTGGAACATAGTAAGCTGGTCATCGAAAATGGTCAGATTTTCATTAATGGCTACAAGGATGATACTTGTTGGATTATAAATAAATTAAAGAGCCTATCATCATCTGGTGTTCAGAATTATTCAAATTCTGTGGATGCATGGCTAGATAGTTCAAACTCTGGCGTGGACTGTGATGAAAAAAAGGCTGCTCTACGGCAAATGTATGAGAATTCAAAGGTTGCTCTTATATATGGCTCCGCTGGCACTGGGAAATCGACTTTGATTAATCATGTCGCTCACTTTTTGGCGAACAAGAGAAAACTATTTCTGTGCCAGACAAATCCTGCCGTCGATAACTTGAAACGCAGGGTTACTGCAGCTAATTGCACATTTCTGACGATTTCTAAATTCTTACGACGAGAAGCTATTCAGACAGATTACGACTTGTTAGTTATTGATGAATCCAGCACTGTGAGCAATAGCGATATGCGTAAAGTACTGGGAAAAGCAAATTATCAACTTCTGCTTTTGGTTGGAGATACTTATCAGATTAGTTCGATACGATTTGGCAACTGGTTTAGTGTTGCGAGAAAATTTATTCTAGAAACTTCTGTATTTAAATTGACCATCCCATATAGGAGCAATGACGATAATTTGAAATTGCTTTGGAAACGGGTCAGAAACATGGATGATACCATTCTGGAACTTATTGCTCGGCAAGAGTATTCTATTACGCTAGACGCATCAATTTTTGATAATGCAGAGGACGATGAAGTGATTCTATGTCTGAATTATGATGGACTGTATGGTATAAACAACATCAATCGTTTTCTTCAAGAAAGCAATCCCAATGATGCAGTTCAGTGGGGAATTCAACAGTACAAAATCGGTGACCCGATTTTATTCAATGAATCTGACAGATTTGCACCTGTAATTTACAATAATATGAAGGGGAAAATTGTCGGCATAGAAGTTGTAAATCCTGATGATGTTGCCGGCTACATTCAATTTGATATAGAACTCAACAAAGTTATAAATGGCATGGATGCTTAGATGCAGGATTTTGATTTGTTGGAAAATTCGCAATGCGGAAATTCTGTAATTCGCTTCAAAGTGTACAAAACAAGAAGTACAGACGAAGATGATGAAGGCAGTTCAAGAGCTGTTGTGCCGTTCCAAGTAGCATATGCTTTATCAATCCATAAAGCACAGGGATTGGAGTTCCGGTCTGTCAAAATTGTCATCACTGACGAGGTGGATGAGCTTATTACGCATAATATTTTCTATACGGCTATAACAAGAGCACAGAGTAAATTAAGAATTTATTGGACGCCGGAAGTAGAAAATAAAGTTCTCACGAGCATCCAGCCGAGAAGTATAAACAAAGATGTTGGTTTGCTGAGGCGGTACATTCGATAATAGGAGATAGCTTATGGCAAAAAAGAAAACAACAGGGCTATTCCTTATGGATTGAGATTTAAATTGCCGTATAAAATGTCCACCGACAATCTGGAAACTATTTAACGATATATAAACCTTTTAACAAAAGGTCAAAACCGTGTGCAGTTTGTATCAAAGTAGGTCACTTCTTTCATAACCGGACACCGATTTTGATACAATGCGTATCTTGATTGGTGTCCGTTTTCTTTATCCGAAAGTCCTTGTTTAATGGGATTTGTCAACACAATTTAACGAAAGAAGGCTCTGCGATGACTGAAAAACGGTCACGGCAGAGCCTTTCCTATTTTTTACCTTTATACTATTTAACGAAAGGTCGTAAGGGTGTGCATTTTCGACAAGGGGGTGTGCTCTCAAGGGGTGTGCACTTTTAAATTATTCCTGAAATTAACCAAAAGTCGCAAGACTACAGTCTGTAACGCGCCATCGGAGCGTTGTCATAAGGGCAACCGGCACGGCTCATAATCTGAGTTACACTGTGAGATGAATAATAGTCGGTGAATTCCCTTGAAGTATATTGAGATCCTCGGTCGCTGTGCAGAATAATGCCGTTTTTCAGTACCCATGGATGCTGACTTATTGCCTTGGAAAGAGTTAGGATTCCAAGCTTGGCTGTAATATTTTTTCCACTTACGCTCGCAATAACGCAGCCAAATATTTTATTGTTTTCACCATCAAATATATATATTCCAAAAAATTCGTCATCCGCAGTATCTGAGAATACGCCATAAAATTTATTATTTAATTCATCGTCTTGATATAAATTGTCGGTTTCAATCTCATTCATTAATAAGCAATATGCATTTTTACTGTCATATTTTATTTCATGGCTTTCACTGACCGAAAATTTTTCTTTAAGCAGTGATATAGGTCTTTCAGACATATCGTTGCTGATGGAATATCTGTTATTCATTGCAAAATATACATTTGAGGTTATTGAATTCTCCGGTAAGTTACTTCTGTTTTTGAGTGAATTTTCTGCTTAAAATACATTTCTTGCCATGGCGGTATAAATATCGGTTTTACGGATAGCTCTTATTGCTGTGAAAACAGCAAGCAGATTGACAACCGATATAATCGTAATTACCGCAAAGGGATAAATAAGTAAATCAATGTACGGCAAATACGGAATTGTGGACTGTGGCGAAAAAACAACAAATACTATAACAAGTATTGCAGATAAAGAAAAACCGATGATATATCCGGGTATCGTTTTCTTAAGGGCGTCGACAGAGAGCGTCCTGAACAATATACCATTGTTTGCACCGATAGCTCTTGCAACGGAAATCTGACGTATTTTGGATTTTATATCCGTGTTAAGACAGATAAATGCAAACATTGCGGATAGCACAAGATAGATGACAGACGAAATCATAAACGGCATTCTGGTCTTGCTTACTGCATCATCTGTATTATACTTCTGAATTGCAAAATTGCTTATCTGCAATTTTTTCTCATTTGCGAGAGCGGTTAGAATGCCGCCTAGTTTTCTTTCTTCGCTTTCGCTGAGCTTATTATTGTTGTTCAGGGCAATATAACTGTATCTGAACTTATCGCTGATACTGTGAAGATATTTATCCGACATAAGAAGATAAGAACCGTTTGTAAACATGGTCGGGATGCCAAAACTGTTTTCATCGGCAACGGTAGCTCTGTCGGTTACTTTTATATGCTTTGTGATTATTTCTGGAATATAACCGCTGTCCACATCATTCGATATTATTTCATCGGGTATGATCATGAAGCTAAGATCAAATTCTTCTCCGTTTTTTATTCCACTGTTTACCGAAACAATGCGTTCTCCGTTGTCGTACTCAGATTGTGTAATATCAAGCGATGGGAAATTTTCTTTGAGAGTGCTGTAGTCCATTGAACCTACACTACAACCGTAAACCTTATCAAAATTGCCGACATCGGTTTTAGCAATTGCCTTTCTGAGTTCATCGGTTACATTCATATCTTCAAAACCGGCATCGGAAGGTACTGCGTTTTTATTGTTTGTGAATATGTAAGCGTTGATATTTGTCGTCATTCCTTTTGCCATAACGGTGAGATTATACTGAGAAGCCAGCTTTTCAGTTTCACGTTCAGTAAAGCCATTATATGACGGATAACTGTATGAGAAGTAATCCCGGTTCATATAACCGCCGCCGATAAAATAGACATAATCGTAATTCCGGTTGTTCATGTCAGTGTTTTCAATGTAACCTATAGTATGCTGATCAGCCAGAAACGAACCGCCCGTTACAAGAAGCATAAGCGAAGCCAGCACTATGCTGTATGCCGCTTTAGACGTAACGGCATTTTTAGAAACCGTCCTGCTCCATAAAGAAAAGAACGAAACTTTTTCTATATTGCCTATTTTAATTGCTTTTATCTTGTTTTTGCTGCTTTTGAACAGAATGTGGTAAGCAAAAAATATCATTACCGAAACAAATGCAGACAGGGATAATATTGCAAACAGATTTCCCGACAGATTAAATCTGAAAAGAGAGTTTTTAACCGTTATCATGTTGATAAGTTCTGTCACCGCAAATACCAATCCGACTGAAACAACAGATGCAATAACCGAAATAAACAGTCCCTGCCACAAAAGCACACGTTTTACAAGAACGCCTGTTGCTCCGATATTTCTGAGAATTTCGTTGTTGCCTTTTTCAGAGTTAATAAGAAGCGACACGCAGATATACACACCGAAGAAGATTCCTACTATAATTGCTACGGCAGATATATATGAAAAAACCGTATCGGCATTTGAGCTATAGTAAGAGTTATAAAATCTGACGCTTTGTTCGTCGTTGACAGAAAAACCATCGCTTGAAAAAAACGGAATATTATAGTTTTCGTCAAGTTCCGCATAGTAATTGCAAACAGCGTTCGATACTATGTTTTTTTGCAGATAATCATTTTGTTTTCCGCATAAGATACGGGGAAAAGCTCTTGCAAATCCGCTGTTGTCATCGGCAACAAGTTGATGTTCTCCGTTTGTGAACAGGCTGTAATAATCGTTGACAGTACCTGTTATCACAAATTCGCGCTGTCCCGGGCTTTCGGAAGTCATATCAAGAGTGACTGTATCGCCGATATTTACGTTCAATATTTCAAGCATACTGTCAGTAACGGCAATTTCATTTTTATTTTCGGGTAACTTTCCGTTTATAAGTTTCACGCTGAGAGAATCACGAGCAATCTCATCTGCATATCCTATGCAGTATTCATGGTTCTGTAAATTTGTATATCCTGTTATGCCAATTAAACCGCAATACCGCTCGGCAAGGGAAGAGTAGTCTACATCTTCTCCTGTGTTGAAAAACAGTCTGCTGTAATTGCTTTTTGAGCTGTTTGCCTGTAAAAATCCTCCGAAATTTGAAATGCTACTGTTTATCGGAACCGGTCGGAATGATCCGGCAAGTG
>ENA-OPYH01000754-OPYH01000754.1-human-gut-metagenome-genome-assembly--contig:-NODE-754-length-20298-cov-7.411895_pt1 | contig 20298 bp, 17 predicted proteins | sample MGYA00241254_ERZ501488 | MGnify/ENA primary metagenome ERZ501488 (study PRJEB25962, sample SAMEA2042660) | human gut metagenome | biome: human gut; feature: human-associated habitat; material: faeces...
CCCGCCGCCCTGCGACAGCCAGCACCTGGCGGCCGAATTTGTAGGGCGCTTTCAAAAAGAACGCAAAGGCATTGCCGGTATTGCGCTTACCGTCGATACTTCCATCTTAACGGCGGTTGCCAATGACTACGGCTATGACCGCGTGTTTTCCCGTCAGGTGGAAGCGCTTGGTCAGCAGGGCGACGTGCTGGTTGGCATTTCTACCAGCGGCAACAGCAAAAACGTGCTGGCGGCTATTGCTGAAGCCAAGGCTAAAGGCATGCACTGCATTGGCATGACGGCGCAGGGCGGCGGCAAAATGAAGGACGAGTGTGACATCTGCATCGCTATTCCCTGCCCGGTAACGGCGCGCGCACAGGAAATGCACATTTTAATCGGCCATATAATCTGTGAACTGGTGGATGGTGAATAAATTGTCACAACTCAGCTGCACAAAATTTTTAGCAGAAAAAATACAACAATTAAAAATTGCCGTTATCGGCGATGTAATGCTGGACCGTTATTTTTACGGCGATGTAAAACGCATTTCGCCGGAAGCACCGGTGCCTGTAAATAAGGTAACGCGCATTACCTCCGTGCTGGGCGGTGCGGCAAATGTTGCAGCCAACCTGGCGCATTTGGAATGTAAGGTTTATGTGGGCGGCGTTACCGGCGATGATGAAAACCGCCGCCTGCTGGAAGGCATGATGGCAGAAGCCGGCATTGATTACAGCGGGCTGATAAAATCGGATAAGCGCTCTACCATTACCAAAATGCGCATATTGGGCGCCAAACAGCAAATGCTGCGCCTTGATTTTGAAGAAGTAGGCGACCTGTTTGAAGATGAAACGGAGCGCCTTTCAGAGTGGCTGTTAAACCTGATTGACAGCGGGTTGGATGGCATTGCTGTTTCGGACTATGCCAAAGGAGTATGTTCGCATAACTTTCTGCAGTGGGTAATTAAAACGGCAGGGGAGCATAAAGTACCTGTTCTGGTTGACCCAAAGGGCGCGGACTGGACGAAATACAGCGGCTGTGATTTTATTACGCCGAACTTAAAGGAAATGTGCGAAGCTGCGCATGAAACCGTGCCCAACGAGGATGAACCTGTTCTGCGCCTGGCGCGTGCGGCTGCGACGCAGTACAATATAAAAAATGTAGTTGTAACACGCAGCGAAAAAGGCATGACGCTGGCAGGGCAAAGCGGGCTTATTATTAACGCCCCGGCAACGGCGCTGGATGTATTCGATGTTTCCGGCGCGGGCGATACGGTTGCGGCAACGCTTTTAGCCGGTGCAGCTGGCGGGCTTGAGCTTGCAGACGCAGTTTATATGGCCAACCGTGCGGCCGGTATTGTAGTAGGCAAGGTCGGCACTTACCCCGTACACCGCGACGAACTTTTAAAGGATTTGCTTGCCGAACAGCGTAAGGACGGTTACGGATACCGCACGCTCAGCTGGCAGGAAATAGAATCACTTGCAAATACCTGGCGTGCCTGCGGCGAAAAAATTGTTTTTACCAACGGCTGCTTTGATATTCTGCATGTCGGGCATGTTTCGTATCTGGAGCAGGCGGCACGACTCGGCAGGCATTTAATTGTCGGGCTTAATACGGATGCTTCCGTAAAACGTTTGAAAGGCGCTACGCGCCCGCTGAACCACGAGCTTGACCGTGCGCGTGTGCTGGCGGCTTTGGCCTGCGTTGATGCTGTTGTGCTGTTTGACGAAGACACGCCAACGGAACTTGTGAAAAAAATCCGCCCTGATATTTTGGTTAAGGGCGGCGATTATAAACCTGAAGAAATAGCCGGGCGCGAATATGCCGGTGAAGTACAGATTATAAAATTTGAGGACGGTTATTCCACAACCGGGTTATTAGAAAAAGTAGCGCAGCTTGTAAAGGAGGGCAAATTATGATTATTGTAACCGGCGGTGCCGGCTTTATCGGCAGCAACATTGTTAAAGGGCTTAACGAACGCGGACGCGACGATATCCTTATCGTTGATAACCTCACCAATATGGTAAAATTCAAAAACATTCAGGGCTTAAAGGCTTTGGATTATATGGATAAAATTGATTTTGCCGAAGCACTGAAAGCAGGCAAATTCAACCATGAAAAAATTGACGTTATTTTCCACGAGGGCGCATGCAGCGATACCATGGAATACAACGGCAAATACATGATGCAGAACAACTTTGAATATACCAAAAATTTAATGCACTTTGCAGCAGACAGAGAAATTCAGATGATTTACGCTTCTTCCGCTTCTACCTACGGCAGCGGTGCACACGGCTTTACCGAAAAACCGGAGTGCGAGGAAGCGCTGAACGTTTATGCGTTCTCCAAACTTTTCTTTGATAACTATGCCCGCCGTTATTTTGGCAAAACCGGCAGCCAGCTTGTTGGCCTGCGTTATTTTAACGTTTACGGTCCGCAGGAAAACCACAAAGGCAAAATGGCATCCATGGTATTCCAGATGTACAACCAGTGGAAAGCCGAAGGCAAGGTTAAACTGTTTGAAGGCATCGATGGCTATGGCAACGGCGAACAAACCCGTGACTTCATTTATGTAAAAGACGTTGTAAAAGTAAACTTCTTCTTCTGGGATCATCCGGAGCTGAGCGGCGTTTACAACTGCGGCACCGGCCATGCGCACACCTTCAATACGCTTGCCAAAGGCGTGCTTAAACATTTCGGCAGCGGCACGCTGGAATACATTCCGTTCCCGGATGTTTTGCGCGGCAAATACCAGAGCTATACGCAGGCAGATACCACGAAACTTCTGGAAGCTGGCTACGACGGTGGCTTTACCGATATTGACGAAGCGGTAGCCGAATACTGCGCACTTTTGGACAAGACCGGCGGGTATTACAAATATGAAGCTTAAGGCTGCATTTTTTGACCGCGACGGCGTTTTAAACGTTGATAAATCTTACTTATATAAAATTGAAGACCTGGAATGGATTGACGGCGCCAAAGAAGCGCTGGCCTATCTTACCAAAAAGGGTTATACAATTTTTGTTGTTACCAACCAGAGCGGTATAGCCCGCGGCTATTATACCGTCTGCGATATGCAGAAGCTGCATAATTATATGGCGCAGCAGATTGCAGAAGCAGGCGGCAAAATAGAAAAATTTTATTACTGCCCGCATCTTCCCGGCGGCGCAGTGGCGGAGTTTGCCGTGGAGTGCGATTGCCGCAAACCCAAGCCGGGCTTGATTCTGCGTGCGTTTGAAGAATACGATATTGATAAGGATACAGCCTTTTTAATCGGCGATAAGCCGCGCGATGTGGAATCCGCGGAAGCGGCAGGTATTAAAGGATACCTGTTTGAAGGCGGCAGTTTACTTGATTTTGTTAAAGAGATAGCGTGAGATGGAATATAAAAATATTTTACTTATTAAAATGAGCTCGCTGGGCGACATACTGCACTCGCTGCCCTTTGCGGACGCGTTGCGCAGGCGTTACCCAAAAGCGAAAATAACGTGGCTGGTGCACCCGCAGTTTGCAGGCTTTTTGCCTGACCCGCCCGTTATTGACGAAGTTATTTATTTTGATAAGGTAAAATTTAATAAAATGGGCCTTTGCGATAAGCTGCATTATTTCAGGGAAATGCGCGCGCTGCTGCACTCCAAGCACTTTGATTTGGTGATTGATTTGCAGGGGCTGTTTAAAAGCGCCGTGCTGGCGGCAATAAGCGGCTGCAAGAGCCGCATAGGCTACTGCGAAATGCGCGAAGGCAGCAGGTTCGTCAGCCGCCCAATCTGCGGCAGTCACAGCAAAGACCATGTTATCGAGCGTTATCTTGACGTTGCGCGTTATCTTGGCGCAGAGGTAAATGAAATACATTTTCCGCTGCCGGATTTGACTAAAGAAAGCAAAGCCGTGGCGGAAAAACTTAAAAATAAAGGCCTGCGCGGCGAATACGTTGTAATGGTGCCAGGTGCGCGCTGGGAAACCAAAGTGTGGCCGCCGGAAAATTACGCCAAGCTGGCGCAGATGATTATTAAAGGCGGCGCAAGCGTAGTGCTGGCAGGCGGGCCGGATGACGCGCCGAAGGGCGAAGAAATCGTCAAAGGCTGCCAATCAGACAAGCTGATTAATTTAATCGGGCAAACCTCGCTGCGCGAACTGGCAGCGCTGATTAAAGGCAGCGTGTTTTATATCAGCGGCGATACAGGGCCGCTCCACTTTGCGGCGGCGCTTAAAAAGCCGCTTATAGCCATGTATGGGCCTACCAAGGCAGACCGCACAGGCCCATACGGCAGCAAAAACAGTACAGTAATTATCAGCCCGGCCAAATGCGCAGGCTGCTTAAAAAAACATTGCAGCAACTGGCACTGCATGTACGATATTACACCGGAAATGGTGTACGGGCATTATACAAAAAAGCGTGGTGAAACAAATGGTTGAACTTAACGGCAAAAAAATACTGGTTACCTTTTTAATGCATCTTGGCGATTTAACGCTGACGACGCCGTTTATTCATGCGCTGCGCAAGGCTGCGCCGGACAGCCATATTGCCATGCTGGTGGATGAAAAGTTAAAAGATGTAGTGCTTTTCAATCCATATCTTGATGAAGTAATTACAATCGACAAAAAAGGGCGCGACAACAGTATTCTGGCATTAATTGCCTGTGCGCGCCATTTAAGCAAGCATAAATTTGATGTATTGATAAATTTGCATCCTAACGAAAGATGCTCTTTTATTGATGCGCTGACCAGTGTTAAACTGCGTACCGGCACAACTCATACCATTTTTAAATGGCGCTGGGATGTGTTTACGCCGCTTGACCGTACTATGCACGCGGCGGATATGTATCTTGACGTGCTGAAGCAGCTTGGCGTAAAAGACCTTACAAATAACGGGCTGGAAATTTTTCCGGGGGAACGCCATGTTAAAGAAGCGGCAGATTTCTGGCAGGCGCACGGCGTAACGGATAAAGATAAACTGATAGGCTTTAATATAGGCAGCGCGGTTGTTACCAAGCGCTGGGCACCGGAACGCTTTGCCGAAGTTGCCGACCATTTTGCAAATAATGGCTATAAAGTTGTGTACTTTGGCGGTGCCATGGATGAAGAAATGGTGCAGGAGGCCGTAAGCCATATGAAAACTGTGCCTGTTATTGCAACAGGTGCGTTCGGCATCGGTGGGCTGGCAGCAGCCATGCGCCGGTGCAGCCTTATTATTACTAATGACAGCGGGCCGATGCATGTTGCCATCAGCCAGAAGGTTCCCATTGTAGCTATGTACGGGCCAAGCAACCCCAAACTTTATGGCCCTTATACCAAAGATGCTGTTATTGTAACTGCTCAGCCGCCGTGTCTTGGCTGTGCGGGCGGCATGAAGCATAAATGCGACGATATGCAGTGCATGACGCGCCTTACCGTAGCGCAGGTTATTGAAGCGGCAGAGAAAATGTTGGAAAATAAAAAATAAGAGGCGTAAAAATGCAGCGTTTCCAAATTTTTTGGCATAATTTACAGCAAGATTTAAAAATATTTTTATATTTTACTATCCTGTTTAGTGTTTTCAGATTAATTTTTATAGGTATTTTTAATACTTATTTAAGTGACTGTACTATGCAGGATATTTTATTGTGTCAGTGGTATGGCTTCAGGCTTAGCCTGAAAACAGCGGGAATGATAGCGCTTATTGGCGGTGTTTTGGCAACATTGCCGCAGATTGGTTTTCTGAAATGGCCGTCTGAAATTATCCGCAAGACATGGTCGGCGTTAATGACTGCTGTATTCAGCATTGCTTTTTGTGCAGCTATACCTTATTATGAAATTTTTAATTCCGGTTTTAATATTATGCTTATAAACGGTGCTAATGATGACTGGGGTGCTATTTTAGATACGGCGATTAATGAATATGGTTTATTGTGGCGTTTGCCGCTGGCATTTTTGCTGACCGGTATTTTAATATGGCTTTTACTGAAATTTTTAAACATAAAAACACGCCCGGCAAAAATTACAAACAGCAGGCAGCTGTTTTTTGCCATAGTGCGTGTAGTAATTGTGCTGCCACTATTTTTTGTATTTGTTCGTTACGGCGGAGCCTTTAATTATGCAAATTCAATTAACTTTGAAAGTGCGGAGCGTTTAAAATCAGCCTTTTTAAACGAAGCGATACTTGATGACGGGCAGGCTTTTTACCGCGTTTACAAAACATATAAAGAACAGCAGAAAATAACGGATGTTAATATAACTGCTGAAGAACTTCGCAAAGAAATCACTGTTCTCGGCGGTAATCCGCAGACAGATAATATTGAAGACGCTTTTATCAGGACGGTTGATGAGCCTAAACTTGCAAATCAGCCGGAAAATGTAATTGTAATTTTAGGCGAAAGCTATGCCCTGTGGCCTATGCTGCCTAAATATCAGCCCATGGGGCTTACTAATGAAGCCCTGCGCATGGTAAACAGCGATAAAAGCTGTGCAACGGCGCTTATGCTTGCGCATGGCAGCGGCACTATGCCGGCAGTTAACGGCTTTGTAACAGGCCTTGCCGAGGCAGGCATTACAGAAGAAAGTATGCCCGAAAGCTATAAAAGCCAGTATGCCACTGGTATTGGAAAAATTATGAAAGATGCCGGGTACAGAACGGTATTTTGGTATGGGGGCATGCCTTCGTGGCGCGATATTAAAAACTATGTGCTTGCACAAAATTTTGACGAGTGTTATTGTGCAAGCGATTTTAAATACAGCGGCGGCAACTCCTGGGGCTGCCCTGATAAAACATTGTTTGAGCATGTATATCAATATATTGAAGGGCATCCTGCGCAGAAAACATTTCATATTATTTTGACAACCACCAATCATCCGCCTTATACTATTGATGTAGGCAAAGAAGGTTTTGATAAAAACAAAGTTTTGCAAAACCTGCCGGATAATATTGCTGCCGACAATGAAAAAATAATTGAACTTGGGCATATTTGGTATGCTGATATGGCAATGGGTAGTTTTGTTCGCAGTACAGAAAAATTAAAACCGGATACTTTGTTTGTAGTAACCGGCGACCATGCGGAACGCTTTACTTTTAGTAAGGAAGTTGACGATAAAACTTATTCAGCTATACCTTGTATTATTTACGGGCAGGGTGTGCAAAAAGGCTGGCTGCCTGATAACGCTACAGGCTGTGCTATGCAGATTTTGCCAACGCTGGCAGAAATAGCAGGCCAACCGAGTATGCAGTACAGCAGTATTTTGCCAAGTTTATTTTCAAACGATAAGCCTGTGTTTAATCATAAATTTTATGCATGGGAAGATAAAATTTATGATTTGAATGCCAAAGCACCTGATGATATTAAAAAACGTGCAGACGCCGCAAAAAAAATAACCGCTTGGCGTGTTGTAAAGGGAAATGAGATAAAATAGTTGTAAAAATTTGCTTGGAATCAACATTTGGGAGAGCTGAAATGAATAATTTAACCGTTGTGGTTTTAACAAAAAATGAAGAAAAAACTATAAAACAAGTTATACAAAATGTACAAAAATGTGCAGATAACGTTTTAATTGTTGATTCCGGAAGTACAGATAAAACGGTTGAATTTGCCGAAAGCTGCGGAGCAAAAGTAGTTTACCGTGCCTGGGATAATGATTTTGCAGCACAGCGTAATTTTGCTTTGCAGCATGTAACAACGCCTTGGATTTTGTATCTGGATGCAGATGAAATTTTAGATACGGAGCTTATTGTTAATATAGAAAAAGTGCTCTCTAAAAATGAAGAAAAGCAATATTCTATGCTGCGGCGTATACATGCTTTTGGCTTTAAATATAAGCATGGCATTTTTAAGCCGGATGAAGTTATAAGAATGTTTCGTACGGATAAAGTACATTGGGAAGGAAAAGTACATGAACGCCCAATCTGTGAAATGCCTAAAGAACGTTTAAAAGGCTATATTGAACATTATACCTATGAAAATTGGCAGGACTGGTGGGAGAAAGCCGGACATTATACATCTATCTGGGCTGAAGATGCATATAAGCGAAATAAAAAAGCCAGTTTAGGCAGCGCATTCTTTCATGCAGCATATGGATTTTTCAGGGCGTATATCATTGAAACTGGTTTCATTGATGGCTGGAGCGGGTTGTATTCGAGTTTGCAGCATTTTATTTATACGATGATGAAATATTTAAAATTGTATGAATTAAATAAAAAGTAAAGGAAATTTTAATTTATGAATATAATGTTATTTACAACTGGTACCGTTATTAATACTGCTGGTGGGGCAGAAAAAATTTTTTTTGAAATGGCAAATAATTTTGCAAAAAGTCATAATGTTTGTGCAGTTGCTTTTGATGATACTAAAGGAAAACCATTTTGGAAAATAAATAATAATGTTAAATTTTATAATATTGGGTTAGGAAATTCATATTCTAATATTTATATAAATTTTAGAACATTTTATATAATTAAAAAAGATAAACGACATTTAAAACGATTTGAAATTATTTCTAAACAAATAGCAAAGTATTTGCTTCCATTGATCAATAAAGAAAAACCAGATATCATAATATGTTATGATAGATTGGCTAATTTCGTTATAAAAGAAAAAATTTCTGTTGATATACCTGTTATTACGATGTTTCATTCTTCACCAGATGCGTATTTAGCTGGAAGTGGCGAAAATTTAATTAATAAGGCATTAGAAAAGTGTGAGTGTATACAAGTTTTGATGCCAGATTTTATAAATATTTACAAAAAATATGTAAAAACTTCGTTAAACCAAAAAATTGTTTATATACCTAATCCAGTCGAAATATTTAATTTAGATAATTATAAAAAAGAAAAAGTAATTGTTAATATTGGCAGGTTGAATAGAGATACAAAGCGTCAACATTTATTAATTTTGGCATTTGCTGCAATTCAAAAAGAGTTTCCAGATTGGCAAATAAAAATATATGGTGACTATTCTATTGATAAACAATATTATGCAGAATTACAAAAAATAATTATAGATAATAAATTAATAGATAAAGTAAAATTTTGTGGTTTAACGCATGATATAGAAGGAGCATTAAAAGAAGCAGCTATATTTGCTTTTCCTTCTTCTCACGAAGGTTTTGGCCTTGCGGTGGCAGAAGCAATGGGGTGTGGTGTTCCGTCTATTGCTTATAAAAGTTGTACAGGTGTAAATCAATTGATAAAAGATGGAGAAAATGGATATTTAGTTGAAGATGGAGTAGAGCCGTTTGCCTATGCGTTAAAAGAATTAATGCAAAATAAAAGTAAACGAGAAAAATTTGGATTAAATGCTCAAAAAGATATTCAAATATATAATCCTGATCTAATATGGGATAAGTGGGAGAACCTTATAAAAGAAATCTGTAAAAATACAAAAAATGATTGTTAAAGCAAATTAATGTCTTTTAAGGCATTTTTAATTAAGATATCTATAGTATAATTCTTTTGTGAAAAAAGAAATCCACTTTGTGAAATAGCATTGCGTTTAGAGTCATTTTTCAGATAATAGTCAATTTTTGAAATTAGATCTTGTGAAGATGTAAATTCGACAAGATGTTTATTGTTAAGAAGTAAAGTTTTGTCTAAATGTCCTTCGTCAATAATTTCAAAACATTTGCATCCAAGCAATTCAAATGTTCGCGGATTTGGACCTGTATGCATACCGGCATGAGTTGCTACATGGATATTAAGGCATATTTTACTTTTATTGTATAGATCAGACAGTTCTTTTCCTAAGATTGGTTTATTAATAATATATTTCATTAAATGTGGATATTTATATTTATATTTTAAACGTCGTACTAAAAGTTTTGGGGCTAACCAGATATTTGGAATATGAAATAATTGAATGCTTGTGTAAACTATAAATTTTAAATGGTTTTCCCATGCGTATTTGGCAACTGATTCAAGAGTATTAAGACGATGCTTATCAAGCCTACCAACAAAGCATAAATCGTATTCTTTGTTTATAATATTGTTATTTGGTTTATATATATTTGAATCAAATCCTAATGGCAAGAATTTAACAGATTTATTTTGTTTAAATTCAATTTGTGTATCAGAAGGTTCATAAGAAAAAATTTCATCATAATAGTGCATATGCTCTAATGCTTTATCGCACCAACGAATTGAATCAATACAATACATAATTAAAGGTATTTTATTCTGATTGCAATATTGTAGGAAGTCTGTAGTCATTCTACTATTATTTAAAACAAATACATAATTAGGTTTAATTTTTTTTGCAGCATCAATATAAGCAATGTTTTGGCGATGGAAAAAATCATTTAAAAATTTTTTGCGGCAAAAACGTTTTTGAATTGCATTTTGATCTTTAAATTTTAAATATTCTGGTTCAGTAACATTAAATCCTAAGTTAATCAGAGTGTTTTTTATAGAAGATGAGTATAACAGGATGTTTTGCGTTCCAATAAAAAGAATTTTATTATGAGTCATGATTTTGCTCCTTTTAATTTATTTGTATTTTGCAATAATTATAACAGAAAATTAGATGTAAAGGAAATGATAGTGTGTATAAAATATATGTTGTTTTATTAAACTACAATGGGTACAATGATACGAAGGAATGTATAGAATCAATACTAAAAGGACAAAACAATATGTATTTTAATATAAATATATGTGTTGTCGATAATGATTCTACTCAAGAAGAACGTAAATTATTATTTAATCTTAAAAATAAAATAAAAAATTTAGACATTATTTTCAATAATACCAATGAAGGATATGCAAAAGGAAATAATATTGGAATTAGTTTTGCAATAAAAAACCAAGCAGATTATATTTGGGTTTTGAATAATGATGTTACTGTAGAGGAAAACGCGGTAAATGAATTAATAAAATCTGCAAAAAATAGTGAAGCTTTTTTCTCGACTAAAATATATGATTATTATTATAGAAATGAGTTACAATATTTTGGAGCAGATATTGTAGGGAAAAAGTTTGATATTTATTTTAATAAAATTGATGGTAAAATTAATAGAAATTCAGACTTTATATCAGGTACATTAATTTTTGCACATAGAAATTTATGGGAAAAATATAAATTACCGGAAGAATATTTCTTATATGAAGAAGATACTGATTCCAGCTTATATTTAAAAGAAAATAATATTCCTATTATAATTGTAGCTAATGCTAAGATTTTTCATAAAGGAAGTGTATCAACTAATAAACTCTCGTGGATGCAACATTATTATTTTCAAAGAAACAAATTGATCCTGATAAAAAAATATTCTAAAAATCCTTGGAAAAGTTATTTTTTTATTAAAAAATTTATAATTTTCCCATGTATAACACTAAGAAGATATATTAAAGGAATTATTTTCAATAATGAATATAGGTATTTAGCAAAATATGAATGGATGGCATAGAGTGATTTTATTCTTGGAAAAGTAGGAAAAAGAAATTGAATTATTAAATAACATTTAAAGGAGAGTTATTTATGAAAGGTATAATTTTAGCAGGCGGTAGCGGTACGCGCCTCTATCCACTTACTATGGTTACGAGCAAACAATTGTTACCAATATATAATAAACCAATGATTTATTATCCGTTATCTACACTTATGCTTGCAGGTATTAGGGAGATTTTAATAATTTCAACTCCTCATGATTTACCTAATTTTGAGAAATTGTTGGGCAATGGTGAAAGATACGGACTTAAATTAAGCTATAAAGTGCAGCCTTCGCCGGACGGTTTAGCGCAAGCCTTTATTTTGGGTGAAGAATTTGTTGGCAATGATAGTTGCGCTTTGATTTTGGGTGATAATATTTTTTACGGCGCAGGCTTAAGCAAATACTTAAAACAGGCTGCCGCTAATAAAACCGGCGCAACTGTTTTCGGTTACTATGTAGATGATCCAGAGCGCTTCGGTGTTGTTGAATTTGACGCCGACGGTAAAGCCGTATTTATCGAAGAAAAGCCTGCCCGGCCTAAAAGCAACTATGCAGTAACCGGCTTGTATTTTTATGATAACAATGTTTGCAAATATGCCAAAACACTTAAGCCATCCGCCCGCGGAGAATTGGAAATTACCGATTTAAACAAAATTTATCTGCAAAATGATAAATTGAACGTAATAACGTTAGGGCGCGGTTATGCCTGGCTTGATACCGGAACAATAGATAGCCTTAACGAAGCAGCTGAATTTGTAAAAGCAGTAGAAACAAGAACCGGTATACCTATTGCTGTACTTGAAGAGATTGCATACAATAACGGTTGGATAACCAAAGAGCAGCTTCTAGAAAGTGCTGACAAATACGGTAAAGCACCTTACGGGCAGTACCTAAAAAAAGTAGCAGACGGTAAGATAAAATATTAAATTTTAGAGGCTTAAATTATGAAAATAACTAAAACAAAACTCGACGGCGTAGTAATAATAGAGCCTGATGTATTTGGTGATAACCGCGGCTTTTTTATGGAAAGCTGGAATAAAAATAAAATGGAAGAAGCTGGGCTTTACTATGATTTTGTGCAGGACAATCATTCTAAAAGCACGGTTAAAGGCACGCTTAGAGGAATTCACTTTCAAAAAGGCGACAAAGCGCAGGCAAAGCTTGTGCGCTGCGTAAAAGGAGCTGTGCTTGATGTAGCAGTTGATTTGCGTAAAAACAGCCCTACTTTTAAACAATGGGTAGGGGTTGAACTTAGCGAGGAAAACAAAAAGCAGCTTTTAATACCACGTGGTTTTGGGCATGGTTTTGTAACTTTAACTAATGATGTAGAATTTTTGTACAAAGCAGATAATTACTATGCACCAAAAGCGGAAGGTGGCATCCGGTGGAATGATCCGGATATTGGTGTGGAATGGGGCGTAGAAAATCCTATATTATCTGAAAAGGATAAAATAAATCCGTTATTGAAAAACTGCAAAGATTTATATTAAGGTGATTAATATGCAAAAAAGAATTTTAACAATGTTTTGGTATGATGATGCCGGAGAGGTGCATTTATACAAAGATGTTGGAGGCATTCCGTATGCTTTGGCAAAATATTGCGGATGGAAGGCTACATTTGCTTATAATGATGCTAATGGCGTTATTCATAATGAAGATTATGAAAGATATGTAAAACTTGACAGAATAAGATTTCCTAAAATTTTAGAAAAAATAAAACTCAGATACATTAAATATTTTCAGGTTATAAAATATGTTTATTTCAATGCACCGAAGTATGACGTAATAAATTTTTATCATTGCCATAGATTTATAAATTTTTTATGTTGGTTAGCAAAAAAACGTAATCCTGATATTATTACTTATGTTAAATTAGATATGGGTAAAGCCGGGTTCGAAAAAGAAATGAAAAAACAAAAGTGTAATGGAGGGGAAAAGCACAGGGATAACACAGATTTATTTACTGTTGAGACTAAAAAATATGTTGATCCATTAAATGATTTAAATAAATTTAAGAATAAAGTTAAATACTTACCTAATGGTTTTTTTTCAGATTTAGCTGACGTCGATTTAAGTAAAATAAAGAAAGAAAAAATAATTTTAACGGTCGGAAGAATAGGTACTTATCCAAAGAATACAGAACTTTTAATTGAATCTTTGATAGAATTGGAAAATGACTTAAAAGATTGGAAAGTTTATCTTGTTGGTCCGATGACGGAAGATTTTAAAATATGGTTGAACAATAGATTGGTTGATCATAGTAAGCTAAAAAATAAAATAGTAATTACAGGAAACATAACAGATAAAAAAGAATTATATCAAATATACGCAAAATCAAGTATTTTTGTATTGCCGTCGAGATATGAAGGATTTCCTTTAGTTATTCAAGAAGCAATGCATTTTGCATGTTATCCAATAATAACTAATTGTTTCCCGGCAGCAGATGAGGTAATACGAACAGGGAAAAATGGATTTGGTGATATTGTTAATCAATCTGAAAATAATTTAAATAATGTATTAAAATCTATCGAAATAATAAACTATTTAGAAAAAGGACAGAAAGCTGCTGAGTTTGTTAATGAAACTTTTGATTGGGAAATATTAGCAAAAAAATTAGAAAATTACTTTTTAAATTCAAAAACAACAGGAAGTATTATGTAATGAAATTAATCATAACCGGCGGGGCCGGGTTTATAGGAAGCAATTTTATATATTATCAGCTTAAGCATCATCCGGAGGATGAATTAATTTGTCTGGATAAACTGACGTATGCGGGCAATTTAAGCAGCTTAAAAGGTGCTATGGAGCAGGCAAAGTTTAAGTTTGTACGCAGCGATATTGCAGACCGTGAATTTGTTTACAGCTTGTTTGAAGCAGAAAAGCCTGATATTGTGGTAAATTTTGCGGCAGAGAGCCATGTTGACCGTAGCATTTTAGAGCCGGAATTGTTTTTAAAGACTAATGTTATTGGCACAGGAGTGTTGATGGATGCCTGCCGCAAATATGGCATAAAGCGTTACCACCAGGTAAGTACGGATGAAGTGTACGGTGATTTGCCATTAGACAGGTCTGATTTGTTCTTTACGGAAACAACGCCGCTGCATACTTCAAGCCCGTATTCGGCATCTAAAGCGAGTGCGGATTTACTGGTTTTGGCATACCACCGTACTTATGGTTTGCCAGTAACAATTTCGCGTTGCTCTAACAACTATGGACCGTATCATTTCCCGGAAAAGTTAATTCCTTTAATGATTATTAATGCCCTGTACGATAAAGCTTTGCCTGTTTACGGTGATGGTGCCAACGTGCGCGACTGGTTGTATGTTGAAGACCATTGCAGTGCGATTGATTTAATTATCCGCAATGGTCGCGAGGGCGAAGTTTATAACGTAGGCGGGCATAATGAAAAGAGTAATTTAGATGTAGTAAAAATTATTTTAAAGGCGCTTGGCAAAAGCGAAGATTTAATTAATTTTGTAAAAGACCGCCCTGGTCACGACAGGCGTTACGCTATTGACCCAACGAAGATAAACAATGAACTTGGCTGGCTGCCGCAGACAAAGTTTGAGGACGGCATAGCCAAAACTATTGACTGGTATTTAGCCAATAAAGACTGGTGGGAGGAAATTATCAGCGGCGAATACCAAAAGTATTACGAAAATATGTATGGTGAGAAGTAATGAAAGTTCTTGTAACGGGTGCTAATGGACAGCTTGGTTATGATGTTATTAAAGCTTTGCAAAAACAAAAAATAGAATGTTTTGGAGCAACGCGTAATGATTTTGATATTACTGACTCTAAGGCTACAGAAAATTTTATAAGAAAGTATATGCCTGACGTTGTAATACATTGCGCTGCTTATACTGCCGTAGATAAGGCGGAAGATGAACAGGATCTTTGTTATAAAGTTAATACTTCTGCAACAGAAGGCATTGCTGAAATTTGTAAAAAAATAAATGCTAAAATGCTCTATATTAGTACAGATTATGTTTTTGATGGTGCTAAAGAAGGTTTTTATGAAGTTGAAGATAAACCAAATCCTATAAACATTTATGGTAAAACAAAATTGTTAGGAGAAGAAGCAGTACAAAAAACATTAGATAGATATTTTATTGTGCGTATATCTTGGGTGTTTGGTGAGCATGGCAATAATTTTGTGAAAACTATGCTGCGTTTAGGTGCAGAAAGAAAAGTGTTGAATGTTGTTGCGGATCAATATGGCAGTCCAACATATACAGCTGATTTAGCACCATTATTAGTTGAAATGATAAAAACAGAAAAGTATGGTATTTATCATGCAACTAATGAAGGTGTATGTAACTGGGCAGAATTTGCAGAAAAAATTTTTGAAGTTGCCAAAATGGATGTTAAAGTTAATCGTATAACAACATCTGAATATCCAACAAAAGCTAAAAGACCATTAAACAGCAGGTTAAGCAAAGATAAAATACAAAAGAATTTTTACATGTTGCCAGAATGGATAGATGCGTTAAAAAGATATATATAATAAAAGAGCAGCATAGCTGCTCTTTATTTTATATATTATCATCTTTTATCCATAATTCTCCAAGGTTTGTTTTTAACATTTCTTTAGTATATTTATATTTTTCTGATGCGATACTATTAGTTTCATCGTAGTGATTTGATTTAATATTTAATATACCACAAATGAATTCATAAATAAGGTCATTTGTAAAATATTTATTACTATTATTATTTATGTTTTGAACAATTTGCTTATTCTTAGCTATATACTCATCAGATAAATATAAAAACATTGGTATGCGTACTGTGCCAAATCCGGCAAAGTTTGGTGAACGGCGTTTATCTGGAATGGTTGCGTGATCTGAGAAATATAATAATGCTTGTAAATTTAAAGTTGTTTTTGCAAAATCAGTTATTTGCTGTAATACATAATCAGTATAAGTAATAGAATCCAGATAATTTGGAATAAGGTCATATTTGTTAGGTTTGCTGAATTTTGCAAAGTTTTGTGGATAACGGTTAATAAAATTAAAATGATTACCCATTAAGTGCAGCACTATGAAATTGTTTTCTGAAGGATTTACTGTTTTTAAATAATCAAGTAATGTTTCATCATATTGAGGTTTATTTAGATTTTGTTTAGTCCATTCAGCTTTATCTGCTGTATTTGCTACTAAAGTAATTGCAGTTTCGGCACTGCCAATATGCCCCTGATTACTGAACCAGTATGTTTTATAACCAGCTTTTTTGGCAATATCTATTATTGAACAAGATTCAAAGAATTTTTTATTATTATATTGGTTTACTTCTGTTAAAGCACGCTCTAAAGCTGGTACAGTCTGGTCTTTGCAGGCATATGAATTAGGAAATAAAATAAAATTTTTAGTTTTTTTCATTTTATTTAGCCATGGCGTTGTGTCATATTGATAATTAGTAAATGCGCTCATGTAATCGCGCGATTCTGATTCACCAATTACCATAATAATTGTAGAAGGCTTATCAAAGTTCGGGGTTGTTGGATTTACTTGTAGTGTTTTTAAACGTTCACTAAGGTTTGCTGTGTAAAGGTTTGTTTCTTTTATATATTTATTTACATCTAAAAGTAATTCTATAATACCTGTGCGTATAAAGACTCCTTTTTTAGTATTCCAAAGGTAAAAAGTAAGAAAAAGTGTTGCAGCAATTAAGATATAAAAATTATAATCAGCAATATGTATAAATGTTTGTACTAAAAATTGGTTGCCTGCATTTATGGCAGCAAATGCAGAAATTAAGATAATAGGAATAAGAACTTGAATTGTTATAGGAAGAGATTTATAAAATTCAATAGTTTCGTTGTGGTCAGTTTCACGCATTAACATAATGGAACTGTCATTAACGCATGATTTGTAAACAGAATAATAAAGTATTTGTGTTATTGGGATTAGTACAATAATAAATTCCATGCAAGAAATAATAAATAAAAGTGGTATAACAGCTATATTTAAATATTGTACTAAAAGTTTTAAAGAAATTAGCCAGCTGGTAATGTATAATCCAAAAACAACATCTAAATGGAATCCGAAATCTGAAGAAGCTTTATGGTATGTTAAATAATATAATAAAGGATATATTGTGACCCATAAAGTGCCTGTAATTAAGCTTATAATATAAGGTATATATGTAAGTGGTGTTTGTGTTAAATACATTGGCAATACAGCAAGTAATGCACAGGGGAAGAACCTGCGAAGCTGCAAGTATTCTGCTTTATGCCCAAGGCCTTTAGATATTTTAATATAGTAAAAATATGAAACTAAATATAACGCAATAAACATTAATAAATATGTGTTGTTCATGATAAATCCTCCTATATATAGGAATATTATAAATTTTTTACAAGAAATAGTAAAGTATTACGGAATTATTATGCCAGCTAAGAGTAATTTGAGTAATTATAGAATGCTTTTATAACTTAATTGTGATAAAATAATAAGCAGCGTCGAAAAATTATGTTTTAGGGGTATGTAAATGAATAAAACTATTAATATAGTATTATGTTCCGATAATAATTATGCCCAGCATATTGCTGTTGTTATGGCATCTATAATGGCAAATACTAAAGAACAAGTTTGTTTTTTTGTTATTAATGATAATATATCACAAGAAAAAATAATAAAATTAAGAAGTACCGCTGATAGATTTAATACAGTAATAGAATTTATAGACGTTCCGAAAGAAAAATTTACTAATGTATATTTAAGCGGGCATGTAAGTAAAGCTGCTTATTTTAGATTAGCATTGGACAATATATTGCCGGTTGACATAGAAAAAGTAATTTATTTAGATGTTGATCTGCTTGTTTATGATGATATAAATAAATTATGGCAATACAATTTAAAAACATTTCCTTTAGGTGCTGTTAAAGATTTTGGTATTATGGCATCAGAAAGGTTATGTAAACAGAAAGCAGAGGTTATTGGTTTGCCAGAGAATGAAGCATACTTTAATTCTGGTGTATTGCTGATAAATTTAAAGCAATGGCGCGAAAAAAATTATACAGAGCAAATATTAGAAGTTATAAATAAAAATAGTTTTCCACATCACGACCAAGATGCGCTTAATAAAATTTTTATGAAAAACTGGCTGCAGATAGATTTGCGCTGGAATATTATTCCACCGGTCTTCAATTTATTTACTAAAATTTTATTGAATAAAACTTTTAGAAGCGAAGCAATTCAAGCTAAAAAAAATCCAGGTATTATACATTATGCCGGACGTTATAAACCTTGGGAATTTACATTGCATAAGGGATTTAATGATATGTATTATAAATATTTAAAGCAAACTGCATTTGCAGATGAAAAAATGCCGCAGCCTGGTAAAAATATGAAAGGCAAATCTATTGTTAGGCAAATGATAAGGGCAAAAAAAGCTAAAATAATGTGCTACGTAATGGAAGGACGCATAAAATGAAATGTTTAGAAATTGGATATTTAAGTTTTATTAATAAAATAATAATTATATTATTTCTTGCCTCTTTGTTTTTTAGTTTTCAATATAAATTGATGACCACAGTAACATTGCTTCTTGTAGTCTTTAATTTATTTATAAAAGGTAAAGAGAAAATAAAAAGCATATTAACTTTTATGAAAATAAACAGATTAGTGTTTTTGACTTATGCAGTGTTTATTATTTGTAATAGTTTTATGATATTTTTTATCGACTTTTCGAAAAATGATTTAAATGAAGCTTTTGACTTTTTTAAATATAGTTTATTTATTTTTATACCAATTTTGTTTATTGATAAAAAAGAACAATTCAATAATATTATAAAAGGTATTGGGTGCATAAGTATAGCATTTATATGTTATATTTTTTATAATCATTTTATACTACATATTTTAAGGGCCTCATTAGCACCGACGATAGATGCTTATTTGTTGTTAATGTTAGGACCTTTTGGTATAATTGCGCTAAAATATTTTAAAACATCAAAAATTATTTATTATATTTATTTTGTTTTATATATAATCGCATTGATATTTATGGAAACAAGAGCTGCCTGGATAGCTTTTGCAGGAACGGTTATTATTATTTTATTCTTATTAAGAAAATATATTGGGTATAAGAAAATAATTCTAATTATTGCGTTAAGTGCTATAGTTATATCACTTTTTTCGCCAATGCTTATGCAAAGAATAGATTTTACTTTAAATTATAAGAAAAATTATACTATTGAAAGAGTTTACATATGGAAATCTTCAATAAATATAATTAAAGATAATTTTTTTACTGGAATAGGGATGGAAAAAGATAAATTTAAAAATCTTTATGATTCTAAATATCAATTGCCTGAATCAAGAGAAAAACATATTTTGCATCCGCATAATGCATGGTTATATTTTTTTGTGACATCTGGTGTTTTAGGATGTTTAACTTTTGTAATACATTTGTTGGCTATAATAAAATATTTTTATAATAACTATAACATTAGTAATTTATTTGTTTTAGTCGGAATATGGTTTATTACAGTAACTATTATTGGTTCTATCTTTGAAGCCTATTTTTATTTTGATTTATTCTTAAAATTATATGCCATATTATTAAGCTTAATTGTTATGGGAATTTCTATGGAAAACGATAAAATTGATATCTTGGAGCCTTACCATGCCGATAAAAATAATTAAAATCCTTCTTGCCGGGTTGTTTGCCGGGCATTTGTTAAAAACGAATAGAGTGCGTTCTGTGGCGCGGTTCAGCCGGGCGGGATGGATTATGTTTTTTACGGCGGTTAAGTTTTTCTGGCTGGTGTATAAGTATGCGCGGCAGAGGGATCAGGAGTTAAAGAAAAAATTAAATATTGATGTTAGATAAAACAACGTGCGCCATGCGTAGCAATGGCGTGCGTTGCCGTGTGAAAAAATTCCGGCATATCAGTGATATGCCGGAATTTTTGTATGCGCAATG
>ENA-OPYH01000765-OPYH01000765.1-human-gut-metagenome-genome-assembly--contig:-NODE-765-length-20098-cov-5.947064_pt1 | contig 20098 bp, 9 predicted proteins | sample MGYA00241254_ERZ501488 | MGnify/ENA primary metagenome ERZ501488 (study PRJEB25962, sample SAMEA2042660) | human gut metagenome | biome: human gut; feature: human-associated habitat; material: faeces...
AAGATCGAGTAAATCATCGCCAAAGGCCCGCTGACATTGGCCGACAGCCAGATAAAGAAAGGCTGTATCATCGAGAAGATAGACGGAACACCGATAAAGAAAGACGCCGATTATTATCCACTGCTAAGCGGTAAAGTCGGTAAGAAAGTAATGCTTTCTGTCTATGATCCTACCAGCAAACAGCGTTTCGAGGAACAGGTAAAAGCGATCAGTAACGGAGAGCAATCGAACCTCCTTTATAAAAGATGGATCGAGAATTGCCAAGAAACCGTAGATAAATTATCGAACGGGCAAATCGGGTACGTACATGTAAGAGGTATGAACAGCGAGAGTTTCCGCGAGGTCTATTCCGCCTTATTAGGCCGTTGCCGGAATAAGAAAGCCGTGATCGTGGATACCCGCCATAACGGAGGCGGATGGCTGCACGAACAAGTAGCGACGTTACTTAGCGGCAAGGAGTATGAACGCTTTGTGCCGCGCGGCCAGTACATCGGCAGCGATCCTTTTGACAGATGGCTGAAACCTTCGTGTATGCTGGTTTGCGAGGATAATTACAGCAATGCCCACGGTACTCCTTTCGTATATAAGACGTTGAGAATAGGCAAGCTGGTAGGTGCTCCCGTGGCAGGAACCATGACTGCTGTCTGGTGGGAAAGCCAGATCGATCCAAGTATTGTATTCGGTATTCCGCAGGTAGGCTGCATGGATATGCAGGGCAACTATCTGGAGAACCGCACGTTGCAGCCTGATATCCTGGTCTATAATGAACCGGAAGCTGTTTTGAAGGGAGAAGATGCACAGCTGAAAGCGGCGGTGGACCACTTGCTGAAGGGGTTGCCGCAAAAGAAATAGATGGATTGGACTTTATAAACAAGAGGCTGAATTCAAGATTGAATTCAGCCTCTTGTTTATAAAGTCGATGGGGTGTCTTATTTATTTTACAGTTACTTCTGACAGTTTTAACCAACCAGAATTAGTGAAGGTTCCCTTGGCAGAGATATCCAGCCCCTTAACATTGCTTCCATTGCCTTTGGTTGTATCGACTAAAGCTACTGCCCAGGTATAGGTTCCTTTTTTTACCCCGTGAAGTTTGGGAGTGAACTCATAGGAAGTGGGATAGCCTTTTATCCAGACGGATAAATCAGTATTGTTGTCCAGATAAGAGTAGACTACTTGATTGTCTTGGTTCAATAATGCGAAAGCTACTTTATACTTTTGGTTCCATTGTGGTATATTGGTTGGGCAATATCCCCAGCCTAAGTTGTTCCAGCGATGTACTATCTTTATTCTTGAACCACTCTTCATTTCTTTGGGAACTACAATGGAATCGGGATATAAACGATAACCTCCTTCGGAGATGAAACGCTCAACCAAAGGATAGGCATCACGGAACCAACTCATGGTTTCGTCTCCTACACGGAAATCCATCATGTTGACATGAGCTTCCTGACCGTCTTCAAATTCTCCGATACGCACATCTTTGGCTGTTTTGTAACCGCTCGGGTCATTGTGATAAGGGTGCTTGCTCACAATCCATCCACCTTCCAGTAGAACCGGGCGTTTCATAATCCAAGGTTTCACATAGTTTCGCTCCCACTGGCCGTAATACTCTCTCATTCCGAAAGCATCATGACGTAAGGAAAAGCCTTTCTCGCAAGCGCTGTCCAACAAGCGTTTACTATCGGGATCAAAATTCTCCTCACCTGCCCAGTCTTTGCCTGCACCCATCCAACGATGGTAGTTGATAACTAAAGGTACTTTGGTGAAGTGTTTGACGTAGAGGTCTGTAATCCAATTGAACACAGCTTCCCGGTTCTTGGGGTCAATGTACTTCATAGTGTGTGCCTCACCCCATTTGCCAAGACCGTAGCCGTCTATAAATTCCACCAGGTCAGGGTCATTGTATTTTTGGGCAAATGCTTCTATGAACTTTGCATATTTCTCCTGGAAGATAGGGTCATCAGGATAGGGAGAGCGTTTTCCATTGTCTGTATAGTATTTGGCTCCTGCATCGAATACATAGGCCGGAGTGGCTTCATTTTTTCGGTCGCGGCTGTCGACAACTACACGGAAAGAGAGACGCATACCTCTGTCGAGTGCCCCTTGAATTACTTTTTTCAACTTTTCGTTGGTATCCCAGCCGTAGACTCCTTCGGCGGGATTGAAGGTACTCCAATGCGTACGGATATAGAGTGTGCGTGCATAATCGGAGATTTTCACGGTTGTTCCTTTTTCCGGTACATAGATATGGTCGTATTTCTTCCAGAAGTCATCGCTGACATTCTCATTTGCATAAACAACCCAACCACTTAAAGGGTTTCCCTGCATGGTTTTTCTGTCTGGCCAGATTTTTATATAATCAGCTTCCGTATCTACAGCCATCTTGTATATCTGGCATCCTGCTGCAAGAAACGCACCGACACCGTAAACTTCTGTCATGTCACGCGTCACTTTACGGGGGTCGGCACCGATAGGCTGTACCCAGCCAAGTTTACCGCTTGCATCTACAGCATCGGTCAGTGCCTTCCAGCCTTTTATAATGACTGGCATGAAATCGTCTTCATTCAAGAGTCCCGCATTTACGCCATAGGCCAACGCATATACAAAGAAACCGGTGGAACTGGTTTCGGGAGAAGGATAAGAAGCCGGATCCAGAAGGCTGGCATGCCAATAACCGTCTTCGTTCTGCAATCCGGCGATACGTGTGCATAACCGGATAAACAGTTCTTCGTAATAAGCGCGTTCCATCAAGCCTTTGGGCAACTCCTGCAATACTTCTGCCAGACCGGCCAGTACCCAGGCATTTCCACGTCCCCAGAACACCTTTTTGCCATTGGCTTCTTTTTTACCGAAATAATGCCAATCGCGGTAGAAAAGGTTCTCTTCCTTATCGAATAGGTATTCGTAGGTAGCCCGGTATTCATTGTCCATGAATTGGAGGTATTTCCGGTTGTTGGTTTCACGGTATAGCTTGGCATAAACCGGGGGGGCCATAAACAAGGCATCACACCAGGTCCAGCGTTCTAGGGTTTTGTTGTCACCATACTCCAGTTTGAATGTACCGTTGGATGGATGGTTGACAATCCATTCCGTACGTGCCAGGGTAGGAGCCAGTATTTCCTCTTTTTTATATTTACGGTATAAGTCAATGAATGATTGGGAAACGGTTATATCGTCTGCATGGTACAACCGCTGATGGGGTTGCCAGCAGTTTCGTCTTCCTATTTTATAGAGCCATTGATAGTAGGTGCTGTCATTGTACTCCTCTTCTGCCAGTTTAGCCCAATCTACCATACCTACATAAAGTGCTCCATTGGTCCAATCCAGGTCGTGGTGTTCGTGGGCAGTGTTAGGATTGGAAATTTGCCAGTCTGCCACTTGCTTCATTTTCTCTTTTACTTCCTTTTTGCTGAATGGCACTTGTGCCATGATTGCCATACTGATAAACAGAAAGGCTGCTGCTGTTAATTGTCTGTGTATCTTCATGATTGTTTATTGATAAAATTAAGGGAATTGCCTTTGTTCTCAATGGACGCGGACAATTCCCTTTATGAGAATCTTGAAAACTATCTTTTTACCTTTATTCGTGTTTTATTTTGTCTTTGTGCTGTTAATATCCCTCGTTTTGCGGGAATTCTGCACCCGTATTTGAATCGATTATGCTCTGAGGAATCGGCCATAATGTGTGGTAATCACGCATAACGGGCCCCGATTCTGTATTGTATTTGCGGGTACGCTCCAATAATTTGCCGGTACGGCATAAGGTAAAGCGGCGTGATTCTTCACCTACCAACTCGCGGATACGTTCGTCCAGCAAGAAGTCCATGGTCATTTCACTGTCCGTAATTTCAGGAGCATGCGCGCGACGGCGTACAACATTGATTGCTTCGCGGGCACCTGAAATATCGTTCAACCCCAACCTTGCTTCGCAGAGTAAGAGATAAGTCTCGGACAAACGGAACTTCATGCGGTCACGGTAGGAACCGGTCAAAGAAAGGTTTTCGGAACGGCCATAGAAGAATTTTGTCAGAGCCGGATAAAGACGGAAGGTGGTAAACCATGTTTCGTCTGTAATCGTGGCTTTTTTACCATAAAGGTCGGGCATGTTCTCGTTGTTGTAATACCAGTTACGTTTGATGTTGTATTCGGAATTACGAATGTCTTCTTCATCAAAGAAACCGGTATCTTCTCCAATCCACCATTTCATTGGTACCAATTGCGACAAGCCGCGGCCACCCAGTGAGTCTGCCAAAACAAAACCGGTAATTTCGAAGTATTTGGGTTCCCAGGCACGGCGTGTCCAGTCATCGGAATTTGTACCGCCACCAGTAGTGTTATATTCAAACTGCATGACCCAAATGCTTTCCATATTGCCGGATGTGCGATTTTGATTGTTTTCAACGAATAGGTCGGAGAACACATCGCCGTTTGCTTTTGCCTTTTCACCGAAGCGGTCTTCCATCAAGTGGAAATATCCGCTGTTGATGACATTCTCTGCGGCAGTTTCAGCCTTTGCATAATCACCCTGCATCAAGTAAACCTCACTTAGTAAGTGTTCTGCCGCCCATTTGGTCAGCTTGCCGACTTTTACGGCATCAGGGTCAGTAGGCAGGTTCTCGACAGCAAACTGAAGGTCTTCTACCATGTGGGCAATAACCTCTTCCTTCGGTGTACGGGTAAAATCGATTCTGAACTGATCTTGAATCTTGTCTACATAAGGAACGTCTCCATACAGATAAACCAATGTACGGTATGCATAGGCGCGGAAAAAACGTGATTCTGCCTGATAGAGCGCCTTGTCTGTGCTATTATCCCAGTTCGTGTTTATTTCCGAGTATTTCAACATCTCATTGGCTCCTGCAATCAGACTATAAGCCCAGTTCCAGTAGGAGCCTACAATACCGGTATTTGGAGTTAATGTCAAGAAACCGAACGGTTGGATAGAACCGTCTTTGGTACCCATGGTAGCAAGGTCAGTGGCAATCTGCAATGCTTCGTAAGGGCAAGCGGCATTGTGCATGAAGGCACCGTTTTCACCCCAAGTGTTGTATTCAGAGCGTGCTTCGGCATAAAGTCCGGTAGAACCTACTTCGAAACCATAGGAACTTGTATATGTGTTGTCCGGAGCTAGTTCACTTTTCAGTTTCTCATCCAGAAAGTCAGAGCAACCGGTAGCAGACAGAGCTACTAACAGAGCTAGAGTTGCTTTTGATATATAATTTTTCATTGTATATATATTTAAGTAAGTTTAGAATGATAAGTTCAGTCCAAGTACGTAGGAACGTGCAGTCGGGTAAGAGGCAAACCAACTGTTGTCATAGTTCAATACGCTGCGTATGTCACAGAATGTATAAGGATTCTCCACACTGATATTGACTCCCAAACCGCTCAGTCCCAATTTCTTTACAAAATTCTTTTCAAAATTGTATCCTAAAGTGATATTCTTTATTTGGATGTATGTAAAGTCTTTGTAATAGCTGTGTCCGTCGAAGTTGTTATATGCTGGAGAAGCATATTTGGAATTGGTGTGTTCCGGTGTCCAGTAATCGGCATTATGCAGATAGTTGTATAAGTTGTAACTCCAACTTCCGATATTGGCTTCGTTCAACTCACGTGTAACTTTGAAGGTTCCATTCAGTAGGAATGACAAGTAAAAGTTCTTGTAAGTCAATGTATTGCTCATAGACATGAGGAAGCTTGGATTCTTTGAACCGATGATAACTTTGTCATTGGAGTCAATATAACCGTTTCCGTCTGCATCTTTCACTTTGGCAGAACCTGGTTTGGCACCTTTTTGGATCTCTTTTTCTGTACCGTCTGCTGCGGTATAGGTGAATTTGTCACCTTCCTGCCAGATGCCGTCGACGTCATAGTCGTAGTAAACTCGCAAGGGTTTGCCGATGAACCATTTATTGGTGATATCATCTTTTTTGTCACCACGTAGGTCTACAATCTTGTCACGGTTCAGTGAAAAGATGATTCCGGTGCTCCATTCGAAGTCCTTATTACGTATGTTGACGGTGTTCAAGGTAAATTCAACACCTTTATTGCGTGTTTTACCCACATTATCCCAAATGGTTTTATAGCCGTTCATGATAGGAACAGTACGTTTCATCAGCAAGTCTTTTGTGTTGGCGACATACATTTCAATGTTACCGTTGATACGGCCGTTGAAGAATGAATAGTCGATACCGACGTTGAATGTTTGGGTTGTTTCCCACTTTAGATTCGGATTTCCGACACCGTCGTTGGCCAGATAAGCACCGTTGACACCTGCTCCACCGTCACCCCAGATATAGTTTGTGAGGTGCAGACGGTCCAATGTCTGATAGGGGTTGATGGCTTGGTTACCGTTAGAACCATAAGATACGCGGAGCTTCAATTGGTCCAGCCAGTTTTGTGCATTTTCCATAAAACTTTCGGAAGCAATGTTCCATGCAGCAGCCACTGACGGGAAGAATGCATACTTGTTGTTTGCACCGAAGGCAGAATAACCGTCGGAACGTCCGGTCAAAGTCAGCATGTATTTCCCTGCATATGAATAGTTCAAGCGAAGCATATAAGACAGCATCGAGGTTTCTGATAAACCAGAACTTACGGTTTTATTCTTTTCACCTGCATTGATGTTATGATAACTGGAATCATCGTTTACAAAACTTTCGGCACTTGACTTGGAAGTCTTTTTCTGAGTTTGTTGTACACTGAACAAACCTGTAGCGTCGAAACGGTGCTTGCCAAATTCACGATTATATTTGAGCAGATTTTCCCAAGTGTAATCCCAGTAGTGTTCATTGTTGATGCTGGCTTTTCCGCTGGCTGTTCTACCGTCTTTGGTGTCACGGCCATAGTATGTGCCGGTAAAGTCGCTACGATAGTTGTAACCAAAGGTTGTACGGGCTGAAAGACCTTTTACCGGCAACAGAATGTCAGCATAGGTGTTGATGAAGAAGTTACGTCTTGTTTGATCTTGGTCGGCATTGACATTGGCCATCGGGTTAATAATCAGGGATTGGTCCATAGGTTCTTCATAATACTTGCCGTTTTCATCTTTGTAGATACCATAAGGACTTTGCTTTACAGCATGTTCAATATTCGGGGTTATACCACCGCCATCTCTTTGAATAAATTGGGTCTGTATACCAATAGTCAGCCATTTGTTTAATACTTGTGTGACATTCAAATTGATATTGTAACGTTTCATAGCAGAATTGTAGACTACACCTTCTTGATCCAGATAGGAAACTGCCCCCATATAAGTGGTGCTTTCAGTACCTCCGGAAATGCCTACTTGATGTTCCATGGTAAATGCATTGCGGAAAATATAGTCCTGCCAGTCGTTTGTAACGCCTTTCTTGTAATTTATAAGTTCGCTGGCACTCAGAATATTCTCAGGAGCCAATTGGTCTCCGCTCCATCCATCTTTCAGGCGTGCAATGTCTTGTTTAAATGTGATGTATTCGTCTGGAGTCATCACATCAATAGTCTGTTGGGGTTGCGACATTCTGAACTGCCCTTTGTATGTAACTTGGGGTGCACCTTTCTTGCCTTTCTTTGATTGAATCAAGATAACACCATTGGAACCGCGTGAGCCGTAGATAGCTGCTGCGGAAGCATCTTTCAAGACACTAAGGCTTTCGATGATGTTTGGGTCAATATCACTCAAAGAACCGTTGTAAGGAATACCGTCCAATACGATGAGCGGTGCATTGTCAGCACTTAATGAGTTTTCACCACGTACACGGAGGGTTTGGTCTGCCCCCGGTTTCGCATCACCAGTAGTTACGCTTAAGCCCGGAATTTGTCCTGCGAGACGGTCCATCAAGTTACTGCTATTTATCATGTTCAGCTTCTTCTGGTCTACTGATACCAGACCTCCGGTCAGGTCGGACTTACGCTGTGTACCATAGCCGATTACCACGACTTCTGCCAGTGTTTTACTGTCTTCCACTAACTTTACGGTACTGTTTCTACCAGCTTTTACAGTCTGTGTCACATAACCGATATAGGAGATTTTGAGATTACTCCCTGCCGGTGCGTTGATTGTGTATTTTCCGTCAAGATCTGTAATGACACCAGTACTGGTTCCTTCCACCATGACATTTGCTCCGATAATCGGTTCACCACTTTCGTCAATTACTGTACCAGAGATGTTCTGTGGTTGTCCGGATATTGCCTTGTTATTCTTTCCGGTATATAAAATAATGTGTGTTGCGTCGATTTCAAATTTAACATTGGTCCCTTTCAATAAGGCTGCTATTGTCTTATTAATAGTTTCATTCTTAACATTCAAGCTGACTTTCTGTTTGATGTCTATTTGCTGCGATTCATAGAAGAAAGTGTATCCACTTTGCTTTTCCACTTTTGGCATAGCCTCTGATAATGGGATATTTGTGAACTTCAGTGTGATCAGTTTCTCTTTCTTTTGTGCAGAAACCGGGGCACATAGAAGTACCAGTATAAGAATGATGAGTTGTTTTCTTATATCCATAATTGTCTTAAATTTAAAGATTAATGTAGGTGTTTACTTTTCGTTAATTATTAAATAATGTGCATTTCTCATTTGTTTGTTTGGCATAAGTTTTTAATTTTGTTACTGTTTCATTTTACTTTTTGTTTTGTGTCTGCAAACGAAATTGTCAACTCATTCTCTTCGTTAAAGGTATATTTCATAGGTTGGATGCGTGCCATGATGCGGAGTATTTCGTCCAGCGGTTCGCTACGCAACGTAAACGTATAGAAATATTTATTGGATAATGTAGGATCCACGTCTATCTTTACCCGATACCATTTAGAAAGCAGTTTGCAAATGTCTCCCAATGAACGGTTTCTGAATACGAGTTGTGTATTTGCCCACGAAGAGGCAAAATGTACATCATCTTTTTCTACCTTAAGTGTAAGGGTTTTCCGATTAAAAGTAGCTGTTTCGCCCGGTTTGAGGAAACGGTTCTCTGTCTCGGTTTCCAAAGAGACGGACCCTTCTACCAAACTCACCAATGTATTTTCCGAACCGGGGAATGCATCGACATTGAATTTGGTTCCGTGAACTACGATACGCATACCTTCTGTCTGCACAATAAAAGGTTTGTCAGCATCGTGTGCTACATCGAAGTAAGCTTCACCAGTTACATTTACGATACGCTCATCCTTATTCATTTGTGATCCGTATTGCAAAGAGGTCTCTGTATGCATCCATACTTCGCTTCCGTCAGGAAGGAGAACCTTAGACTTACCCGACAAATTAGAGTATAACTGCGGCATGGCTTCAGGCTGTCCGTTAAGGAATCCTATGTAGAATGAGCAACCGATGGCAACAGCTATACATGCAGCTACTGCGTAGCGGTATATCTGTTTCAGTTCGAAGCGTTTCTTTGCAGGTTTTTCAGTCTGCTTAGGCTCGCTGGCGTGCATACGGTTGACAAGTTCATTCCAATAATATTCGGTATTGGGCGTGTAGTTTTCTACATTTGCCTGAATTTTTTCCCATAACAGTTGCAATTCCTTGAATAACGCTTCGTTGTTACTGCTGCGTAACCAAGTCTCCAATTGCCGCTCTTCGTCTGCGGAAATTTCCTGTTTCAACTTAGGAATGATTAAATTCCAAGGAACACTTTTTTTCATGATCATGATGTTTTTATAGGCCTTCACTTATATGACACATCACTTGGGTTTAACCCTTATTCCAATTCCAATTATTTTTTTAATAAATTTCGAGGAACAAATAATATTAGTATCTTTGCCGCTCAAGAAGCCCTTATCTAATATAACTTCGATATGCCTGCAGAAGATGATATCCTATTGTTACAGTTAATCAAACAAGATGACGAGAAGGCTTTCAAGCACCTTTTCGATACTTATTTTGTTTCACTCTGCCGCTTCATGTCCCTTTATCTGAGAGACAAGCAGGAGATAGAAGAACTGGCCCTTTCCATCTTTATGAATTTGTGGGAGGGTAGGGCCGACTTGACTCTTAAAATCTCATTCAAGGCTTATCTTTTCCAGTCTGCACGCAATCGTTGCCTGAATGCTTTACGCGATGAAAAGGATACGGTTCCCATCGAGGGAGGAGAAGAATATGGATATGCTCTTGCGGCTGATACTTCGGTGGAGATGGAAGAACTGAACCGATTGATTGAAGAAGCTGTTTGTTCCCTTCCGGACAAATGTGGGCAGGTTTATCGCAAAAGTAGGGAGGAAGGGAAGACTAATCAAGAAATTGCCGGGGAAATGGGGATTTCTGTCAAGACGGTGGAGGCCCAAATAACCAAAGCCTTGAAGCATATCAAGAAATTTTTAGGAGAACAGTATACTTATTTGTTCTAAAATAGAAATTGCAGGCCATCTGTCTTTTAGAATGATGAAAGGAGGATGGCCTGCAATATAAAAAGAAGATTAATCTATAACCGTGAATTTTACTTTCTGGTCTTTCACTATTACATAATATTCTCCATTTTCAAGGAAATGTTCACCATTGGCATTTACAAAAGCAAGATCACGCATCGGGTCTATTTCAAAGCGGAATATATGTGTTTCACCTGCTTTAATTAGTTGCTTTTCGAAGTGCTTCAATTCTTTGCATGGACGGGTAATCGTGCTAAATGGGTCTGAGATAAACCAATGCACCACTTCTGCACCGTCACGTTTGCCTACATTGGTGACTGGGATTTCCATTACCAACTTTTCACCGCGTCTGATGGTTTCTTTGGGCAAGTTGATATTACCATAATTAAAGGTGGTATAACTCAAGCCGTATCCGAATTCATACAGTGGGGAAGAGGAGATGTCTTGATATTTGCCACTTTGTGGACGGGCTGTTTTGCGCTGATTGTAATAGATTGGAATCTGTCCGGTGGAACGTGGAAAAGTAATGGAAAGCTTGCCCGAAGGATTTACCCGGCCGGACAAGACACCTGCCAATGGTTTACCGCCAGGTACTCCCGGTTGCCACATTTCAACGATGGCGTCACAGAGAGGTTCCACTTTAGAGAGTCCCAAAGGACGTCCGTTAGCCAGTACCAGAACAATCGGTTTGCCTGCTTTCTTCATTTCAGCAATGAATTCCTCTTGAATGGCAGGCAGTTCTATGATGGAACGCGATGCGTTTTCGCCACTCCACTTTTTCTTTTCACCCATGCAGAGTAGAATGACATCTGCTTTCCGGGCTACAGCCAGTGCCTCACTGAATTTGGAAGTGTCGTTACCGTCGAAACCACAACCCTCGGTATAAATCAGTTCAGCCTTGCCTGCAAATTCTGCATCCAGCGCCTTTTTGATGGGGAGGACATCTTCTGCATGTCCATGTCCATACCATGACCCCAGGAGCTCGGCACAGTTTTCTACCAGAGGCCCCATGACGGCGATAGTTGGCTTGTTCCCGTTTGCCAGAGGGAGTACCTTGTTTTCATTCTTCAGTAGAACAATGGTCTCCTCTGCCAGTTTCTCTGCAATAGCCAGGCTTTGTGGAAGGAGGAAGCGCTCTTTTTCTGTAGATGTCGGGGTGTAGGGATTGTCAAAAAGTCCAAGGCGGAATTTGATACGGAGCACGCGTTTCACTGCATCGTCCACCAGTTGCATGCTTATTTTACCTTCTTCCACCAGCTTTGCCATATGCTTGTCATAGCAATGCCCCATCATGTCCATTTCCAGGCCGGCGTTGAAAGCCAGACGGGCAGCTTCTTTGCGGTCGGCAGCATGGCCCTGGTCAATAAGTTGCGGTACTGCAGACCAGTCTGAAACAACAAAGCCGTCGTGTTTCCAACGGTTCTTCAGAATTTCTGTCATCGTGTAATGGTTGGCGCTTCCGGGAGTGCCGCTGATGTCATTGAATGAACTCATTAAAGTAGCGGCACCGGCTTTTACGCCAGCTTCATAGGGAGGAATATAGGTGTCCCACAGAGTCTGATTGGAGATTTCCGTATAAACATAGTCACGTCCTGCTTCAGAAGCGCCGTATCCGATATAATGTTTAAGGCAGGCGGCTACTCGCTTGCTGTCGGACATGTCTTCACCTTGGTATCCTTTGATAGATGCGACACCGAATACAGCATTGGTATAAGGGTCTTCGCCATAGCCCTCTGCAACGCGTCCCCAGCGTCCGTCTCTTGCCACGTCAATCATAGGGGAAAAAGTCCAGTCTACCCCGGACATGCGTGCTTCCTGGGCGGCAACGGCACATGCCTGTTCTACCAATTGGGGATTCCAAGAACATGCTTGTCCCAAAGAGATGGGATAAATGGTACGGAACCCGTGGATGACGTCGTATCCGAAAAGGATGGGGATACCCAGACGTGATTCTTCCATTGCTTTTCTCTGAGCCTCGTTACGCAGATTGGCATCTTCATCAAAATAAATGAGGGAGCCTAATGTGGCAGGAATTTTTTTTACTTCCTCACCACGATTGTTCTCGTTGTTATTCCGCCCCAAAGTGTACTGGTTGAGTTGTTGTACCTTTTCTTCCAGCGTCATTCTGCTGACCAGGTCATTCACACGCTCCTCAATGGGAGCTTTGGCATCTTTGTAGATGGGTTGCTTTTTGTTTGCAGCCATTGCTCCGGCCAGGCAACCACTTAAAAGGAGGCAACTGATAAATGTTAGTTTCTTCATGATATATATAATTATGCTATTCTCATTAAATAAGACACGTTTTTCGGAATCTGCTCCTACACAAAGGTCGTTTTTTTAAGGAATATAAACAAGTACATGCAAGGGCTTATTTGAAAATAGGCTTATCGGTTAGTGTCATGGAAGCTTGTTCGTTATTTTTTAGTTCAAATACCACTATTTCATTATTACCTGCTATCAGAGCACCAGCAGGTATCTCCAGGGTCTTTTCTGCATTTTCTTCCCAGTAGGCACCCAAATATTGCCCGTTTATCCAGACTTCTCCCATTCCCCAGCCAGACACGTCAAGAAAGGTCTCTTGTGCCGGATTGCTTACTGTGACACAACCTTTACGGAAGCAAGGGATGGAGGAGGTACCTTCTTTGAAAGTTATTCCGGCCACATCGCATTCCTTAATTTCCAATGGGGTCATCTTCCAGCCTTCTAAATCTGTCTTTCCCAATGTTATGCTGCCGTAGATACCTTTTGAATTGTCCAGAATTTCAGGACCATAGGTAATACGTCCGATATTTTCAGTATAGATACTAAGTTTGTGTATACCTATCGGTAGATTGGTTTTCAAGCTTTTACTGCTATCTTTTAAATATCCTTGCAGTTTGCCGTCTGCATAGACCACAGCATAATCCCGTACGTTTTCAATAGTTAGTGTGGGATTCTCCTCTTCCACATCAACGGTTGTCTCATAGAGGGCATAGCCAAAATCCATATCCAGTTCATTCATGGGCAGTAAGGCATCATCTTCTACAGTTTCTCCATAAACTTGTTCCAATGGAGCTGTTTGTGACATTTTTATCTCTTGTGCTGCTGCCGGTCCGACCGGCAGCAACAAAAGAACCCAAAGCAAGAATAATTTCATCATATTTCCTTTATTTATTTCTTTAAGAATGATTCAATGTAGGACTCGTCAACGGTAATTTGCGGAGCGAATTTGTCACTCTTTACGTAGCGGTCAATGCTTTCCAGCAATTGCTGGGTGGCAGGACGTTCGTTGATGTTTTTCTGGGTATCTACGGCCAGTACCAGTAGACTGCCTTTCTTCACTTTTGCTTCGAAACCAATACCGAGCTTTTCATTATTGTCGTAATGGTCTATTACTTGTATGAAAGGCCGCAGTGCTGCCGGAGCATCCTTCATCTCAATAACCTTGGCATTTTCCAGAATGTCCCACCACTGCCAGTCAGTATGGTAGGAAGTTATGAAATGCTCGAATACAGGCTGGTCGTCATGAATCAGACAGCCAATGGTCATAGGAGGCCATTTGAACATTATCGGATTCCAGAAGTGATTGTGGAACACTGATTTACGACCTTTTACTTTGGAAGGTTTGGGGCAGAGTACCACTTTCTTGCCATCGGCAAGGTGTTGTTTTGCTTTTTCATCGAATACTGTGGTGTAGAGCACTTCACTAGTGGACTGCATTAAGTTGCTATGACGGGGATATACCCAGATATCCCAGCTGTTTTTTACGTGTGCAACAGAAAGATGGACCGTCAGCTTCTGTGGTTCAGTGATATTATTCAATGCATAACTGAAACTGCCAAGTGGAAATACCCCGTTCTTTCCGACAGTTTGTGTTTTCAGTTTTCCGCTCTTAAGGGTTTTACCGTTGCTGTCGGTGATACTCCAATTGATTTTTGCGTTTTTCAATAGGGCAGGTCCATAATTGTATATTTCCGCTTTTCCTTCAAATACTTCATCATTGTAAAGTGCGCGTTTGTCGAAACGGAGCAACGCAACAGTCGGTGCACAGAACTCGCGCCACTTTTCCGGTGTGATGAGCCCTTTGGTATTCCAGAAAGGATCGAGAATGCCTACCGGTGCATATCCTTGTCCGGTAAAATCATTCAGAGACAGTAATTGGAAACCGCCTTTCAGATAAGTGCGCAATTGGGCTTCTATGACATCCTTGTACTCTATGGCGGTCAAGGCTCCAGAAGCACGGAAGAAGTCATGTGCTTGGTCGAGCATGTGGTTTTTGTCCAGCAGTTCACGGAATATCTCGAAATTACGCGCTTGTACGGGGCCGGTGAAGTTCTTTATTTCCTCGAAATTGGGATAGATGCACCGCTGTCCGGATTCATGCGAGATGATGGGCAGGCCTATTCCCAGTTCCTTGTTTTTGTCCCAGTTTGTATAAGGACGTCCTTCGTAGATGGCCATGTGTCCTTTGGTAGTCTGATGGGTAATGTAGAACTGGTCTGATTTGACACGTGTGCGGGCTGTGGAACCGCTGTATAGACGGCGGTTATCCAACTGGCGGGCCGTGGCGGTAAGCTCTTCTATGAAACTGAAATCGCCGGTAATTTCGTTTCCGTTACAGTAGAGAATGAAGGAAGGGTGATTCCCATATTCTTTCAAGATACCCCGCAGCTCGCGACGGAAGAAATTCCAGCGCTTCTCATCGGGTTGGGCATCTTTACCCCACATCGGCATTTCCACCTCCAGATAGACACCCAGCTTGTCTGCCATACGGAACGCAGCGGCAGGAGGACACCAGGAGTGGAAGCGCATATGGTTCATACCATATTCTTTCAGGATACGGAGTACACGTTCCCAAGAGGCATCGTCCACAGGAGCATAGCCGGTCTTGGGGAACACTGCGTTTTCAACGGTACCGCGCAGGTGTATGGGTTCGCCATTAAGGATGATATGGTCCTCACCGGCCTCTACTTCGCGCATACCGAAAGTTGTGCTTTTCTCATGCGCATAGGATTGGCCCTCTACACTGGAAGTCAACTTACAGTCCAACGTATAAAGATTGGGATGGAACTCATTCCACAAATGGATATCCTTACCCAAAAACATTTCTTCCTCGATATAAGTAATGGAATCGGTCACTGTTACTGGTACTTCCTTTTGTAGTCTATAGTCCTTTCCTGTCACGTGGAAGGATATTTTGCCGCTGGCGGTATGTTCTGTACAGTTGCGGACAGTCATTTTGACTTTGATGCTTTTGTTCTTGATGTCCGGATAGACCTGCATGTCATCTACATAGACTGGATCTACAGCTACCAGCTTAATTTCGCCCAATACTCCGTTCCAGTTTATTTGGGTAAATTCGGAGTGGGCATGGTCCCATTTATGGGTATCGTACTGGTAGCGGTTGTCTATACAGAAAGTTATCAGTTCTTTTTTGCCTGGATGTAGCCATTGGGTCAGTTCGTGGTTGTGGGGAATACTGATGTAGTCTATTTTACTCACTTCTTCTTTGCCTACATATACCGAACTGAGCCAGTGTGTACGTTCAAAATAGAGGAAAATGCGTTTGCCTTTCCATGCCGCAGGAATTTCTATTTCTCGCTGGTACCATGCGGGGCCCATATATTCGTAGACACGGGTCAGCCTATCCAGGTGGCGGTAAGGAGATTTGTAGCCTATTTTATAGTCATCTGTAATTCCCGGCAGAACGATGCTTTCCTGCAGGCGATGGCAGTAACGTACGTCCAGTGAACCTCTCCGGAAGTCCATGACATCTGTCTGGAATGCCCATTCACCAGACAAGTCCATTTCATTCTTTTCTTGGGCATGCCCGCTCCAGACCATAGAGGTCAGGAGGAGGGCAGCCATGTAGTGTTTTATTTTGTGCTTCATTGTTCTTTTTTCTTTTGGTTATAGTAATCACGCATGATGTACCATGCTTTTTTGCGTTGTCCCTGGTCGGAAACCAGTCCTTTACGGTTCCATTCCCCTCCCTGGTGTGGATGGAAACGGAAGGGAGAACGGAAATCAAAAAGAATCCACGGCGATGTTCCGCGCAGGTTGGGGATATGCTTGAACATTTCCAGATTGTCCTTGTAGAGTTGTGCCTGATAATCCTCACTCCAAGAACTCTTGACTTCCGCGTCGCCATGTTTGCCATAGAGCGCTTCGCCTCCGAACTCGGAAATGAAAAGAGGTTTGCCGGGAGCTACATTCCAGACAGCCTGGTCCGGAGCCAGTGGCCAGTCATGATACCATCCCATATATTTGTTGATGGCTACCATGTCCAGGATGTTGATAATGGAGTCATTCATCTCAAAGTTCCGGCTTTCGCGGTTGAAGCGTACCAAATCGAAGGCGGCCGTAATCAGACGGGTTGAGTCGATGTCCAGGCAACATTGTTTCATGTGTTTCAGAAATTCATTGCGCGGGGCGGAAGTGGCTGTTTCATTGGCAATCCCCCAAAAGGCAACGGAACAACGGTTTTTGTCGCGCATCACCATCTCTTTAATCATTCTGCCTGCTTTCTCACGGGTAGCGGTATTTTTGAAGTCAATCCCTTGCCAGATAGGTATCTCTTCCCATAAAAGAAATCCCATTCTTTCTGCCAGGCGGACAGTATATTCATTTTGTGGATAATGTGCCAGACGAATCATGTTGGCACCCAGCTCTTTGGCTTCGGCCAACAGCATTGTTGCGTCCGCTTCAGAGAAGGCACGCCCGCGACGTTGCGGAATTTCCTCGTGGAAGCTGATACTGCGCAGGAAGATGGGCTGGTCGTTCAGATAGATATCTTCGCCTTTTACATAAAGGTTACGGAAACCAATTTGCTCGTTGAGCCGGTCACTTTCCGAAGTGATGGTTACATCATACAGCTTTGGAGCATCCGGTGACCAACGTTGCAGTTTTTTGGTTTTGATAGTGGCCTGGGCAATTCCGTTGGCATCGGTAGTCATGTTCTGTCTGATGCCCAATTCGGGGATGGCGACTTGTACGTTGATGCCAGGCTTTGCTTCGGATAAGGTTACTTTGGCACGAATCAGGTTGGATTGTACCTTGTCCAACTGGATGAAATGGTCTTTGATGTAGCTTTGTGGAACGCTTACCAACATTACATCGCGTGTGATGCCGCCGTAATTCCACCAGTCAAAGGACATGGCAGGGATGGCATCCGTGGTGCGGGTATTGTTGACTTTCACCACCAGGAAGTTGTCCTTTTGCTTTACCTTATCTGTGATTTCCACCTGGAAGGGAGTGAATCCGCCTTCATGACTGGCTATTTTCTCCCCGTTCAGATATATTTTGCTACGGTAACTTACCGCACCGAAATAGAGAAACAAACGTTTGCCGTCAGTCTTTGGGGTATCGAAAGAGCGTCCGTACCATACTGTTCCTTCATAAAATTTCAACTCGGGCATTTGTGAATTGAAATCGGCAGGTACATTTAGGACCAAACCTCCGTCGAAAGAGTATTCGTAAAATTGCTTGTTGTCTTGAGGTTTTCTGTTTTTGTACACCTGCATCCTTTCTCCTTGGTCATAAAGGTCTACAATGGCTCCCCACTTCCCATTCAGTAGCTGGTAATTGCGTCCGTAAACATTGGACAATAAGTCTTGTGCTTGTGACTTGCCTCCCAGTACAGACACTGCGAGCAAACAAGTAATCATTAATCTTTTAATTTTCATAAATCGTATGTATCAGTTAACGTTTAAAAAGCCTATGAATTATTCTTTGTATATTTTCAATGCGCATCCGCCTCCTTGTGCCATTTTGACGGTCAGTTTACGGGATGCAGGAATGTCTGTGACGGTCTTTTGGTAGTCGGAAGCCAGGCGGTTGGCATTCACTCCGTCATGAAACATTTCCGCTTTCCATCTGCCTGCACCGAGGAAAGAAAGGTCCAGTGTCAGAGTACGTGCATCCCAATTGGTTAGGGAGCCGACATACCAGACATCTCCTTTCCTGCGCGCCATTGTAATGCATTTTCCAATTTCTCCGCTCATGGCTATTGTTTGTTCCCAAACGGTAGGGATGGTAGCGATGAATTCCGTGCATTCTTCTTCACGGTCGTAATTGGTGGGACTGTCGCACAACATGTTCAATGGTGATTCAAATACTACATATTCAGCTAATTGGCGGCAACGGGTTCCCTGGCTCATTGGGGTATCCATTGAGGAGTGGTAACACCGTTTGTTGGCATTGTGCATGGCGCCTTGTGTATAGTCTACCGGTCCGGCCAGCATACGGATAAATGGCATGGTGACATCGTAGGTTACCTGGTCGGTATGGATGTCACTCCACTTCATCTGTTCCAGCCCGTGAACGGCTTCATAGTTGATGACATTGGGATAAGTGCGGTTCAGCCCGGTAGGTTTGTACGTGCCGTGAAAGTCTACCATCAACTTATATTTAGCGGCAGTTTCGGCAGCCCGGTAGTGGAAGTCTACCATTTCCTGGTCATCCCTATCCATAAAGTCAATCTTGAATCCTTTGATGCCCATTTCGGAATAGTGCTTGCATACATGTTCCATGTCGCGGGCAAAGGCATGGTAGCCTGCCCAAAGGATGAGTCCTACATTCTTTTGCCTGGCATAGGCCGTGAGCTTTTTTAAATCAATTTCCGGTACAATTTGGAAAAGGTCAGCCTTGAGGTTGACAGCCCAGCCTTCATCCAGAATCACATACTCGATGCCATGCCGGGAGGCGAAGTCGATATAGTGCATGTATGTTTCATTGTTTATTCCAGCTTCGAAATCCACGCCTTTGATTCCCCAATGGTTCCACCATTCCCAGGCCACTTTGCCCGGACGTATCCATGAGATGTCTTTCATGCGTGATGGAGCAGCCAGCTTATAAACCATATCGTTATCTGCCAGCTCCTTGTCATTTCTTGCCACAACAATGATGCGCCAGGGCAGTTTGGCTTTCGGCTGGCAGGAAGCAATGTAGTTTTCACGCTCTGTGACTAATATTTGCAGTTGGTTATGCCCGCCTTGTTTTTTTGTTTTGGGGACGGCGGCAAAAGCGGAAGTGAGTGCTGTTCCCCCGTTTCTGTTGATGAGGAACATGCCCGGATAGCTCTCCACGTCGGATTCGGCAATACAAAGTTTACGGCCGTTTTCCTGCTCTATTACTACGGGGGTAAACATCAGTCTTTGGGGGTTCAGTCCGGATAGCTCTATATGTGTATAGGTGTTTTCAAAAGAGTTGGAGAACTGGGCCTCTATCGGTTGTTTATCGCCATCTTTTACATAAGGGACAATCGATTTGTAGTCCTTGTTGAAGTTGAAGGCGGCTTCTTCGTTTGTAACTTTGAACGGTCTGTTTCCGGTCGCTGCGAACCGGTATGCCATTCCTTCATTGTACATTCTGAAAATGAGGTTGAAATGTTCCCGGAAACTTAACGTCATTTCATTATAGGCATCCTTTACTTCACTGCGCTTGTAGAAAGGAGAGGGAATCACCTCATTTGCCTGGCGATGGCTGACTCTCTTAAGATGGGAGCCGTTGCCCCAGACTGTCCCATTATCCAGATGTACTGATAAGGGAGAGGGGGCTACCAATGTATGCCCTTCTTCCGTCAGCTCGTAAGTGATCCGGTCACCTATATATAAGGTAACCTCCAACTTGCCGTCCGGTGAGTTCAGACGATATTCCTTTTGTCCGAACATGTTCGGGATGATGAAAAGCAGTGTTGTGAGTAAGAAAAGTGTTCTCATGTCGTTATTTATTTTAGCGTTTGTTTTTAATTTCATACTTGTAGACAACATAGTCATTGATT
>ENA-OPYH01000775-OPYH01000775.1-human-gut-metagenome-genome-assembly--contig:-NODE-775-length-19987-cov-5.176901_pt1 | contig 19987 bp, 21 predicted proteins | sample MGYA00241254_ERZ501488 | MGnify/ENA primary metagenome ERZ501488 (study PRJEB25962, sample SAMEA2042660) | human gut metagenome | biome: human gut; feature: human-associated habitat; material: faeces...
CCATTTCTCCTTTTGTAAAGCTTTTTCTCTATCTTTTTTTATCTTTTTTCCTGTTCCCTTCCTTTTTCCCCTCTGTATCGATGTTTTTTATCATACTCTTTTTTTACCTTTTTTTCTTTTTTGACTAATATACTGTGCTTTTACACTAAAAAAGGCCATTTAGTGGCCTTCCTTCAAACTGTTAACAAATAAAATGTTAATAGTCTGAAGGACCTATTTCCTCAATAGGCCCTTTTTTTGAACAAACTTTTGATCTTCTTTTGGTATTCCTGTTTCATCTAAAAAATAGCGTTCAACTTTCATATGTAGATGATATTTGATTCTTAGTTCCATTATTTGACCCATGATGTTAGAAGAATGATGTAAATCAATTGCTTCTTGATTATCCCAACTATCCACTAATAAAACCGTTTCTTCATCTTCTACTGAAAAGAAATATTCATAACGTCTATTTCCTTTTTCTTTTCTAATTTCATCAACAAGACCACTTGTTAACATCTCTTTGACAAAAGCTTTTGCACTTCCATTTTCTCCAGTATAGTAAATATGAACAGTAATTGCGTTATTCTTTTTCAAGACTTGATTTCAAATTTTCAATACATTGATTGATTTCATCAATCTTTTGAACAACAGGAGCAGCTTTTTCATCAAAGACATTGTCCTTATTTAAAACTTCATAATACAACTTTCCTAATTCAATGAATTGATCATCCAAATCAGCTTCTGCACTTTTAATACTTACTTTTGTTTTTGCAGTATCTGCAAGTTCAGAAGATTTTTCAATTGTTTTTTCCGTAAACTTTGCTACTTTCTTTGTTAAATCATCAAATAATGCCATACTTTTCCCTTCTTTCTTTCCATAATTTTATCATATTGACCTTTATAATTAAATATTTATAATTAAGACTGTTTGGAGGTATTTATGAATCAACGATTAGAAAATGAAAAAGTGTCATCACTTTTATTCTCGCTCGCTTTACCATCTATTTTGGCACAGCTTGCAACGCTTATTTATAATATGGTTGATCGTATTTATATTGGTAGACTTCCCGATGGTGGTTTATCCATTGCGGGAATTGGTTTATGTACATCAATTATTACAATCATTACTGCTTTTAGTAATCTTTTTGGCCGAGGTGGTGCTCCACTCGCCTCTATTAAATTAGGAGAAAAGAATCCCAAAGAAGCTGAAAGAATTTTAGGAAATGCTTTTAGTAGTTTAATTTTAACCTCGCTTATCATTATGTTCTGTCTTTTTGTTTGGGGTGATAAAATTCTTATTCTTTTTGGAGCAAGTCAAAAAACACTTCCTTATGCTTTATCTTATTTAAGAATTTATGCAGTTGGAACTGTGTTTATCCAATTAACAGTCGGTCTTAATTATTTTATCAACACTCAAGGTTATGCAAAGTTTGGCATGATGACTTTACTTATTGGTGGTATTTTAAATATTATTTTAGATCCTATCTTTATCTATGTTTTACATATGAATGTTGCTGGCGCTGCCCTTGCAACCATTATTTCACAATTCGTCTCATGTATTTGGGTGTTATCTTTTTTATTTGGTAAAAAGACAATTATAAAAATAAGAAAAGAATATCTTTTATTTGATAAAAATATTATGAAAAAGATATTAGGTTTAGGTTTTACTCCTTTCTTTATGTCATCAACAGAAGGAATTTTACAAGTAGCCTTTAATAGACAGCTTCTTCTTTATGGTGGAGATTTATCGGTAAGTGCTATGACAATACTTCTTTCAATGTCACAAATCCTATCTCTTCCTATGGAAGGAATTGCCCAAGGAGCACAACCTATTATTAGTTACAATTTTGGCGCAAAAAAATATAATCGTGTAAAAGAGACTATTAAAATTACGATCAAAGTAGCTTTAACCTATTCAATTATTGGTGTTTTACTAATGGAAGCATTCCCTCAAGTATTTGTTTCCTTATTTGCTAATAATACTCAGTTAATTCAACTTTCTTATCAATTATTAAGAATCTATATCTTTGGCTTTATTATCATGGGTGCTTTCTCTACTTTCCAACAAACCTATAATGCATTAGGTTGTGGAAAAAATGCATTTTTCTTTGCATTCTTTAGAAAAATCATTTTATTAATTCCTTTGATTTATCTGTTACCATTTATTTTACCAAGTTATGGAGTTTATGCTGTTGTTCTAGCAGAACCGATTTCAGATTTAATGACAACAATTCTTAATGGTATTTATTTCAAGCATTTTGTGAAAAAAACACTCGCTTAAAAAAGAGGCTACAAAAGCCTCTTTTACTCTAATTAAAAATATCTTGATTTTATTGATAACAAACAAATTGTCGCTATTTTTGATTTACCAGAAAACGTAAAAATAATGGTTAAAGAAAACATGCCTTTATATCATTGGCATCTTATAAAAAAAAAGAAACTTACTTCTTTATTACAAAAAAATTTTATAGAAATACTAAAAAGCGAGTACTAACCAAGTATTCGCTTTAATAATTTCGATTTTTCTATAAATTTTTGACAATGCTTTTTATAAAGGACATGTTGTTTTACCCAATCTCTAATACGATTTGATGATTTCATTAAACAAATTGCTCCAATAATAAAGAATGGAACTTGAGGAGCAATTGGAAGCAATAAACCAACGAATCCTAATAAAATAAAGAATAGTCCAATAATAAATAAAACACTTTGGTAGATGTAACGTAACTTCATAGATGCCTCCTTTTGTTAAAAAAAGCATAAAAAAGTTATATGAACAAGCCGTGAACTATTTCTAAAGAAAAACTAAATAATTCTAAAAGAAAAATTATTTTTTTAATAATCGTAATAATTCCTTTGGTTGTTTGAAAGCCAAAGTGGCTGGTATTTCTTGCGTAGCGACACTACCCCATCTTGCAAGACCAAAATCAATGTGTGCATTTTTAGATGCTTCATAATCCGAATGTGCATCTCCAATATAAATGACTTCTTCAGGTTTTAAATTTAATTTTTCAATACATTTTAATAATGGTTCCGGATGAGGTTTATGAAAAGTAGTATCATCTTCTAAAATAACAGCTTCCATGTATTGATCAATTCCTTTAGAAACAATATCAATTTCATATTGTTCTCTAACTTTAGAAGAGACAATTGCTTGTTTTATTTTTTTGTTTTTAAATGTTTCTAAAACTTCTTCAAATCCTTCAAATAAAGTAGCTCCCTCTTCATAGTCATTAACATATTGCACCCATCTAGCATAGGTTTTTTCTTGATCTTTAACACCTAATTCTTCCATGACCTTCATGCCTGGATAGGCTGCAAATTTTAAAACCTGTTCAAAAGTCCAATCTTCTCCTTTTTCTTCTTTAATAATTTTCATAAGGGGATACATATTCATTTTTAAAGTATCTAAAAGTGTACCATCAATATCATAAATAATCGCTTTATATTTTTTCATCTCTTTCAATCCTTTCTTTTAATAAATAAACAATACCTCGATAAGCCAATCCCTCAAATAACATTGAAGAAATATCTTTATGAAAATAAAGATTTTTAAAACAATTTTTATCTATTTTATTTAATATATTTTTAATAATCTTTTCTTCATAATTCCATTTTAAATCTAATGAGAGTTCTAAACGCGTTGGATCAAGCATTGTAAAAATCATACTTACCAATAACCCCAGAAGTTCATTAAATTCATCTTGACTTTGACATTCACGAATGCGTTGATTAATCGTGTTTCCTTTAAAAGATATCAAGCCTATTTCACCCATGATTCCAGTATTTCCATATAGCGGTTCATCTTTATAAAAATAAGAGCTTCCTATTCCCACCGCATTTATATATAGATAGTAAGTAGCATCTTGTTGATACGTAAAATAACATCCTTGATGAATCATCTTGACATCATTTTGGAGTTGAATTGGCAGATCTATTTCTTTTTTGATATCTTTCACCCAGTGATGTTTTTTTAGAATATTTTGATGATCAGTAACGTATTCATCTTCATAGACAATTCCTTCAACCGCTATTTGACAACAATGAACTTCATTTTTATCTACTAATTGTCTTATTATTTTTTTTAACTCTTCTTCCTCTTGATAAAATAATATATCTTCTTTTTTTATTTCACTAAAACTTCTTACTTGATAAATGACTTTGTCCACTTGAATATAAAGACATAGAATTAAATAATTCTTTTCATTTAATGCAAAACGTGTTGGACATCTTCCGCCACTTGAAAAGTCGTTTCCTATTTCTTGAATCAATTGTTTTTCTTGAAGTATTCTTACCATATTACGAATACTTGGTTGAGATAATTGGAGATTTTCTACTAATTCATTCATTGTTGAACTATTATGAAGATAGAGATATTTTAAAATAGCTAATAAATGTTTTTTCTTTGTTTCTTTTAATGCATTCATTATTCTCACCTTTACTTTTATTATACTATAATAAAAGTAAAATAAAAGAAAAACCAGAATCATCTGGCTTTAGGTTTAAAATAACGTGTCATATCCACACCTTCATGTTTTAATAAAGCAATTTTTTTATCAATACCACCTGCATATCCTGTTAAACTGCCACTTGTACCAACGACACGATGACACGGAATGATGATTGAAATAGGATTATGACCTACCGCATTTCCTACGGCTTGTCCTGACATTTTTTCTTTATGAAGTTTTTGAGCTACAACTTTAGCAATCTTTCCATAAGTTGTGACTTCACCATAAGGTATTTCACAAAGAAGATTCCACACTTCTTGTCTAAAAAGACTTCCTTGTGGTTTTAAAGAAAGCCCTTTAATATTTGGTTTTTCTCCTTTAAAATAACGCTCTAACCAACTTTTGGTTTCTTGGAGTATTTCTATTTGATCGTTAATGATGGGCTCTTCTTTTAATGTTGCCTGAAAATATTTTTGTCCTTCAAGCCACAATCCTATTAAATTTTCTTCATCACTTACTAAATATAAAATTCCTAAGGGTGATTTATATGTTGTTTTATAATACATAATCTTTTCTCCTAAATGTCTTGTAAATTATTTTGACGATGATTAAAAAGGTGTTTTTGATAGTGTTTTGGTGTAATGCTCATTCTTTTATGGTAATACAGCAAATTAAATGCTTTCTAACATAAATAGCCTAAAGATAAAACATATTTATAACATTTATTCACTTTCATCTGCCTTTCTTTGACAGCTATTATTATACGAATAAATATTTTTATTTATGAAAAGAGCACAAAAAAACTTAAAAAATATTCTTATATAAAAATATTAAAAAAGATGCCAAAGCACCTTTCTTATTAATAATTTTCTGCATGAATTTCAAAGTATGCTTGTGGATGATTACATACTGGACAAACATCAGGTGCTTTTTCCCCAACAACGATATGTCCACAGTTACGACATTCCCAAACCTTTACTTCACTTTTAGCGAAAACTTCTTGCATTTCTACATTATGCAATAATGCTCTATAACGTTCTTCATGATGTTTTTCGATTTCTCCCACCATACGGAATTTAGCTGCAAGTTCTGGGAATCCTTCTTCTTCTGCAGTTTTTGCAAAACCTTCATACATATCTGTCCATTCGTAGTTTTCACCTTCAGCTGCTGCCACTAAATTTTCAGCCGTATTTCCAATACCGTTTAATTCTTTAAACCACATTTTAGCATGTTCTTTTTCATTATCTGCTGTTTTTAAGAATAAAGATGAAATTTGTTCAAAACCTTCTTTTTTTGCTTTTGAAGCAAAGTACGTATATTTATTTCTTGCTTGTGATTCTCCTGAAAAAGCTTCCATTAAGTTCTTTTCTGTTTGTGTTCCTGCATATTTATTAGCCATGTGTATTTCCTCCTTTTATCCCTTGTTAGGAATAATTCCTATTTATATTTTAATCTTTATTCTTTCTTTTGTCAATTAAAAAAGGAGAAATTAAAAAAAGAATACGAGAATTACATAATTCTTCAGTATTCTTGTTCTATATATTTATTGCTACAATTAGCAATCTTTTTTATACTTAGTTACTTTCGTCCTCTGAAGTATCATGAACTTTATGTTCTTCTAAATACTTACTGACTTCTTGATAATCAGTTGAATGTCTAGAACGACCTGTACATTGTCCATTTCGTCTATATATACTCATTACAGAATCTATATCTTCAATAGCCATATCATTTAAATGTCTTTTGAAAAAGTACATGAAACCATCAGCATCATTAAATCCATTATAAGGTGGTACTTTATTTATTAAGATTTTAGAAAATTCTGCTAAATCAAAATCTACACTTTCTTTTACAGCATCATATAATGTCATTGAATAAAGTGGTTGTTGAACTATACTGTTATCTTTGAAAAATTCATATGGGGTTTTATTAGAACGTGGATAAAATAGTCTATAATATTTTATCCCATTTGGATTCAGTAAAATTTCGTTGCTGATATATTCAAACAATGACACATCTTCTTTGATTATATCCAATAAAATTGGAAAATTTAAAATAAGTTCTATTAAGGATTGTTTTCTTTCAGAAGAGTTTTCTAAATTTTCAATACTAATACTTAATAATTTTTTTCTAACATCTTCTTCTTTAAATAATCTTTCAAACCCATTTTTCCTTATATGATCTGTCATAGCGTAAACAAATGCAAATAATCCATAAGCATTTCTTTCTGCATCTTTATCAGTAGTAATAAATAATAATTTTAAAAATGTTTCTATTAATCTACAATCGTGTGGTTGACAAAATGAAAGTAGTGTATCCGTTTTATGAATCTGTTATAATTAAAAAGCCAAAGAAAGTTAATGTCTAAGCAGTCATTTGGAACTTTGTTTGGCGACATCCTCACCGAATGGCTGCTTAGACATGTTGAGGATGTTTTTTATGTCTAATTTTGAAAATCCTTTTAAGGATTTTGTTTTTAGTTTACCCGAAGATAAACTAGATCTTTTGATTGAATGCATCAACAATAGAAAAGATTATGATTTATATGGTGTTACTAACCTAGAAGATGCAGCTATTAAATACGGTAGAAAACCGATGTGTCCTAAGTGCTCATGTGAAAACTATATTGAAAATGGTCATACTCCAGCTTATCACAAACGTTTTAAATGTGAGAATTGTGGATGTTCTTATACATTATTATCGGATTCCGTTTTCAATTCAAGTAAGATATCTTTTCATAAGATATTGAAATATATTCAACTAATGACTTTTAACGTTCCGTTACAACAATGTATAGAAGTGTTAGAAATAAGCTCAAATACAGCGAATTTATGGCGAAATAAGATATTTCAAACAGTAAATGGATATCAAGATACTCTCCAATTAAGTGGAAGAATATGGATTGATGAAACCTATATTGAAGATTATAATGTTTTGGGTTCAGATTATATTAATCAAAAACCCAGAGGATTATCTAAAACTCAAATATGTATAGTAGTTGCCATAGATTCCAATAAAAATATGGTAGCAATTATATGTGGTCATGGAAAACCTTCTAGCGACCGTATATATAAAACATTGCATAATCATATAAGACCAAATTCAATAATTGTTCATGATGGAGAAAAAGCACATAATAAGTTAATTCGTGAATTGAATTTAAAATCGGAGGTATATAAGGCCAACACAAAAGATTCATCATATTTTGAAAAAATGGGCCTTATAAATAACATGTGCAGTTGGATTAAAAGATACATATGGAGATTTATTGGTATGGATGTAGAAAACTTACAAACATATTTAAATTGGTTCATTTATTTACAGCGTTGTAAACGTGACAATGACAAATGGCCAAAAAGTGAGCGTATATTAAGGCATTTGATACTTGAAAGAACTAGATATACCCGTAAATAAAGGATTTGTCAACCACACGATTGTAGATTAATAGAAAAATGTTTTATACGACATTTTTAGTGAATCATATGTCATACGTTCCAAATAGTTTTTGGTTATTTCATTTTTTATTCTTTCATCTAGACTATTTTGAGAAATATCATCAATTCTTTGTGAATAAATTTCAACAACTTCTTCTACTATAGAAAATAAATCCATAATAAATGGTGCTTTAACAGAAAGTATATTATCATACATTGAACATATTAACATTCTAGCTTGATAATCCTCTGGAACATATAATGTATTATCATTGACCTTCAAATGAGCACATTTGTGTCTACACTCTCTTAAATAATTTACGTCCTCTGTAAATCGATTAAAATACAACTTACAATTTTTATTAAAGAATTCAATTATTTTCTTTTCGACTTCTAAATATTTTTCATTTTTTAAAATTAATTCATTAATTTCTGCTAATTTTTCCTCAGCCTTATTATTTCCCTCACTTGCCATAGTTTGTAATTTCATAAACAAATCATAAATAACAAATGAATATAGCAAAACAATAGTTGCCCTATAATTTTTACTATAGTAACATTGTAAAATTTCTTCAAAATATTGTCGAGAATCTGGATTGTCGAAAACTCTTAAATCTCTTTCATCAAATAGCATATTTCTTCTCCTTTACATATTTTTAAATTAAAATAATTTGATATTATTTATTATTTTAATAATATCAAATATTACATTTTTCAACAAATTTTACTAAATAAACTTGTTTATATTATCATAACATTTATTTTAATTTACTCATAGTAAATTCACACTTTTGATTATCTATCATTTCTTTCATTGTACTACCTTATTTCATAAAAAAAGATAGTAAGTCTTCTGATCTACTATCTTATCATTCATATTCACTTTTAAAAGCATTACACTATTTCAATCCAACATAAGTAATCGGCAATCTTCACTTTCATTCCATCCAAGATATGTACTCTTTGTATTGGACTTACTAATGATTCTAGTGTTCTCCAAAATACTTTTTCACTTAATTCTTTATTGTTAATATAAAATTTCATTTGGTTTCCTGCTTTCTTTTAATGACATCCATTTTACCTCATCTTTGAAGTAAAAAATAGCGATTTTTAGGTAGTGACACCCTTTTATATGGGTGACATCCACGTAAATCGCTATTTTTCGATTCTTTAAAACATCTTAAAAAACGTTGATTTCATCGGTGTTTTTTCGATGACATCCATTTTGACTCTTAATTTTGGTGGAGATGGCGGGAATCGAACCCGCGTCCAAAAGCAATTCCTCCAAAGCGTCTACAGTTTAGTCCATTGAATGATTTAACTTGGCTACAATCAACGAACAATTTTACACCAAGCGATTCTTTAAATTTTCGTGGTTAAAGTCAAGACCCCTTCAACCCTTATCCTAAAAGTTATAATACTAACAAATAGCTATAGGCTCACTAAATGTTAGCAGCTTTCATGTCTATGTCGACTAAGCGAAAGCGTAATTAGTTTGTCTGTTTCCAGTTATTTTTTGTTTGAGTTTAACGTACTCCAACGACTGCAGCTAAGGTCAAACATACCCCTGTCGAATCCAAGACATCCCCAGATTAGTAATAATTTTTAAGTGATTTTTCGATATCTCTTTTTGCCGCTTTTTCTTTTAAGTCATTACGTTTGTCATAAAGTTTTTTACCTTTTGCAAGCGCAATTTCTAATTTAGCTTTAGAACCACTAAAATACATTTTAGTAGGTACAACGGTTAAGCCACCTTCTTTAAGTTTATTTGTTATTTTAAGAATTTCTTTTTTATGAAGCAAGAGTTTTCTTGTTCTTCTTGCTTCATGATTAAAGATGTTTCCATGATCGTAAGGAGCGATATGCATGTTTTCTACATAAACTTCATCATTTTTTATTCTGACAAAAGAATCTTTTAAATTCACATTTCCTAACCGCACAGATTTAATTTCAGTTCCTTTTAATTCAATACCTGCTTCGTAAGTATCTAATAAGAAATAATCATGATGCGCTTTTTTATTTTGTGAAATAATCTTCATACATATCACCACCTTTTTTATCTTCTTTTTCTTTTAAACTTTTGTTTAGACTTTTTATCTCGTCGCTTATTTATTATAACAGTTTTTTTCTTCTTTTTGTTAGATTTCATACCAACAATTTGAAAATCTATTGTTTTTTCTCTTTTCGAAGCTGCTGAAACCTTGATTTTTACTTTATCCGACATCTTAAAACGTCTACCTGTTCTTTTTCCAATTAATTGTAAGTTCACGTCATCAAAATAATAGAAATCATCTACAAGATCTTCCATACGAATGAGACCTTCAATAGTATTTGGAAGTTCAACAAACATACCAAAATTAGTAATAGAAGAAACAATTCCTTCAAAAGTTTCACCAATATGATCTTCCATATATTCAGCCATTTTCATATCATCAACTTCACGTTCAATATCAATTGCTTTTCTTTCAAGCGAAGAAGCTTGATCAGCAACATTTTGCATAATAGAAGCAAAATGGAAAAGAGTTTCTTGATCTAATTTCTTTTTAAATAAATACGTACGTATCAAGCGATGAACCATTAAATCAGGATAACGTCTAATTGGTGACGTAAAATGTGTATAATATTCATCCGCTAAACCAAAATGTCCTAAACATTGTTCATCATATCTTGCCTTTGCCATGCAACGAAGAAGTAATGTAGAAATAATGACATGTTCATCTGTTCCTTTACTTGCTTCAACGATTTTACTTAATTCTTTAGAACGAATATCTTCTAACGAACCTTTTATTGTATAACCTAGAGTTCTAGAAATTGTAGAGAATTTTCTTAATTTATCTACCTTAGGATTTTCATGAACACGATAGATAAATGGTAAATCAAGCCATTTAAAATGTTTTGCAACTGTTTCATTGGCAACTAACATAAAGGATTCAATGATGCGGTCACTTTCTCCACGTTGTCTTAAAACTACATCTGTTGGCTTTCCTTTTTCATCAACCAGTACTTTTGCTTCATTTGTATCAAAATCAATAGCACCACGATCTTCTCTTGTTTTTTGTAAGATTTGAGCAAGTTCTTTCATTAAGAAGAATAAATCACATACATGACTATATTCTTCTTGTAATTTTTCATCACCCGCTAATATCTTATTGACATTATTATAAGTCATTCTTTCTGTTGAATTAATAACCGATTCAACAATATCATGATCAACAACTTTACCTTGAGGTGTAATTTCCATAAAACATGAAATTGCAAGACGGTCTACATGGGGGTTAAGTGAACAAATCCCATTAGATAATTTATGAGGAAGCATGGGAATAACACGGTCCACTAAATAAATTGATGTTCCTCTTGCAAGCGCTTCTTTATCAAGTTCTGTTCCTTCTTGTACATAATAAGAAACATCAGCGATATGCACTCCTAAATAATAATTTCCATTCTTTAATTTCTTTAAAGAGATGGCATCATCTAAATCCTTTGCATCATCCCCATCAATTGTAACAATTGTTTCTTTTCTTAAATCTGTACGATTTTTAATTTCCTTTGGGTCAACCTCTGTTTCAATTGTAGAAATTTGATCATAAACTTCTTTAGGAAATTCTACATGTGCTTCATGTTGACTTACGACAGATAAAATATCTACTCCAGGATCACCAACATGTCCAATGATTTCTACAACATTTCCTTTCAAATAAGGTTTATAAGTTTTAATTTCAACAACAACTTTATGTCCTGCCACAGCCCCATGGCTATGCGCATGATCAATATAAATTGGTTGATTAAATTTTTGATCATCAGCATCAAAAACAAGTTCTCTTTTTGCATTCTTTAATAAACCAACAAGTCGTGTTTGTCCTCTTTGAATAACTTTAACAATACGTCCTTCTTTTCTTGAACCCGTTTGATGCTTTTTAAGTTCAACCATGACCGTATCCATATTAAAAGCATCTTTTAAATCTCTTGAAGAAATGAAGATATCTTCACTTTCTTCATCAATGATAACAAAACCGAAACCTCTTTTATTAATATGTAAAACACCAACGATATAATTTGAATTTTCAATTAATAAATATTCATTCTTTTCATTTCTTACAACCTTACCTTCATCTTCTAAATGATTTAAAGCTTTTAACAAAACCGTAAAACCTTCGCTATTATTTAAAGCGAGTAAAGCTTGTAATTCATGAATTGATCTTTCTTTTTCTTGTAGTAACTCTAAAATTCTTTCTTCCATTTTCTCACCTCCAAAAAAAATAGGACGCCTTGCGTCCTATTATTAATTCATACGTAGTAGAATTGCGATCACGAAGAAGGCAACACCAAGAATCATTGTCATACGAGACATTACTAAATCAATACCACGTTCTTTTTGCTCAGCAAAAAGATTTGAACTTTGACCAGTTAACGCATTAACAATATCATCAGATTTTCCACTTTGTAATAAACATAATATAACAAGCACAATGGCAATAACAACCATAGCAATTTTTAAAATCATATCAAACATATTTTTAACCTCCTTCGATTAATTTAATACATTGCATAGCAAATATTATCATAAAACCTTCATGAAAACAACATAATTTTGATATCTTATCAAATTTATGCATTATCTAAACCACAAATATAAAAACGATCGTCTACTTTGACAACTGTCACATTAACTGTTGTATTTAATCCTTCAACTTCTTCATTAAAAGTTAAAGAAATCAATACATTATAATAATTATTATCATCTAAATTAGAAATAGAAACCTTTGACGGTGAAAAAGAAATAATATTATATTTTAATACTTCTAATTCAGGATAATTATTCTTTTGACTATAAAAAGAAGTATTTGCATAATTACTAAAGTTTTCAATCATATCTGGATACATATAATCAAGACCACCAATTTCGTCATCTTTCTTATCTACAAAAGTATAATAATCGCATGCAAAATACGCCGCTACTAATTGACATTCATCTTCTTCATTATGCTCTTTATAACTTGTATCCAAACGTGCATAAATAGTATTCATGAGATCTATATCACTTATTTTTGAATAAGGTGATTTAACAGCTGTCGTTTTAATTGGTAGTTGTGGATTGTTAATAGAAATAAAATAACCAGCTACAACAACTAAACTCAAACATAAGACCCCAATAATAAAATGATCTCGCATTGCTTTTTTTGGTGTTCTTCTCTTTCGATATTGATCTAAAAATTTAATCTTTGGAAACTTATCAGAATCTATAAATATATTAGCTAATGTTAATAATGGTTTATATTTACGAGAAATCATATCCGTAATTTCTACAAAGATTTCAAAAAGAATCATTAAAGCAATAAATAAAATAGTTCCTGCCATTTGATTATAATAATAAAGATAAGAAGAAAGTGAGAATAAGATTGTTACTAAATATAAAATCAAAACACTTTTTCTTTGACTCAAATTAAGTTTAAACATTAAATTATGATGAAGATGTCCTCGGTCTGCTTCACTAAATTTTTTATGATGGATCTTTCTTCTTAAAATAGCAATCAATGTATCCATAATAGGAACCATCAAAACAATAATAGGTGCACCTAAAGTAAAGAACCCTGATGCATTATAACCAAAACCAAGCAAAGAAATGACCGATATCATAAAACCAATATAAAGAGCCCCACAATCCCCCATAAAAATCTTAGCTGGATGGAAATTAAAGAACAAAAATCCCATAATACTTCCCGCTAAAACAAGAGATAAAGCCGCAATATCACTTCTTCCTGATAAAATTGAAGTGACAGAAATCGTTACTAAAACAATAATAGAAATTCCTGCAGACAAACCATCAAGTCCATCAATTAAATTAATTGCATTGGTAATTCCAATAATCCAAAATAAAGTCACAATACCTGAAAGTAAAGTCATAGCATCACTTGGAAAATAACCAAAACCTTTAATGTAAACTTGCCCATAAACAATGACAATCAATGCTGCAAGCATTTCAAAAATCAATTTAACCTTCGGTGATAAATCATGAACATCATCATAAAGTCCCACCATAAAAATTATAAATCCTGAAATTAAGATGGCATTGATTTGATGATCTGTTTTTAAAAAAAGCATAGAACCAATTAAAGAACTTATATAAATAGCATAGCCACCAATACGTGCAATTTCATGTTTATGAACAGTTCTTTTGTTCATATGAGCCACAATACCTAATTGATTTCCCACTTTAATAATCAATGGAATCATTGCTGCCGATAAAATCATCGTCACAACAAACGATAAGACAACAGTAAGTGTCATGATGCCACCTCCTTTACTTGTATATTATTCATTATTTTTATACAAATTTCAATATACAATTGTTGGTCAAAATCATCAATTATCCTTGTATTTAGAACGATACTTGTCTATACTAGTATACAAGGAGGAATATATATGCATAGTTTAGGAATCTCTGTTTATCCCGATAAAAGTGATATTAAAGAAGTTTATGAATATATGGAAACTGCCGCTAAATTAGGTTTTTCTAGAATCTTTACTTGTTTTTTATCGATTCCAGATGATAAAAGAGAAAGTTATTTAAAAGAATTTAAAGGATTCATGGATAAAGCTCATGAATTAGGATTTGTTGTAGCCGCAGATACAAACCCTGAAGTATTTAAATTAATTGGAGCTACACCTGATAATTTAAAACCATTTGCTGATTTAGGGTTAGATATCATTCGTTTAGATGGTAACTTTGGTACTCAAGGAGACATCGCTGTTACTAGAAATCCATATGGTATTAAAATTGAATTTAATGCAAGTATGGATGCTGGTGTTGACTTATTAATTAAAAATGGTGGAAATAAAGACCAAATCATTATGTGTCATAATTTCTTTCCAGAAAGATATACTGGGTTAGATTTTGATTTATTCCAAAAATTCAATAAACAATGGAAAGCTTTAAATCTTCATACTGCTGCCTTTGTTTCAAGTCATAACGACCCAACAATTGGTCCTTGGGAAGTCTTCTGTGGTTTACCTACAGTAGAAATCATGAGACCATTACCAATTGAAGTACAAGCAAGATATTTATTAGCAACTGGTGATGTTGATGACATTATCGTTGGTAACTATCCTGCAAGTACAGAAGAATTAGAAGCATTATCAAAAATCAATTTCCAAGCTTTAGAATTACGTGTTGATGAAGTACCAGAAATTACAGATAACGAAAAATACATCATGTATGAATTCGCACCACATTGGGATCGATACGATCATTCATCATTCATGTTAAGATCAAGTTTCCCAAGACTTCAATTCAAAAACCAAGCAACTGTTCAAGATTCAGGATTTGGCGGAAAGAAAAAAGTCAAAGAAGACAAATCAATTCCACATCACGATTGTGGAAAAGAAGTCTTTACTCGTGGAGATGTCTTAGTTGTTAATGATAATTTGGCTCATTATCGTGGAGAATTAGAAGTTGTTTTAACTAAAATTCCAAATGATGGTGAACGTAACTTAATCGGTCGTATTAAAGACGAAGATTTAGGTTTATTAGATTTCATTCAACCTGGCCAACATTTCAAATTTATTAAATAATTGAAAAAGAAGCTTCATATAGGAGCTTCTTTTATTATTCCTCAATTGTCTTTAAATATTCTTCTAAGCCCTGTTCATCGACATGCCCAATTACTTCATCTGCGATTTTTTTAAGTTCATCAACAGCATTTCCCATGGCAATACCATGTCCAACATAGTGAATCATTTCTAAATCATTTAACCCATCACCAAAGGCATAGCTATGTTCTTTATCAATATGTAAGTATTCTAGTACTTTTTGCACGCCTTTTGCCTTTGAAGTATCAAGGGCACAAATTTCAAAAGAATTGGCAGTACCATGATGATCAAAATAGAATTTATCCGCAATATAATCAATGATCTTATCATGATCTTTTTTTGCACTAATTTCTATTTTTAAAGTACGATGCATTACTTCTTCTTTATCATAGTCTGTAATCAATTTTTCATGGCGAATATCACAAACTTTAAAGAATTCAATAAAATCATGATAAGCAGAATCAATATAACAATCCGTTGCTGTTTCAAAATCGTATTCACAATCAACGCTTTCTAACAAATTCATTAAATCATTCACTTTTTCATAAGGAATTCTATTTTCATAAATAGTTTCATTATTCAATTCTACATGAGCTCCATTACACAAAACAAAACCATTGAAACCCGCATCAATGATTTGATTTGAAATAAAAGCTAAAGGTCTACCTGAGGCAACAAATAAATAATGTCCCGCCTCTTTCAATCTTTTAAGTTCTCTTTTTACCCCTTCAGGTATTTTTAATTCACTATTTAATAATGTTCCATCTATATCAAAGAATAATACTTTTTTCATGCTTTCACCTCAAGTAGGATTGTATCATTTTTTATTATTCAATTTGTATAATTTCTAGATAAGAAAAAAAACTGTTCAAAGAACAGTCTATTTCATATAGTGTAAGTTTTCTAACATAACTCCACATCCATTAGCAACACAATTTAAAGCATCATCTGCCACAAATACAGGAACATTTAATTCAGATTCTAATAAACGGTCTAAACCATTTAATAAAGCTCCCCCACCTGTTAAGAAAATACCACGTGATACGATATCAGCAGCTAATTCTGGTGGTGTTTGTTCAAGAACATGTTTTGTTTCTTTCACAATTGTCGCACAAGTTTCTCTAAGTGCTAATTCAGTTTCATTAGATGTAATTGTGATTGTATGTGGTAACCCAGTTACTAAGTCTCGACCACGTACTTCAAATGTTTTATCTGAAGCACCTTTGATAGCTGAACCAATTTCTAATTTAATTTGTTCTGCTGTACGATCACCAATTAATAATTTATATTTATCTTTAACAAATTTGATAATATCAGCATCCATAACATCCCCAGCGATTTTTAATGATGAGCTTGTTACGATGTCACCTAAAGATAATACAGCAATATCAGTAGTTCCTCCACCGATATCAATAACCATATTTCCTGTTGGCTTATTAATTTCAAGACCTGCACCAATTGCAGCTACTTTTGGTTCTTCTTCAATAAATACCTTTTTAGCTCCACATCTTTCAGCAACATCTCTAATTGCTGATTTTTCGATAGATGTAATATTTGATGGACAACAAATTAAGATTGTTGGTCTAGCAAAAATTCCTTTTAAGTTTAATTTATTAATAAAATGAGTTAATAAGATTTCAGTAATTCTAAAATCAGCGATAACTCCATCTTTTAATGGTCTAATTGCTTGAACCCTACCAGGAGTTTTACCTAACATATCTTTTGCTTCTTGTCCTACAGCTAATGGCTTTTTAGTTTCTTCATCTATTGATACTACTGAAGGTTCATTTACAACAATACCTTCACCTTTGACATAAATTAATATATTTGCTGTACCTAAATCGATACCAATTTCTTTTGATAATGCCATTATTTTTCCTCCTTGTATGTTTTTCCTCAATATTGTATCACGATTTTAATGAAATACAAGGATAAAAAACAAAACAAATCACTTTTTTAAAAATAATAAATTCTTATGATGTTACCTCTATTTTTTCTACTTTTTGACCAAAATAACTTTGTGGATTTACACTTTTATCTTGTATCGAAACAATAAAATGTAAATGCTTCTTTAATCCTGATTGATAAACATTATTTCCAGCTATCGCTATGACATCTCCTTGTTTAACTTGATCTCCTTTTTCCACCTTGATTTGATCAATTGATTGATAAATTGTCACTAATCCTTCTTTATGTTCAATCGTCAAGATCCAACCTAGTAAAGGATCATTTTCTTTACGAACCACTTTTCCACTTGCACTTGCTAAAACATCAAAACTTTCATTATCCTTTGTATAGTCGATTCCATCATTAGGTCGATAGACACCTTCAAAATAATTCAAAGCATTTTCTAATTCTTTTTCTGATAAATTTGTATCATAAAATCCTTTAGAAACTTTCACACCTTCTTTAACTGGCTTTTGTAAAACTTCACTTGTCTCATCCGTATCTCCTTGTTTCTTTGTTTCTACCGAAACAACTGGAACATCTTCAAATGGTTTTATGTTTTTAAGTATTTCTTGTACAACTCCCGCACCCACTAAAAACAAAACCAATGATGAGATAAAGATAAATACTTTCTTATTTCTTCTTATTAAACCTTTCATCGATTTCACCTCTTATGAAGTTTAACCACAATTACATTAATTATTCTTAGAAATCTCAACACCTTGGTAATAATGTTTTAAGATTTGTTGATAATCATAACCTTCCTTCGCCATTCCTTGCGCTCCATATTGAGATAAACCAACACCATGACCACTGCCTTTTGTTTTAAAAACATAACTATCACTTTTTTCAATAATCGTAAAATCGCTTGAAGCTAATTGAAGTTTTTCTCTCATTTGTCTTCCCGTATAATTTTGATTATTTATTTTAATCGTTTGAATACGTCCACTAGGATAATAGGAAAGAATCTGATAATTAAAAGAACCATTAAACATTTGTTTCAAAGAAGTTTTAGAAAATTCTTTTTCTTTTAAAAAATGAGGATCATAACTTTCGTCCCAATGAGAATCTACCGAAACCAAATAAGGTTTGGCAGAACCGATAAAATAATTTTCAACATTTTCACTTTTACCATTACTACTTGAATAAAAAAGAGCAGAAATACACTCACCCTGATATGTTATTATTTCTCCCTTTGTTTCTTTAATTGCTTTTTTTACTTTTTCTTTATATTCTTCATAATGTTCATTCCATGATACTTTCATTTTTTCATCATCTAAATATACTTGCGTATTAGTTGTATTATCAACACTTAATAAACGTGAATAAACAAAAGTACGACTGGCGACAACTTGTGCTTTAATTGCTTCTAGTTCAAAACTTGCTGGCATTTCTCCCGCAACAACACCTAATAAATAATCATCAAGTAAAATTTGATGGACTTCTTGATTCATTTCTACGCTTACATAAACATCTTTTTCTTTTCCTTTGTATTCAATATCCGAAAAGTTAATGATATTTTCGCTAACTATGTATCGTTATTTATTTGTGGCTTATATAAAAAGAATAACGTAATAAAAAGAGCTAGACATAAAATAAGTTTATAAAAAATAGTTTTCATATTTTACTATATGAAAACTATTTGAAACTAGACTATAAATGAATCGTAACAAAATCTAATATAAAAGATGCAAGTAAATATCCTAAAGATAATGAAGCAATAATATAAAAACAATAAAATTGTTTCATTTTTCCTTTAGAAATCATTTGATCAAAACGAAAACAGCTCAAACCATACATTGCTGATAAAACCGAAAAAACATAAACAATCATTTTTAATATTTGATAAGACATTTTAATCCCTCCATCATAAAAAACATATCTATACATATAATAAACTCGGGTGATCCTTTTGACAAATAAAACATTACAATATCTTATTTATAATCAACTTTATTCAGCCGGTGTCTATGAGTTATTAGCCACACAAGCGCCAACTGAAATACTACAAACACAGATGAAGCTCTTTCAACAAGACAGTCTAAATAATGCTTCTTATTTAGATCGCTATTATCAAGAATTAAATACGTCAAGTTATAATCCAATTGTACGAGAGCCTGTTAATCATGGTTCTTTTAAAAAGAATGTTTATTGGATGTTAGAGTATGAAGGAACAAATACATGTATATTTGTCGATGAAAGTTTTAATGGACAAAATGATGCCTCTATTAAATCTCTTACAGCTTATATTTCTTCTTCAATTGATCGACGTAATACAAAACTTACAAATATTTATTTAAATATCCTTGATAATGAAATTGCAAACAATAAAAAAACATCACCTAAGTGATGTAATTTATTAAATGGTGACTCGTACGGGATTCGAACCCGTGAATGCATGCGTGAAAGGCATGTGAGTTAACCGTTTCTCCAACGAGCCACATGGCGCTTGAAGTAGGACTCGAACCTACGACCGATCGGTTAACAGCCGATTGCTCTACCAACTGAGCTATTCAAGCCTATTCAATTAAATGGAGCGGGTGATGGGAATCGAACCCACGTAGTCAGCTTGGAAGGCTGAAGTTC
>ENA-OPYH01000813-OPYH01000813.1-human-gut-metagenome-genome-assembly--contig:-NODE-813-length-19449-cov-5.089822_pt1 | contig 19449 bp, 20 predicted proteins | sample MGYA00241254_ERZ501488 | MGnify/ENA primary metagenome ERZ501488 (study PRJEB25962, sample SAMEA2042660) | human gut metagenome | biome: human gut; feature: human-associated habitat; material: faeces...
GAATGCACAAAAAAAGCGGTAATAGATTTTTGTCTATTACCGTTTTATTTTTTATTTAAGACCCCCATAAATTCTATAGGATTTTTAAAAACCCCAACGAATTCTATCTAGTCATTATTTTTTCTTTCTAAATATTACAAGACAAGAAGAAAGTAATAATGTACTAGCTAAAATAACAGCTAATGAACTCTTTTTACAGTTTTTCTTTCCAGTAGAAATTTGCTCATATTTTGCAGTTAATGTATAATCTTTTGCAATTCTAGTAGTAAAATCAAATTTTGTATCGCCATCGTACCAACCAATGAAAGTATAGCCTTCTTTTGTTGGAGCAGTAGGTTCAGAAATTGTTTTACCTTTTTTTACTTGTACAGTAGCTTCACCTGCTAGTGTACCGCCATCTGCATTAAAAGTTACAGTAAATTTTTTACCACAACTTGTTAATGTTAGCAATGTAAAAATAGCTAAAGCGAAAATTAAAATTCTTTTCTTCATATTTTTTCCTTTCTCTCTTATTTTTTAAAATTCTTTTGTCATATATAAATACGATTTAAAGACTTCGAAGCCCATTTTTCGATAGAAATCAAGTAAACTAGTCCAATCAATAATTATTTCAGTTGCATTGTTATCTATTAAGACATTATTTGCAAAAGCAACTATATCATAGCCAAGATTTCTTTTTCGATAATCGGCATCGACTCCAAGTGGTCCTATGCCACCTAAAGATTTGAAACGATTACGCCACGTTAAGCTATAGCTTTCTAGTGGTTCTGGAGTTTGTGGAAATCCCATTTTTGCAAAAGCGCAAATTTTATTTCCATCTAATGCAATAGCATATTCCCTACCTGTTCCACCATTATTGAAATATTCAATCATTTCTTCTTTCCAACGCCCTGGCCAATTTTTTGTCATTAATTCTAATAATCCATCTTTATCAGCCAAAGTAGCAAGTCTAAAAGTATACGTATTGTTCCTCAATAATAGTTTTTCAAAATTTTTATCCTTAATAATTTTTATCAAATCGCATGTATTACCTAATTGATTAAAGCCTCGTTTCTCAAACCATTCGGCATTATTCTTTAAGTCAATTGGTAAACCAGGAAAATAGTTCAATAAATCTCTTCCTAGGTATAAACGATTTTTTCCCATTTTTCTCATTTCTTTTTCAGCAAGTTCTAATAACTTAGAACCTGATTTATGCCAGAGTAAGTTCCACTACCGACAGACAATCCACGGAGCGTCAGGTATCGGACTTGAGGATGCTGGCTGAATCGAGAAAATATACGAGGAGAAAATATCAGGAACAAAGAAAAATTCAGAAAGAGCAGTTCTTACAGAGTGTCTTGAATACTGTTTCTCCGAGGGTATAGGAACACTACTTATCAGCGAACTCTCCAGACTGAGTAGAAACGTTGATGAGGTGCTTAAGAATGTGATGCTGTGTAAGGAGAGAGGGCTGAACGTCCATTTCCAGAAAGAGAACCTGAGCATATTCGACTCCACGGGTAGGGAGCATCCATTCCTTACTATCTTCATCGCTATTCTCGGTACTGTAGCCGCGATGGAGAGGGAGAATATCAGCTTCCATCTTCAATCGGGTAAAGCATAATATATAGCTAAGGGAGGCAAGGTAGGCAGAAAAACCGGATATCGTAAACCGGAGGAGGACAAGCGCAAGCAATATGCCAGTGTACTCAGGTTACTCGGCAAGGGTTATCCGATGAAGATGATAGCCGGTACCGAGGGAGTGAGTGTAAGTACGGTCCAGAGGTTGAAGAAGGAATTTGGGCTGTAGAGGTAAAGGAGACTGTGACGGCCTCCCTTTAGTTTTTTCTTTTTTTGCTCTATAAAGAATACCCCGAAAGCTACATAAATGTACATCAAATCAAAAGACGGATAACAATCTTTCATTATACCTTCCAAAGTCTAATTCTCTAGAAAACAACAAAGAGGAGCTTCCTAATTCTACGCCTAGACAGAAAGCCCTTCCTGCAATTAAATGAAATCTAAACAAGCTCTTAACGAATTTTATTTTTTATAAAATAAAAAGGAAACAAGAATGTGGCTTTCAAGTAACGTTTCCTTGTATGTTTTTCCTTGTAAAAACGGTACAAAAATCTAAAATTGAATCTATCCATCCATTGAGGATAATATTGGATACTTTTTATACTCAATTGTGAAAAGAAACCTCCGCATGTAAATCCAATACCTTGATAACCATTCTCTTTCAACTGCAATAAAAAATGTTCTTGTAAGGGTACTCCCATTCCGGCAATTACATAGTCAGGATTAAGATGGAGAATTTTTTTACATTCTTCTTGTATTTCTTCTTTCGACGAAAAATACCCGTCCCTATAGCCTGCTATTCGCATTTTAGGATATTGTTCTAATAAGATGCTCACCGCTTTCTCTATCTGTTCTTGCTGTGCACCTACCAAATATACAGTTTTTTTCTCAGATAAGATATGTCGAAACAGCAAATCGGCAATAGAGGTCATATCAAAACTTCGTCGTTTGATTTTTTTATTATATAATAGCCTGATGGCGGTAGCCAGGATAGAGCCATCAACCATTACCGCATCAAAACGGGTGAACAAGCTTTCATCCTTTAATGCTGTCAGATAAGAGACAGGATTTAGAAATGTATATATCTTTCCACGACTTACCAACATATCTTCTGTCAACTGTTTATTTGTGAGAAGTATTGATTTTATTAATGGGGAATAATTCCTAATTTTTGTCTTCATCTTTAACTGTCACAATCTATATCATTTTATTCGTGCATATAAGTATTCTCCATACAAGAACCAAGATATATTCAAAAAACAATTAGGTAAAAATGTTTCGCATATTCCATAGACCGAATACATAATTAAAATGGCCACTTCTATCATTCTATTGTTATCATACATATACTTGATTACAGCCTTATTAACAAATACCCATAAAACAAAAAATAACGCTCCCTCACAAATTAGCATATCGAGATAAGCAGAATCCAAAACGTAATAATCATCACTATTACCACTCTCATAGATAGGTTGTCCAAACAATTTTATGTCATATAGGTTTAAAAAATAATTACCTTGATATATTCTGCCTTGTACCAATTTATCCAACCATATCAGAATGAGACTGTCTCCATATTTAAATGCCGAGAGCCAAGATACTCCTGCGCATATTGCCGGTGATAATATACAACTGTATCTAACAAATTTCAGACGACTGATATATTCACTTCTCAATATTATAAGCGAAAACACAAGAACCAACATGGATACGAACCCCGTCCTTGCACCTGCATATAAATACATCAAATAACTGGAAATCAAAATGCACAATATATGCCGAAAAAAGAGATTGTTTTTTTTAATTAAAAGGTATAGACAAGTTACAGCCGTAAAAGATACATATAGAATATTACTACGTTTCATTATCGTTCTCCATTCCCCGTTTATGAATCGAATTACTTCTCCTCCATGCCTGCTCAGATAACAAGCAATAAATAGAAATATTAATCCAACTATGAAAGATATCTTATAGACATTTCGGTTCATGTCAACGTCTTTCATTAAAATCAACATGGCAACAGAAAACAAGAAACCTTGCTTTTCACAAGTAAATACAAGAATTACAGAATAGACCAATAATAAAGCAAATAACCGGGCAAAGTTTTTGCTATATCTCCTTTTTTGTGCGACAAATAGTATAAAAAAAACAAAACATATTGCCCCTGCCATCATTAACAACCTACTTTCTGCTGTTATATTAAGCAGTTTAATAGCCAATAGAGGTAAAAAGAATGCCAAAAAGCCAATTTCATTTATAGATAACCTCATTTTTTATAAGTCCAAAAACAATTCTTATGACCTTGACACTTTCCATGTGTTTTTACTCAAAGATAATATGCCTATTGGAAATCTGAATAAGCCGTTTATAAGTTCTCATCATAATGAACTATATCATCCGACATATCCCTCCAAATTCCGGCTTTTATTAATTTAGCTGGCCTTCCTGCATACAATCCTCTTTCATTATTTGAATAGTCCTTATTTAGAATGGAGCCTAAGGCACAAACGCTATATGATGGGAATTTTGTTCCCGGAAGTACTACACACTGCGATGATATCCAAGTATTTCCACCGATATCTACCATATCATATCCTTTCCCCTTCCAAGTACCATCTTCGTTTTTTAATCGGTGCAAATTAGAATCCATTATAGTGACATTCCACCCGAATCTGGTTTTCTCTCCAATGCTTATCCGGTAATGACAGTCTATTTTTAGAGAGGAAGCATTACATACATTATCTCCAAATTCCAATATAGCCTTGGGATGTGCTATTTTTATTACAGAGCCCGGACCTACAGTAAATTTTCCATGGAAAATTACTGTTCCAGCCTCGTTCATCCAAACAAATCCATGCCCGTTACTTAGTCCTCCATTGAATAATCCCAAGCGAATCATTCTGAAATAGATTTGCGGAGCATCTATAATAATTTTTCCTTTCAACGACCAAAAGTGGGGTGAATATAGTATGATGGGCAATTTTATGGCTTGCCTGATAGGCAAGTAATGAAAATTAAAATATAAAGAATATGGTAAAGACTTTAACATAGACCATATCCTCTTAAATCGGTATAGGGTCATTTCGATGATTTTAAACCATGTTTATAAATCAAGGCTATTGCTTTCCGCTTCCATCTTGCAACCAAACGTTTCCATAATGGCCCATATAATCCTCCCCATATTCTATTGAAATACCGATAAAACGACGCCAGTACATAAGCTTTCCGTAAATTCAAATCTTTAGAATACAGTTGCAGGATCTTGTTTTTACGTAAAAAATCCTCTACAATTATGGTGGCTTCATATTGATGAACTAGACTATGAATATCTTGTGTTGCAACAAGCGACATCGTATTATAAGTAATATGATGGTACAAGGGCACATCTATACTGATAATATTTTGAACATGGAATAGGTATTTGATACAGAATACATAATCTTCGGCTACGTTGTAGCCTACCGGAAAAAGAATAGAATTCTCAGTTGCAATTGACCGTCGAAAGAAAAATCGCCAAACAGCTCCCCAATTATTACCTATTACATCTTTTAGACACTCCTTTACCGATTTATATTTATAATGATACACCGTTGCACAACGAGATATACCTTCATAATAGAATCCAAAGGAAACGATGTCCGCTTTGGAAGAACAAGCCGTTTCGTATAACAACCGTATTGCATCCGGCTCTATCCAATCGTCACTATCTACATACCATATATATTCTCCCTTGGCTTCTACCAATAAACGATTCCGTGCAATAGAAACACCCGAGTTCTGCTGTGCGGAAATGATTCTTACCTGCTCCCATCTGTCAGGATGTTTTTCCAAGCATTGATGTATCAAGGAAACACTTGCATCGGGCGAACAATCATCATAAAAGATAAATTCCACATCATCAAATGCTTGGCTAAATAAAGACTCTACACATTGATTTATGAATTTCTCGCATTTATATACAGGAACTAAAATGGAAACTTTAATCATATTATTTATGTACAGATTTGAGAATAGCATGATATGATATTCATTTCTTCAAGAGAGATTTCAGGAAAGGATACTTTGCCGATAATGGCAACCATAACCATAGTAACATTTTCTTCCATATTGATTGCCAAGTTCCGGCGAAATGGTGAATACAATACGTGTTTTGGGTAATTGATATTTTCTTGGTTATATAATTTTTGGGACTAAAATAATCGGGTGGAAGAACACAAACATATTCTTGTGAATTTACAAATTCAGATACTTCATGAATAAACTGTAAGGTGTAAAATCTATCAATTACTTTTGTTAAGATGGAAGGAAGTACGGCGGTTTGTTCTGTTCCATTGTCACCAATAAAATTGCGGTTATCATAATAACTCAGGCATTTCATTATCCATGGCGTTCCCTTTTCAGCTCCCATAATCGCGGCTTCTATTCCTTGTGGGCTGTTTTCCTTGCATACAAAATAAGGCAAATACAACAAATCATCAAATGGCTTCACGAGTTCCACATCACAATCAAGATATATCCCCCCTTCTGTAACCAGTGCATAGAGCCGAATATAATCGGTTGCAAAAGCATATTTCTTCTGTTCAAAAGCTTGTCTGACCCAAATGCTCTTTTGTAAAGGGAAACGTTCTAAATTCCACTCGATGAACTCATAGTCAGGAAGATATTTTCTCCAACTTTCTGTGCAATGCAGGAACTTATCCGGCATGGCATTCTTACTTAACCAACAATAATGAATTTTTTTTGGAATCATATATCTTCTAGTTTTGAGAGCTTATTTTTATTGGGAAATATACGTTTCAATTTATTATATATTCTGTAAGCAATGTCTTTATATCCCAAAGCCGAAAAAATAATAAAAGATTTCATTTTTATGCTAATCGGAGAACATAAAAAGAGGATAATCTTGTTTCTATATTTTTCTTTATATTCAGAAGCGGAAAATAAATTGTCTGCAAAGAATTCATAAGCAGTGGCAGACAAACACGCATTATATAGTTTTGGACTTGTTTGATATAAGTCATCTTTATAGTAGTTAAATCTAGTTGTTCTTACTGCTACAATGTCTTTTTTTTCTCTTCTTGTTAATGAATTCAAATTAGAATATAGATTATAATGATAATAGGCTTGCGGTAAATAAGAAATTGTTTTCATTTGACATATTAATCGTATAAGTACACAATTATCCTCTCCATATTTTAACTCTTGAGGGAAATAAATTCCATGGTTTCTATAGCAGGATAAACGTATAAGCCGATTGCACAAAGACACTCTTTGTTTATAATAAACCAATAAGTCGAATAATATGGATCTATTACTTAAACCTGACGGTTGCTGATTTTCGTATTTCGTTTTATCCTTATATTCTAAATAAAAATCGCAAAACACCATATCTGCATTATCCTTTTGGGCTCTTTTATACAGCTTTTCCAGCATATCCGGTTCTATCCAATCATCCGGATCAACATGAATGGTATATTCCCCAAATGCATTATCTATTCCACATTGACGTGCAGAACTTACCCCACCGTTTTCCTTATGAAATACTCGGATACGCGCATCCTTTTTTGCATACTCATCGCATATCCTGCCGGAATTATCGGGGCTGCCATCATCAATAAGTAATATCTCAAAGTCCCTAAAAGTTTGATTAAGCAGACTTTGCATGCAATAGTGGAAATAGGCTTCCGCTCTGTAAACTGCTACAATAATGGTAATCGGGGGAGGCATAATTGGAACGTATTTATTAAATGTTATATTTTTCCTCTTTTTAGAAATCTCATCCAGTTGAATTGATCATAAATCCGCAATGGAAGTATCTTACGAAAATAATACAGACCAGTCACCCCATCCTGATTCTCATAGCCTTTTATATAATAAGCACATTTGATTTGCGGATATGCCTTATGGGTCAAAGCCACTTTATTCTTGTAAGGCAAATGGTCAAACCGTTCCAGATCTTTTATGGTACAACCGTCAGTTTCCACAAAAATAAAGAACATCCGTTCCCGGTTGATACGGTTTTCTCTTCTTCTCCAGATTTCCTTGGCCTCTTCCAACGTATTGTAATGGATAAGGTGCAAACACACTTTATTTCCCAATAATGCTACCGGATATGGGAGACTGGTATCTATTGCTTCAATATCCGCATTAATATAGTGCTCCAGATTGGATATGTAATTGACATAATCAGCCGGAGGTATCATCAAGTTCACCGTCGGACTGTTAAACGGCAGCCTAAAATCTGACGCGACAAATGCTCCTATGCAATTGTTGCAAAAGATGGAAATTTCCTTGTCCACTCTTCCAGCCAATAGCTGGCAGCTGTCGAGTATCAATTGACGTATTTTTTGTTTGGCGCGATTCACATAATGTGAAAACATTTGATCAGAAATCATGTTTTGTGTCTGGTTATTATTAGAAATCGGTAGAACAAGTTTCTGAACTCTTTGCAGAACACAGCAAACAGGATAAAGAAAACCAAAATACTATATACGAATAATAATATACTATTGTATATCCATTCTGTAAAACTATAATAAGGGGGCATAAGGTGCTTTGTCGTGATTTGGCAAATGCCAGCTGATAACAGAATCAGAAATATCACCTTGCCCATAAGTTGAATGTGGCGCTTTATCGGAATTTGAAATCCACGACTGTATAAAAAATAAGGTTTCCAACATATGAGGAACAATAATCCAGCTACTCTGCCGGCAAGAATACCGGGTAGCCCCCAGTAGTATCCCAATAAAATGGAAAAGGACAAGTGTAACGCCCCCTCTACGACAGGTGAAAAAACATCCTGAAATAATCCGTATGCAGACAAGAACGATTCAAAGCTGTTTGCCAAAGACAAAAATGTACTCAGTATCAATATATAAAAAGAAACAGAATCCAACACATATTCATTGCCGAGCCATAACGAGATAAATGGAGTGACTTGTTGTAATAAACAAAAACAAATGACAGCTGACAGCCAATACCGGGCAGTAATGTATTCTGCAAAAAAAGCATGTACCTGCCTGGGGTGTTTTTCTGCTACCAGATTTCCAATGCCGGCTCTCATGCTTTCGAACAAAGCAGAAAACAAGATTGTTATATTTGAAATAATTGCGAGATAGTTTCCGTAAACTGCAACCATTGTCAATGATAAACATGCATAAGTTACTAAAGGTATGGTTTGATTGACAATATAGGAGGAGACTTTATGGAAAAACAATTGTTTGGTTTTCCGGGTAACTTCACTATATTTTCGAAATAGGAATTTCCCTTTGGTCAAATCTGTATGAAGCCACGGATAACTTCGCTTAACTGTCCGGTGTAGAGATAAACAAGAAATTAAAGTCCTGCCTAATTCGACAACAAGCCAAAAGAAATATCCATAATGCAGATATTTTATACCTACAATCTGGATAATAACACCTAAAGCTTCCCAGCCTTTTATATTATAGGTTATTTTATATATTTGCTGGTCTGCACTTAATAAAATTTGTGCGTAATTAATGATATACCCGAGTATCGCCCCTATTAACAAGACCCCGAATGAGCCATAGGCATACCACAATGGCAGTTTCATCTGTGAGAATATCCATGGGAAAAACGACATTAACACTATGCTTCCGACCAGTATGACATATGTCACACGCTTGTATAACCATCCTTGTAAAGAAACTATTTCATTTACCGTTTTACAGTCGGATTGAGCTAATGGGATATAAAGAAAATAAGAAACTGCACTTCCTATTCCTAACTCTGTCAGATTTAATAAATTTAGAAGACTGGTCAGAGCAGTGTTTAGCCCCAGTACTTCTATACCAATGTGGTCGATAAACACCTTTCGCGAGAAGAAACGAAGAACAAGTATTAAAATAGAGAAACATAAGGAAACACGTATATTCCTTATGCTCTGTTTGGTGCGATTGACGAACATTATCAGGATAGTATATTATCTCTTAAATATTCCATAGATTTATTGCGCAGTTCTGCAAGGTTCTGTCGTATGGTGGTATAGTCTATTTGCATGGCAATGGGAGAAAAATCCTTATCTGCCAGCATCTGTTTGCCATTGACAAGTGACAAGAGATTCACATAACGTTCGTCTAATGAATCGTAAGACCGAATGGCGTACAAAGGCTTCTCGAAAATCAGGGCTAAAGCAACTCCATGAAATGAATTGGTGATAACATATCGGGCAGATTTGAAATAGGATAGGAATGTTTCCGGACTGACGATATTGGCAGATAAGTCTGTAACTTCGTACTTTAACAATTGTGCCAATTGGTGGGCTTTTCTTAAAATATCCCGATTTATTTCTTCACTATTCCTAAACCTCATCAAGTAAACTACCACTGACATCCTTTTTTCCTCTACACTTCCAAAACCATTCCAGTAATCAAACGGCAACAATAGTGTGGGATCCAGCACCGTTTCACCTTTTACCCCCACCATATCATATATCAGCTTGCCAATTATTTCCTCCCGGAAAGACAGAGAGGAAAAAGCCTCAAGGCAATGTCTTATTAGCGTTTCTCCCATTTGATATAATGAATCTTGGGTAGAACTGATGGCATAACCTACTACTCTGCTATGGAAGGGGCGGATAAATTGTCCCCAATAAACTTTATCCGTCTCTTTTGTGCAATGAAGGCTCCATAACTGATCGCTTCCTATAACGTAGCAATCAAATGGCGGAATAGTGTCTTTATCACATTTCTTTGTCGTATGCAGATATTTTTTGCGATAACGGTGATAATATATGGCGCGTAATATTGTATCTCGTATATAACGGAAGTGCAAATGTACAACCATCGAAAAAAAACATTTCCAATTGAATACCTTATAATACAGATTTTCTATATAAGGCTGTCTGTAATCTATCACCCATACCTCATGCTCCATCTGCGCCAATGTTTGCTGTAAGGCATAACATTGCAGGACAGCCCCATAACTATGTGCACGATGAAATGTCAATATCCCTATTCTCATGAAATGCCATATTTAATAAGATTGGTTATTCTCACAATTTTTTTTATAATTTTCAAAACAAGCATGACTAAAACAATTCCACCGGAACGATAGCTCCATTCCAGAAGTAGGTGATAGTGGGGAATAAATGTTGGATGTATCAAATTGGGTTGTAGACATTCCTCTATCCCTACCAGTTGGAATTGCACGCTGTCTTTAATTTCATCAAATAGCTTTTTGCCTTTTAGAGTGTTGCATAATAGCAATGAACATCCTTTATTGTCTGCTCCCATCAATGGATGGTTTCTTTCTATTCCCCAAAAATCCCCAATGGTTATGTCTGAAGGACGTTTTAGACAGGCAAAAGGACAAATACCACATGAGGGACGCAACAAACTGTCTTGATAAATGGAAAAATAGGGATAAATGGTATATCCGTCATTGAAACAAAAAGATTCCCGGTGGGAATGCCATCCGAAACTCTTATCCCTAAAATTGACGGATATAATTCGTTTCTTGTATTTGCCTTCCAAATACCTCAAATAATCTCTCCACATATAGGGACTGGCCACTCCATGACACACCAGATCAATCAAGTACAATTTTTTTCGTAATGCACTGTTCACGTAGAAATAAAGTCCTGAAGTTTGGCATGGCGTTCCCGAAAAGAGAACTTCCTTTCCGTTAAGCAAATCTGTTTTTATTTGCTGAAACAAGTTTCCCGGATGGCTTTGTACGTATTTACTGCCTCTGAATTCATCACGTCCCTTTTTCGTGACAGAACGTTTATGCACTACTTCAAAGCTGTCTGTGTAACCGGCTCCATAAACCACTCCCTTATGTTCGAGTATCCAATTGGATATGGCAATGAAGGCGGCACCACTTTGACTGCTTCTTAATTGATTCATATCCTTATGCCTTACAGCATAAGGATATGGCTGTGGTAAAGAATCATTCAGATTACAGACATGATTAAATGGACAAACAGAATCACATATTCCACACTCTGTACAACGTGCGGAATCTATAACGGGATAAAGAAAACCCAAATTATCCGGTTTCATCTGAATAGCCTGATAGGGACAGATGTTTGCACAAGCCGTACAGCCACTGCATTGTTTTTTATCTCTTGAGTTTATCATGAATAAAATGGTAACAAGCAGCTATAAGTTTCTTTATCGCTAACAACGATGAATGTGATGACAGCCAATGATCAAGATATATTTTTCTATAAATGTTACGTATTTGGCCTATATATACTTTCTTCTTTGCTTCAGGCAAATGGGGTATTTCTTTTAATGTTTGTATCAGCACATATTCAAAGTCTTTGTATTTGTTCAATAATTCATCATGCGTTTTGTATTTCCCCCGTGAATGTGAATCTTCCCGAACAGTCACATTATATAGGTATTCCTTTATGGTCAGACATTTATAACCATATAGTAGGGGAAGAAGTAATTGCCAGTTTTGACCTGCATGTTTTGCGGTGCTTATGTTTCTGTTTCTGACTGTCTTATCCAATATACTGGTTTTTACCATGTACCCTCCCGACAAGTACCAAAAACCATTTCTCCCAAAAATGCAATCTTCGAATAAATCTTCTTTATCAAGGTTTGCGATGCGAGATTCTGTATAAGCATTTCCTGATTGGTTAACATAGGTGGGAAGACACCGAATCATACTAACACTTTCATCACTACCTTCCAGCTTGGATACTAGTTTTGAAATAGCATTTGGAGCGGCATAATAATCATCGCTATCTGGCCATAACAGATATTTACCTTTAATCAGTTTCAATCCTTTGTTAATAGCTCCGGACTGACCGGCATGTGCCTGGTATATATAGCCCAAAGAATATCCTTTCTGCTCGAAAAAAGGGATATATGCCTGAATAATTTGCTTGGTATTGTCAGTCGAGCCGTCATTGATGGCATACATCTCAATAGAAGGATAGTCTTGTAACAAAATAGAGTCCAACAATACATGCAAGAAGCTGCCGGAATTGTAACATGGAGTAAGAATACTTACTAAAGGAAATTTTATTGCTGATTTGTTATTGGTTTTTTTCCTTAACAAGACTTTTTTGCTTATTTAATATATTTGACGGTAATTCTTGCACAGCGATTCAACTTGGCCTTTAGTCCACGGGTGCTTTGATCATCTACACATCCGATAGGGTCGGAAAGCACATTGATGGAGAAGTCTCCTTGTTTCAATTCACCAAACTTACCGCTTTCTCTGAGCCATTTGATGGCTGAAAGAGCACGATAATGGGAAAGTGTTCGGTTACGATTCAATCCTACTACCTCTGCGTTTTTACCGATATAGTTGTCCTGACTGGTGGCAAGTCCTTCGGCTTGCACGTGCAGAATCCGGCTGTTCTCAAGAATATCCTTGATGGCATCTACTGACTGCTTGTCACTAAATTGGCTGATGTATCCTTCGTTACCGGTCAATGCGGCATATACGTCAGCAAAGCTATATAGTACGGTGCCTTCTCCCAGCGGCATGTTTTCGCGTACCGTGGTTAGTCCAGCATGAGCATTCAGTGAATAAGAGGCGGTTTCGTTGTAGTTGTCACGGCTTAGCAGTGTTTGGGTACGTGTTTCGTTGTCAATTCGGTAGCCCCAGACTTTATCAGCCTCGTAGATGGGAGCATAATAGTAGTCTGCTACGTCCTCGAAGCGTTGCATATTATCAGCATCCATATTCAATGACAAAGGTTGTCTGGACATTTCGTAGCCACGTGCTACGTTGGTAGGATTTTCTGTAAAGGTAGCCTTTTCGGTAGGAATATCCTCTGTTTTAAGCGAACGCAGAGAAGTCCCGGCCTTCAAACGTGATGCTACAACAGAACTGTTTTTGAATCTTTTCTGTGTGAAAATACCTCCTGCAAGATAGTCCATAGTGTGTACGTCGGCATCGGCTACGACAGGAGCATCATTACGTCCGGAATAATTGTTCGGATAAAAGATATAGAAAGTAAACGTACTGTATTCCGGACAATTTTGTACCACTACCGGGGCAGGCATACTGATGATGTAGTTGATGTTGTCGCCCTGAATGCAGCGTTCCCAACCACGTTTCCTAATATAATAGGTGGCTCCTATGTTCAGACCGAGATGGTAATCCCATCGATGACCGGCTATGGGTGAGAGATCGTAATGGGTTTCGTAGAATCTTCCGCGCAGTTTTACATCAAGTGACCACGCTTTGTTACGATTGAAGAAACGACTGTATTGTAATTCAACGTTGCCGTACCATTCATGCTTAGGACCACCATAAGGTTTACCCCAAGAGAGATTCTTGAGTTCCTTGTCGCAATGCTTTACGGCACCTATACCTAAAGATATGAAAAATTGGTTAAAACACTCTTTGGAGTTATACCCCTCCCAACCATAAAAAAGGCGTGAAAGATTGAACACTACATTGGCATTAAAGTCCCACCATTTAGTTTTCAATTTCCAATATGAAATACCGTCAGCCGTGTACATGGGAGTGTCCTCACTGCCGACAGCGTATGGAGTCCAGATTTCAGTGAACCCACGTGAGTTTCCTATTCCGAATTGCGCCTTAATACCAAGTCCCGGGGTAAACCATTTACCAACACCAATTGTGAAATCCGGTGAAAGTGTTTCCTTGAATTTTCCGTTGCCACTCCAGTCACCACGGAAGGTGTGTATTCCCAAATCTCCGTAAACCCACCAGTTGTCCCAAAAGCGGTTTGTTACTACACGGTACTGATCATCGGTGGGTTGCGTTTGTGAAACATAGTCCTCTGTCAGAAGAGAATCAATTCTTATGGGCAGTGAGTCACGTTCTACTCGGTACCATTGGATATTATCTGACCTTTCAATTTGTGCATGAAGACCACAGTGCAACAGCATACATAGGAATGTAAAAATGATTGTTCTTCTTTTCATATCTGTCTATAATTTATAATAATCTTATTCCTAAAAAGTTAATCAGGGTGTGTATGAAAATATATAGATCAAGACTAAATGATTGGTGTTCGATATACCACAAGTCTAGTCTTATGCGCCGTGCCATGTCGGTGGGCATAGGGGTTTCTCCACGGTAGCCGAGAATTTGTGCTAATCCAGTAATACCGGGTTTGACTGACAGACGTCTCATGTACCCCGGAATACAAGATGAATATATTTCAGTATGATAAAGCATATGTGGCCGGGGACCGATAATCGACATGTCACCTTTCAAAATATTGATAAATTGGGGGAGCTCATCTAAAGAAGTCCTGCGGAGAAAATGTCCGATACTTGTTATCCGCTTGTCATTATCTGTTGCCTGAAGTATATCCGCTTCATCATTCACAACCATGGTGCGAAATTTCAAACAAGTAAAAGGTTTGTTGCCCAATCCGCTACGCTGTTGCCTGAACAAGATAGGGCCAGTGGAAGTCAGCTTGATGGCTGCTCCCAATACCACATAAAAGAAAGGGAACAACGTGCAGATGAAGGTGAGCGAGACCACCATGTCAAAAAAACGTTTCAAAACCATATTGTTCAGTCCCTCTCCGGAACTATAAAAATTGGATATATTCAGGGGTTACTTCCACACCGACGGCAAGAAGCCCCTTTACTTCCACGAGTAGGCGTCTCACTTTGGAGCCCCGTATAGTGAGTAGATATCCTACATATCCGTCAAGTGGGCTTCCCACAATACGTACTTTTCGCCTACACATCGTCGGTGTTACTTCTTCCGGCGTATAATACCTTGGAGATTCCGCAATGCTGACCGCAAGGATAAAACGCTCCATATCAGTATCGGGTACAGTCATCGGTTCCTGATAATGACCACCACGGACATAGCGATATTGAAGAGTGGGGGTTTTCCCGACTATGGAATCCAGCCTGCTACGCTTATCATGGACAAAAAGCAAATCCTGAATGAACGGGATTTTTTTCCGTACGCGTCTTCCCTGTTTCACAATCAAAATCGTTTTCATCGGGGTAAATACCTCAATTTTTTCCTTTTCCAATAATTTGTAGGCTGGCAGGCTGGCATTGGCACGCTTAAGATCACGCATGACATACCAATGTGTTTTTTCATCGTCTTCCATAGGAAGGTTCATTTGTTTTGACATGATTCAACTAATCCTGCAAGATTTAGTAAGAACATATAAATCAAGCAGTTATAATATATCTCACAAAAATAAGTGCCCTTTTCTTTCTCTGTCGTTATATTACTTAATGCCTCCGTTTGAAATACCATATTATAGCCAGCTGAAGTTTCCTGCACTATTTATATATCCTTTTCAAAGTTGTTGTCATATCTGTTTAGGGTACAAATATATATTAAATATTGCTATTTTGCAACAAAAAAAGTAACAAATAATCATAACTATCTAACAATCAAACTATTGTAATTAAATATTAATTCATTTTAATCCTATAATGGAAAATCTGTCACGAAATCAGATTGTTTTGCAAGATATACTATACAGCATTTCTGTTATTTATTATCGAACAAAAAAGAAATCGTAATACATTCTCTGTACTACGACTTCTATACCAATTAAAATTCCACATAGTCTTTTATTCATTTCAAGCTGATGGTAAAGCCTATAGAAAAACATTCCAAATTATATCCTGCCGACCTTTTTATACAGGTAAAACAGTCCGAGGCACCCTAAAATGTCACTTCCGCTTACGCCTCCTCACTCCCTATCCAATCTGCACTCTCAGCACAATGGACTGCGGCTTTATCTCCAGCCATGCGTTCTTAATCCTGCTTGCCCCGAGAACCTTGGCACTCTTCCGGTATGCGTCCAGAAAATCGGTCTGACCTATATGATAGGGATAGCCGAATCCTGGAATGGGAAGTGTGCCATTTTGATAATGATGCGCTCCTTACGCGTTAATTATAAAACCCTTGTATTCGTGGGCGGTCATCATGAAGGCATCCGCATCCATCATGTCTTTCGCCGGATCTGCATTATAGGTATTGTAGTCAAATCCACGGTGGAAGAACATGGCGGTCATATTTCCGATTGTGCACAGCTCGAACCTTACCCTACCCTTACCGATTGCACTGTCCAGATACTCCTGCACCGATGCCTCGACCTCATCCTTATCCATCACTTGCAGGTCATACACCTTTCCTGCTATAAATATTTTCTTACCCAATCGTTGAGTAGTATTTACACTTTTCTTTTTCATAATTTTCTGTTATTTAATGAATTAATAAATTTATATTATCCAGCGGGAACACACCATTCCGTCATATAACCATTATATTTGTCATTTCCGGAATGTATCGTTTCCCTACGCCGTATTTCAGTTGATCCAATCCACTACAGTATCTCCCTTATAACCTTTTTCCCAAACAAACCAGGCATAGGCGATAGCATTCCCGTTTGCCTGGGCTGCTGTAAAATCTCCACCTTTGGCTACAACGGCACGGGAAGAAAAGACGTGGATTTTCAATGGGGGATTGGTCTGAAAGAACGGTTTGCGTCTTTTTCCCTCCAAGAATGTCAGCTTCAGGAACATGGCTATCTTTGTTCCTTCTCCCGATATATCCAGGGCTTTCTCTATAAATTCCAGGGCTATCTTATAAGGAGGGTTGGTAATGACAGCTCCATAAGGGTTTCCAGTGGCTTTCAGGAAATCAACGCCACCGGTACCATAACCCCGGTTTATCAGGTCAGTGGAATAAACCTCCTTGCCTAATTCTATCATCCTTTTAGACAGGTGCCCCATTCCACAGGCAGGTTCCCATATAGTATCAGGAAACTTCTCCACCTCGAATAATCTGTCTATGGCTTCAGGGAATGTAGCATAAAAATCATGTTCTTCCCTTGTTGTATCAGAGTGGTTGGACGCTCCGATTGTGGTATATATTGTGCTCTTCATAGTTACCCATTGTGTTTGTCGTTATTGCCTTACGCTGCCATAATCTTACCTCCCCATTGGTCAGCCATCGCATCCGCTATCCCGGGGAAGGTCTTGCTCCTCAGTCTTCTCCTCTCTTCTGCCGACACGCCCGAGAAGAATATGTCGGAGGTCCATTTCTGCATCCGGTTGCCGTTCCTGAATGTCAGCACCTCACCTTTCCCAACCACATTTGTCGGTACCAGGAGAGGCAAGCTTTTCAACCATAGACAGGTCTTCTTGCTAGCTTCATGACCAAACATCCAAGGTTCTATTATCTGGTCGGGCTTTCTCCATCGGCTACTCATGATACCTACCGGATTCTCGATGGCCAATTTACTCACTCCAACCCTTGAAACATCCATAAAAAACTGGACTGCCTCTTCTCGGTCTTTGGCTCTGTCGGGGAACTTCGGATGTGGTCTTCTCTGTTCTATCGGAAGGCTTTTATCGTCGGGGTGATAATACCATCTTGCACCCGAGACAGCAAGAAAAGTGCAGGGTGGATGGGCTATGACCAAATCCCAACAACTATCAAGGAAGTGTTTAGTGCCATTCTCTAAAGTTCCCCCACGATTGGCTATTACATCAAACATGTCCCCCTTGAAGTGATACTCCGGATGACCACCGCTACATTCCTGAAGGTCGCAACTGAAAGCATTATGGCCCAGTTTTCTGAAAGCCAGACAAACGGCCTGACTCTCTTCACATGCTACCAATACATTCATAAGGATTAAAAGATTATCTGCATTAGAATCCTGTCCGAATAGCATCTCAGGCCTATATGCTCCACTGTCTGCCCCGTCTCTTCAAACAGCTGGAATTTATAGAACCTGATGAAGCTTGTGATGCCAGTATAGAAATTCTTCCCGGCAAAACTCAAGGGATAAATCATTGGATATCCTCCGACTTGTTGTGGCTGGAAGGCGCCTATTCCCACTCCACTTATTAAGGCCATGTCAGCGTCAAAAATGATTGGTACGTCGGGATCATAGTCGAAGTCCCTGACAAAGAACATTCTGACCTCCTTCTCGCTGATTTCCTTGACCATAAATTGTGCCATTCCGGAGGTGTATTCGTCCAATGATTCCTGTACCCGTGATTCGATTTCCTCAATGCTCATATTTGTATTGAGCACCTCTCCGTTTGGGCTCACGCTCGGACTGCATCCCGACATTGGCGATGCGCGCACGGTGACACTGGATCTTCCCGCAGCAGAGGCGGAGCTGCTGGACGCGCAGGAACAGCTCGGCACGGAGGGCTGGGAGGGCGTCACGGTCATTGATTATGACGGGATCATCCCCTATGCGGCGGACTTCACCGACCTGCCCATGGAGCTGGAGGAATTTAACGCCTTCACCAAGGCCGCACGGGACATTCCGAAATCCGAGATGCCAAAGCTGAAGGCTCTGTTGGAGCAGTTCGAGGTACGGGACATCGAAACCGCCCTGTTCTTGACGGAGCATCTGGCGGACTACGTCCTCACGCCGGACTTGAGTTCCCCGCAGGAAACAGCCATTAACCACCTACACTTCATGACGGATGACCATTCGGCGGAGCTGCTGCTCTCCCATGTGAACCTCTACGCCTACGGCTGCGGCATCATCAAGGAGGACAATGCAGTGCTTTCACCCTACGGCCTGCTGCACCGTGCGGACTATCAGCCCATGCTGTCACCAATGCAGGAAACACAGAAAATGGAGATGAAAATGAAATGAACAAGGAACAATTTCAAAAAAAGTATAATCTCTCCTTGCCGCTCAAGACGCGGAAGGAATTCGAAGCAGTCCGTCGCAGGATGGGCGCTCTGACCAAGGACGAAAAGGCGATTCTCTCCGCCATCGTTCTGCAAAAGAGCGAGGCTGAGGCTGTGGAGATTCTTGCAAATTCACCGGAACAGTTGAACGATTACACGATCCTCAAGGGCGTCAACAGCTACGCCGCGCTGGGCAGATATTATCTTGCCAACGAAACCACCGTCCCAGAGGAGCTGTATGAGTACATGGATCTGGGCGCGATTGGCTGTCGG
>ENA-OPYH01000817-OPYH01000817.1-human-gut-metagenome-genome-assembly--contig:-NODE-817-length-19388-cov-6.347023_pt1 | contig 19388 bp, 15 predicted proteins | sample MGYA00241254_ERZ501488 | MGnify/ENA primary metagenome ERZ501488 (study PRJEB25962, sample SAMEA2042660) | human gut metagenome | biome: human gut; feature: human-associated habitat; material: faeces...
GCCGCAGGCTTTCCGCCGTATGCTTCCGCCGTTGGGCAATAATGCGATTGCGATTTTGAAAGACTCTTCTCTTGTTTCTGCGATCGGCCTGGCTGAACTGGCCTACGCCGCACGTACTGTGGCCGGAGCTACAGCTCGCTACTGGGAACCGTACATTACGATTTCTCTGATGTACTGGGTCATGACTTTAGGTCTGGCTTATCTCGTGAAGAAGATGGAACAACGCTTGGGTAAAGGAGACGACAACAGATGAGCGACAACAAGACCGAACAGAAACCGGTTATCCGTATCGAAGATCTGCACAAGTATTTCGGAGATAACCAAGTTCTTCGCGGCATTAACCTCGAAGTGATGCCCGGAGAAAAAGTCGTGGTTTTAGGGCCGTCGGGCTCTGGCAAGTCCACGATGCTTCGCTGCATCAATGCGTTGGAAGAAACCACCAGCGGCAAGATTTACGTCAATGACGTTGATATCACTTCTCCGAAGACCGATATCAACAAAGTCAGAGAGCACCTCGGAATGGTTTTCCAGCGTTTTAATCTCTGGCCGCATAAAACCGTTCTTGAGAACGTTGCTTTGGCGCCGAAACTCGTGTCCGGTGTCAATAAAGCCGAGGCTGAGAAAAAAGCTATGGAAATGCTTAAGCGCGTCGGTTTGGCAGAAAAAGCCAATGCTTATCCTGCAAGCCTTTCCGGTGGCCAGCAGCAGCGTGTGGCGATCGCCCGTGGCCTAGCAATGGAACCGAAGGCTCTTCTGTTTGACGAACCGACTTCTGCGCTTGACCCGGAAATGATCAATGAAGTGCTCGATGTCATGATCAATCTGGCCAAGGACGGTATGACCATGATGGTCGTTACCCATGAGATGGGCTTTGCCCGAAAAGTGGCCGACCGCGTCGTATTCATGGATGCCGGAGAAATCGTGGAAGAAGCTCCTAAGGAAGAGTTTTTCTCCACACCGCGCAGCGAAAGAGCTCAGCGCTTCCTCGCAAAAATTCTCCAGCACTAACCGCCTTCTTTTTGTTGCCGACCGTAAGACGACAGGCAGATTCAAACTCCTGTCTCTATAATGTTTTGCACGAAAACCGCAGGCTTCTTGTATCTCGAAAACTACTCAATTTTCCGTCCTGCGTGACTACTGATAAATGATTAAAAGAGGAAGCGGATCGCTTTCTCTTCGGAGAGAGGAATGAAACCTGAGATTTCTGAAAAGGGAATTTTGAACTTAGGACGTCACGTCCTTCTTGAAGAAGCAAAAGAACTCGAAGCCATCGCAGGAAGACTCGATGAGACTTTTGTAAAAGCCGTCACTCTGATTCTGAACTGCAAAGGACGTGTTGTTGTCAGCGGCGTCGGCAAAAGCGGCCACATTGCACGCAAGATTGCTGCCACACTTGCTTCAACCGGATCCCCTGCTTTCTTCGTCCATGCCGCAGAAGCCGCACACGGCGATCTAGGCATGATCACCAAAGACGATGTCGTCATTGCCATTTCCTACTCCGGCACCACCTCTGAGCTGCTGACTATCATCCCGACGGTCATCCGCGAAGGTGCACCGGTGATTTCCATTACGGGCTCCGATGACAACACGCTGGCAAAGGAAGCAACCGTCAATCTCAACGTACATGTTTCACGAGAAGCTTGCCCTCTGAATTTAGCCCCTACATCTTCCACGACTGCAACGCTTGCTATGGGCGATGCTCTGGCCGTTGCCTGTTTAGACGCTAAAGGATTCGGACCGGAAGACTTTGCGCGCTCCCATCCGGGCGGCGCGCTCGGACGACGTCTTCTTACCCATGTCAGGGATGTCATGCGCAGCGGAGAGGCCACACCGGTCGTTCGAATTGATGCGTCAGTGATGGACGCAGTAAAAGAAATTACGAAGAAAAAGATCGGTATGACCGCCATCGTGGACGAAACGGATAAAGTCAAAGGTATCTTTACCGAAGGCGATTTAAGACGCTTGATCGAGCGCGTCGGTTCCCTGCTCGTTCAGAACGATGTTGGTAAAGTTATCGTATTCGTCGATGATGAGGTAAAGTTTCATTCCGGATTCAGCCGCATGCAGGTTCAGGTAGTTCAACTTGCTGACAAAGTCGGGCTGTTCTTCCATCTTTTGTGCAAATCCGGGAAAATAATAAGGCTCATACACTTTGCCGAACAGGTCCATCACCATGCCGCAATAGTTATTGAAATTTTCTTCCAGTGAACCGCTTCCGCCACTGGCGCGCGAGAAATCAAGATACACCACCTGAAATTTTCCTTGCAGGGGGGTGGGGCGGCTGCCTATCCATAGATTGCCGAAGCGTTTCTGGAACTTTTCTTTTTGTGCTATGTCATAATACGCACGCAGCATACTCAAAAAGATACTCTTGCCGAAGCAGCGGGGACGGATAAAGAACAGGTTCCGGGGCTGTTTTTCCAGCAAAGGCAGATACATGGTTTTATCTACATAGTACATGTTCTGCTCTGCCACTTCCACGAAGTTGGCAATGCCATAGGGGATTTCTTTTATATTTTCCATCATTGCTTCTGTTGTCTTTAGTTCGTATCCGGATGCCAATACAACAAAGATAGTCTATTCTTCCTGAAGGAACAAAGGAAATAAAGTTTTTAATAGAAAGAAGATGTTCAAGGTAAGTTATGCGCTTGAAAGAAAATTCTTTATTACTCCCCGCTAGATTTCTACTGGGTCGAAAAAAAGGGCGTGCCAAAAGCCATGTTTATTATTTAGACCTTTTGGCACACCCTCTTGGTGGATTCTGAAATCAGTTTCTTATTTCTTCTCTGCCGCGGCATGTGGATAGTCAATCGTATAATGCAGTCCGCGACTCTCTTTCCGTTCCATTGCCTGACGGGTGATCAAATACCCGATGTTAATCATGTTACGCAGTTCGCAAAGTTCGCGTGAAGCCTTACAGCGTTTGAAAAGACGCTCGGTTTCTTCATATAAAATATCCAATCGGTTCCAAGCACGGATTAATCGCGTATTACTGCGCACAATACCTACATAAGCTTCCATAATCTGGTTCACCTCTTTCATGCTTTGGGTTATCAGTACCCGTTCTTCATTGTTCATGGTTCCTTCATCGTTCCATTCGGGGATATCCTCATTGAAGTCATACCGGTCGAGTACATTTAGTGCATGTTTGGCTGCCGCGTCCGCATAAACCACTGCTTCTATCAGCGAATTGGAAGCCAGACGGTTACCTCCGTGCAGACCGGTACATGAACATTCACCGATAGCATACAAACGGTTGATGCTGCTCTGTCCGTCCAGATCGACTTTGATACCTCCGCACAGATAATGAGCAGCCGGAGCCACAGGAATATAGTCCTTAGTAATATCAATACCTAGGCTGAGGCATTTTTTATAAATATTGGGGAAATGTTTTTTTGTTTCTTCCGGATCTTTATGCGTCACATCCAGATATACATGATCTTCACCGCGCTGCTTCATTTCGTTATCAATGGCACGTGCTACGATATCACGTGGGGCCAATGACAGGCGTGGATCATATTTTTGCATGAATTCTTCGCCACTTTGATTCTTTAAGACAGCACCGTAACCGCGCATGGCTTCGGTGATGAGGAAACTGGGACGGTCTCCCGGATGGAAGAGGGCGGTGGGATGGAATTGTATAAATTCCATGTCCTTTACTGCTCCTTTGGCACGGTACACCATAGCAATGCCGTCTCCCGTAGCTACCAGTGGATTGGTTGTATTGCGGTATACCGCTTCGCATCCGCCTGTTGCCATTACAGTTACTTTGGACAGGAACGTATCCACTTCTCCTGTTTTCTCATTCAATACGTAAGCACCGAAACATTTGATGCCTGGTGTATGGCGGGTGACGATAATTCCCAAATGATGCTGGGTAATGATTTCTACCGCATAGTGATCTGTAAATATGGTAATATTGGGATGAGCTTTTACCGCTTCTATCAGGCTGGTTTGTATTTCAGCTCCTGTATTGTCTTTGTGGTGCAGGATACGGAACTCGGAATGGCCTCCTTCTTTGTGGAGGTCGAATTCTCCATCCTCTTTTTTATCAAAATCCACTCCCCATTTTATCAGTTCCTGGATTTGTGCAGGTGCTTCTCGCACTACTTTTTCTACAGCCGCGCGGTCACTGATCCAATCGCCGGCAATCATCGTGTCTTCAATGTGTTTCTCGAAATTGTCTACTTTCAAGTTGGTAACAGATGCTATACCTCCCTGAGCAAAATAGGTATTGGCTTCTTCCAGTCCTGCTTTACAAATCAGGGCGACTTTACCTTTGTGAGCTACTTTCAGTGCGAAGCTCATTCCGGCAAGTCCTGAGCCGATAACAAGGAAATCGAATTTTTTAACCATGATAATATGCTTTATGGGTGCAAAGCTACGAAAAACCTTTATTCATTGTACCTTTTACTCTTGTTTTTACTATTTTTTTCGTGAAGAATAAACGAAATAGATAATGCAAGTATGAAATTAAAAGTGTAACTTTCTGCATTTTTAAATAGAATAGGATGGAAAACAATAAAGAAATCATTCACGAAAGTGAGGTAAAAGAACTTATAATTGAGTTGAGGGGTGAGAAAGTACTGATAGACCGGGATGTAGCTAAGCTTTATGGCGTAGAAACCAAACGAATTAATGAAGCAGTAAAAAACAATCGGGACAAATTCCCAAATGGTTATATGTTTTCGTTGCAAGTATCTGAAAAACAGCAACTGGTCGAAAATTTCGACCGGTTCAGTAGTTTGAAACATTCTCCCGTAGAACCTAAAGCATTTACCGAAAAAGGGCTTTATATGCTGGCTACAATTTTAAGAAGTCCGAGAGCTACCGCAACTACTTTTGCCATTATCGAATCATTCTTTAAGTTAAGGACATTAGTACGGAATGTAAATATCATGGCTACCGAGTATGATGAGGAAAAGAGGAAGAGTCTGGTACAACGTAGTGGAGAACTGCTGAATGAACTGCTGACTGATGAGGGTGATATAACAGAAACGGAATCTTCTATCGAATTAAATTTGTATGCTTTGAAGATGAAACGTACAGTAAAGAGGACAAAAAAAGGATAAATTCTCTCATTCTGCGCCGTAATGAGGTCGATAAACGATAAATTTATTATCTTTCGGGCAAATTACAATAAGATGATGAATCGAATTTTTCATGTGAAGATAGCAGGAGGCACTTATCTGTTTCTGATACTGCTGACAGCCGTCATGGTATTTGCTTTCTGGTGTATGAAGGCAATGATAGGATTGGTGGTGGCATTGGGGCTGATCATTACCATTGAACGTATTATCCATTCTACTTATACGCTGACTGCGGATGGAAAGCTGGTGGTGTATTATGGTCGTTTTTATAAAGGGAAGACCATTCCCTTGACTGACATTACGGATGTGGAGCTGAAACGAAGTTCCGGATTCGGTGGAATTATGCCTTCGAAATATGTATTGATACATTATGAGAAGAAAAATTTATTGTCATTGGTTCCTGTAAAGCCGGAAGAATTTATCAATGCGTTGGTGAAGCGGCTGGAGCATAGGATAGAGGAGGAATAAATTATGGAGCAAGTATTTAAAACAAAAAGAGCTCGTAGGTGGTGGATTATTATAGTCAGTCTGGTTGTTCTGATTATTTTTCTGAATGTGTATTTGGAGCAAAGTTGGGCTTTTTCGGCGCTTGGGGGAATTATTATTTCTGTATTAATGTTTTATTCGCAATCGAAAACCATTTATATTGTAAAAGACAATGGTGTTCTGGAAATTAAACCGGGATGGGGGAACAGAATATGTGTAGACGGAATCCGTAAAGTGTCTTATAATCCGAATGCAATAGGAATGCAAAAGGTGAAAATAGAGCACGCCCAAGGTTTTGTAATGATTAACCCTGATAAGCCTTTGGAATTTGTAGAAGCATTGAGAGAAATAGATCCAAATCTGTCTGTTGAAGGTTTTGAACAGATAAAAACTAATTAACCCAAAATAAATACCATGAAATATCAAATTGCAATCATCGGTGGAGGTCCCGCAGGGTATACTGCTGCCGAAGCTGCCGGAAAGGCAGGACTGAGTGTTGTATTGTTCGAAAAAAGAAGTCTGGGCGGTGTCTGCCTGAATGAGGGATGTATTCCTACCAAGACCTTGCTTTATTCGGCTAAAGTATATGATTATGCGAAACATGCTTCAAAGTATGCCGTGAATGTGTCTGAAGCTTCTTTTGATTTAGGAAAGATTGTGGCGCGTAAATCAAAGGTGGTTCGTAAGCTGGTATTGGGAATCAAGGCAAAACTGACTGCGCATCAGGTAAATATAGTAACGGGAGAAGCCACGATTGTAGATAAGAATACCATCCAATGCGGTGGGGAAACCTACGAATGTGAGAATTTGCTGCTGTGTACCGGCAGTGAAACATTTATTCCTCCTATTCCGGGAGTGGAAAACGTGGATTACTGGACGCACCGTGATGCACTGGATAATAAAGAAGTACCTGCTTCATTGACTATTGTCGGCGGTGGAGTGATCGGTATGGAATTTGCTTCTTTCTTTACCAGTTTGGGAGTACAGGTGACAGTTGTCGAAATGTTGGATGAAATCCTGGGTGGCATGGATAAAGAGCTGTCGGCCATGCTCCGGGCTGAATATGCCAAAAAAGGAATCAAGTTCCTGCTCAGTACGAAAGTAGTAGAGGTATCCAAAGGGGAGACCGGTATTACTGTGTCATACGAAAATGCAGATGGAGCAGGAACTGTTACAGCTGATAAGTTATTGATGAGTGTAGGCCGTCGTCCGGTGACAAAAGGTTTCGGACTGGAAAATCTGAATTTGGAATGGACGGAGCGCAGATGCATCAAAGTAGATGAACATTTGCAATCTTCTGTCCCCGGTGTCTATGTATGCGGTGATTTGAACGGAGTCTCTTTGTTGGCACATACCGCCGTGCGTGAAGCGGAAGTGGCTGTCCATCATATTACAGGTAAGGAAGATGCGATGAGTTATCGTGCCATACCGGGTGTGGTCTATACAAATCCTGAGATTGCCGGGGTAGGTATGAGCGAGGAAGCTTTGCAGGCCGCAGGTATTCCTTATCGAGCCGTTAAGTTGCCGATGGCTTACTCCGGGCGTTTTGTAGCCGAGAATGAAGGAGTGAACGGTGTCTGCAAAATTTTGACAGCCGAAGACGGTACTGTATTGGGAGCGCATATGTTGGGTAATCCTGCTTCCGAGCTGATTGTATTGGCAGGTATGGCTATTGAGGATGGTAAGACCATAGAGGATTGGAAACGATATGTATTCCCTCATCCTACTGTGGGTGAGATATTCAGGGAACTATAATGAAACGAGTTTTATTTTTCTTTTTACTGATTTTATCTATTCACTTCATAAACGCCCAGCCGCTATCTCAGCGGCTGGACGCTTTACTGCATGAAGAAGTTCTGAAAACATCCGAAGTGGGTATTGCCGTATTCGATCTGACCACCGGGAAATCCGTTTACCGTTATCAGGACGAGAAACTATACCGTCCTGCTTCTGTTGAGAAGATAATCACTTCGGTTACCGCCTTGGCGCAACTGGGAGCGGATTATACCATGGATACCGGTCTCCGTTATCGTGGAAAGATAGAAAATGACACGTTGAAAGGCAGTCTGTATCTGATAGGCGGTTTTGATCCGGAATTTATGGACGAGGATCTGGACCGTCTGGTAGATGCGTTGGCAAGTCAAGGCATCCGTTATGTGACAGACACCCTTGCGGCGGATGTTTCCATGACAGACTCGGTTTATTGGGGTTCCGGCTGGTGTTGGGACGATACTCCTTACTCCTTCCAGCCCTATCTTTCCCCTCTCATGCTGAATAGGGGCTGCGTGGATGTATCGGTTTCTCCTGCTCAGAAGGACTCGTTGCCTAAAGTCGTTTGTACGCCGGTTTCCGATTATTATCAGGTTCATAATCACGGGGTGAGCCGTAATCCGCAAGCCGGGAAGCTGAAAATCACCCGCAACTGGCTCAGCAATGGCAATATCATTACCGTTTCCGGAAATGTTTCTTATCCCTATACTGAGAAATTGAATGTATATACTTCCAAAGACTTCTTTTTCCATACTTTTGTCAGCCGTTTGCGCAGCAAAGGAATTGAAGCGCGAACCTGCACGTATGCCGATTGTCCTGTAACGGCCGACAGTATAGTTACGCTTTATACCGTCCGAAGACCACTCAAGGAAGTGTTGGAAAGAGCTTTGAAGAAAAGTGATAACCTGTGCGCCGAATCAATGTTTTATCATTTGGCTGCCAAGCGTTCCCTGCATAAACGGGTGACGGGAGAAGATGGAACCGATGCCATTCACGCCTTTATGAAAACAGCTTTAGGGTTTAATCCGGAGAACTATAAGATAGCGGACGGCAGCGGTGTTTCCGTTTATAATTATATCTCTCCACGTTTACTGTTGGAGTATTTGAAATATGCCTACTATCATCGGGAAATTTTTCTTCCTTTCTATGAGTCCCTGCCCATAGCCGGAGTGGACGGTACTTTACAAAACCGGATGAAGCAGACCAAGGCCCGTGGAAATGTGCATGCAAAAACAGGTTCTGTAACCGGAGTCAGCTCGCTGGCAGGCTATGTAAAAGCTGCTGACGGACATCAACTGGCCTTTGTTATCATCAATCAGAATGTACTGAAATTAAGCCGGGCGCGTGCGTTCCAAGATAAGTTTTGTGATATTTTATCTCGTTGAATTTGAGTTTTTGAATGTTCTGAAACGTATTAAGTAGCAGATTTTGCATATAATAGGACAAAATTTATACCTATTCTGAACGATTTTTGCAGCATCGGAACAAGATTGTTTCGTAACTTTGCCCAAGTCGAAATAATTCGGAATACTATAAAAACATAAAATAGCTGCTTATGAAGACAAATTATGAAATCCGTTATGCCGCGCATCCCGAAGATGCCAAAGGCTATGACACCCAAAGGATACGACGGGATTTCTTAATGGAAAAAGTATTTTCGGACAATGAGGTGAACATGGTTTATTCCATGTATGACCGCATGATTGTAGGAGGAGCCAGACCCGTAGGGGAGGTATTGAAGCTGGAGGCTATCGATCCGTTGAAAGCGCCTTATTTCCTTACCCGCCGTGAAATGGGGATCTTTAATGTGGGCGGTCCCGGTGTGGTCAAAGCCGGAGATGCCGTGTTCGAACTGGATTATAAAGAAGCGCTTTATCTGGGTTCGGGAGACCGGGAAGTGACTTTTGAAAGTAAAGATGTCAAGAACCCTGCCAAATTCTATTTTAACTCTGTTACCGCTCATCGTAACTATCCCGATAAAAAAGTGACCAAGGCAGATGCCATCGTTGCTGAAATGGGTTCATTGGAAGGGTCCAACCATCGTTGCATCAACAAGATGCTGGTCAGTCAGGTATTGCCTACCTGCCAGTTGCAGATGGGAATGACCGAACTGAAACCGGGAAGTGTGTGGAACACCATGCCGGCGCACGTGCACAGCCGCCGTATGGAAGCCTACTTCTATTTCGAAGTGCCCGATGAACACGCTGTTTGCCATTTTATGGGAGAAGTGGATGAAACCCGTCATATATGGATGAAAGGCGATCAGGCAGTCTTGTCTCCCGAATGGTCTATCCATAGTGCGGCGGCAACACACAACTATACCTTTATCTGGGGTATGGGTGGAGAGAATCTGGATTACGGTGATCAGGACTTCTCATTGATTACAGACTTGAAATAAATCATATAACTTCATTAATTTAATAATATAAGTATCATGAATCAGTATTTGAATTTTTCTTTGGAAGGTAAAGTAGCTCTTGTAACAGGCGCTTCTTATGGTATCGGTTTTGCTATTGCATCTGCTTTTGCAGAACAGGGCGCAACCATCTGTTTCAACGACATCAATCAGGAATTGGTGGATAAAGGTCTGGCTTCTTACGCTGAAAAAGGAATCAAGGCACACGGATATGTATGCGATGTTACTGACGAACCTGCCGTACAGGCTATGGTTGCCACTATTGCAAAAGAAGTAGGTACCATCGATATTCTTGTAAACAATGCCGGTATTATCCGTCGCGTTCCGATGCACGAGATGGAAGCTGCCGATTTCCGCCGTGTTATTGATATTGACTTGAATGCTCCGTTCATTGTTTCTAAAGCGGTTTTGCCTGCGATGATGGAAAAAGGACACGGAAAAATCATCAATATCTGCTCTATGATGTCTGAGTTGGGTCGTGAAACCGTTTCTGCATACGCTGCCGCTAAAGGTGGTTTGAAGATGTTGACCCGTAACATCTGTTCTGAATACGGAGAATACAACATTCAGTGTAATGGTATCGGTCCGGGCTATATCGCTACTCCGCAAACAGCTCCGTTACGTGAAATCCAGCCCGATGGAAGCCGTCATCCGTTTGATACATTCATCTGTGCCAAGACTCCGGCCGGCCGTTGGTTGGATCCGCAGGAATTGACCGGTCCTGCCGTATTCCTTGCATCCGAAGCATCTAATGCCGTCAATGGCCATATTCTCTATGTAGATGGCGGTATTCTGGCCTACATTGGTAAGCAGCCTAAATAATTAGTAGATATAAATAGAAAGAATCTGCTTGTGTCTTTGTTGATACTTGCAGATTCTTTGTATTTTTGTCTTTCAGTTCGACAAACAATAAATAGTATGAAAAAAATCTTTTTAGCAGTCGCAACGGCGTTAGCTATGTTTTCCTGTTCGCAAAAGGAGCCGGTGACTGTCACTATAACCAATCCGCTTTCCATTGACAGAAATGGGGAAATGGTGGAAATCTCTATGGCTGAAATAACAGGCAAACTACAATTACCCGATACGGCACAGGTTATCGTATTGGACGAGAACGGGCTTGAAGTACCTTATCAGATAACATACGATGATATGCTTATCTTTCCTGCTTCGGTGAAAGGGGATGCTTCGGCTGTTTATACAATTGCAGAAGGAACTCCGCAGCCGGTGGATGTGGTTGCTTGCGGGCGTCAATATCCCGAACGTCTGGATGATGTGGCATGGGAGAATGACCGTGCCGCTTATCGTGCATACGGTCCTGCTTTGCAGGAGAAGGGCGAGCGTGCCTTTGGTTATGATATCTGGACTAAAAGTGTGTCCGAACCGGTAGTGGAGGATCGTTATGACGGTGACTTGAACCGGGGTATTTCTTATCATGTAGATCATGGGAACGGAATGGACTGCTATGCAGTGGGCCCGACTCTGGGTGGAGGAACAGCTGCTTTATTCCCCGATAGTACCATTGTTTATCCCTATTGTTACAAGGATTGTGAAATCTTGGATAACGGTCCGCTCCGATTCACAGCTAAGTTGGTCTATAATCCGTTGGTTGTAAAAGGGGATTCAAGTGTGATAGAAACGCGTATCATTTCTTTGGACAAGGGGTCGCAGTTGAACAAGACTGTGGTTTCTTTTGACAATTTGCAGGAAATCACCCCGGTGGTGACCGGCATTGTATTGCACAAACAGAATCCTATGGGATATAGTTTTGATGCAGACGCAGGCTATATAGCTTATGCAGACTCTACGGAGAATGCTGCCAATAACAATGGAGTGATTTACATAGGAGCCGTATTCCCGGCTACAGTCAAAGGAGCGTTTGCCCAAGTGTTCTCCGAAAAGGAACGGAAGGAACGTGGGGATGCTTTGGGCCATGTGTTGGCGGTTAATGATTATGAACCGGGAGCCGAGTATATTTATTATTGGGGATCAGGCTGGAGCAAATATGGTTTCGAAGCCGATACCGATTGGAACAAATATTTGGAAGAATACGCTCAGAAGGTACGTAATCCCTTGGTGGTCCATGTACCATAGAATGGTGATATAAGAATAATAAAAGTTATCCGAGGAGCACATGCTCTTCGGGTAACTTTTTTTCATGGGATGTTAAAGTGTTAATTCTCTCGTCTTAAACATCTTTTTCCGGTTCCTTTTGTTTCATTGCAATATAAGAAATTAAACTAGTTATTTATTTGTTAATAGAAAATGCAATGGACAATAAACCTAAACCTTTACAACATGGGCGGCAGGGATTGAGGACTTTTAGTGCTTTAGTCTGTCTGCTGTTGATGACTACGTCGCTGTTTGCTCAGGAGAAGACAGTGACCGGAACGGTAACCGATTCGACCAATGAACCTCTGATTGGAGCATCCGTAGTGATTCAAGGTACTTCCAATGGTACGATTACCGACATAGATGGGAAGTACAGTATTACCGCCTCACCCGACAATGTACTGGAATTCTCGTACGTGGGAATGGTGAAGCAAGATGTGAAAGTAGGCAGCCAGCATGTGATAAATATACAGCTGAAAGAGGACTCACAAATGCTGGCTGAAACAGTAGTGATAGGTTACGGTAGTGCGAAGAAGCGTGACTTGACCGGCTCTATCACGAATATCAAGGGAGCCGAAATCGCTAATAAACCTTCTACAAATCCCTTGTCTTCCTTGCAGGGAAAGGTAGCCGGTGTGCAGATTATCAACTCGGGACAAGCAGGCTCGGACCCCGAAATCCGTGTACGTGGAACGAACTCCATTAACGGATACAAACCTCTTTACATTGTCGACGGCTTGTTCAATGATAACATTAACTTTCTGAATCCCGAGGATATTGAGTCTATGGAAGTGTTGAAAGACCCGTCTTCATTGGCTATTTTCGGTGTGCGTGGAGCTAATGGGGTTATCATTATCACTACAAAGAAGGCTAAGGAGGGGCAGACTTTGGTGAATATCAACACCTCATTCGGCTGGAAACATGTGGTGGACAGAATCAAGATGGTGAATGCTTCTCAGTTCAAAGAATTGTATAGTGAGCAGCTTGTTAATGAAAAGAATCCCGCTTTTGATTTTTCCGGCTGGAATGCTGATACCGATTGGCAGGATGAAGTGCTTCAGAATGGCTTCATTACCAATAATAATATCAGTGTGACAGGAGCTTCTGAAAAACATAGTTTTTATCTGGGGATGGGATACTCATACGAACAAGGAAATATAAAGCACGAGAAGTTCAGCAAAATCACCTTGAATGCCAGCAATGAGTATAAGATAACCGATAAGATAAAGGTCGGGTTTCAGTTTAACGGAGCACGTATGCTGCCTGCTGATAGTAAATCAGTTCTGAATGCTGTCCGTACCACTCCTATAGCTCCTGTATTCAATGAAGAATATCAGTTGTATGCGGCGTTGCCGGAGTTTCAGAAAGCACAGATGATGAATCCGATGGTGGATGTGGATTTAAAAGCCAACACCACTCGCGCAGAGAATTATCGTGCATCAGGTAACATTTATGGAGAGGTGGATTTTCTGGAACATTTTAATTTCAGGGCTGTGTTCTCTATGGATTACGGCTCGAATAACGGGCGTACCTATCAGCCGATTATCAAGGTATATGATAACACAGTGAAAGGAAATGTGGCTACACTGGGAACGGGTAAGACTGAAGTGAGCCAGTTCAAGGAAAATGAAACGAAGGTGCAAAGTGATTATGTGCTGACTTATACAAATAGTTTTGGCGACCATAATCTGACGGCAACCGCCGGTTTCACTACTTATTACAATTCTCTCAGCCGTCTGGATGCCGCCCGTGGGCAAGGTATTGGATTGGTTATTCCCGATAATCCCGATAAATGGTTCGTCAGTATTGGTGATTTGGCCACAGCTACCAATGGAAGTACACAGTGGGAACGTACTACTGTTTCTTTTCTGGGGCGTGTGATTTATAATTACAAAGGAAAATATTTGTTCAACGGATCTTTCCGTCGGGACGGTTCTTCGGCTTTTTCGTATACGGGCAACCAATGGCAGAACTTTTACTCGGCAGGTGCCGGATGGCTGATGACCGAAGAAGAGTTTATGAAAGACATTTCTTGGTTGGATATGTTGAAGTTGAAAGGTTCCTGGGGTACGTTGGGCAATCAGAATCTGGATACTGCTTATCCGGCTGAGCCGTTGCTTGAAAATGCTTTTGGAGCTGTGTTTGGCAATCCGTCCACCATCTATCCGGGCTATCAGTTGGCCTATTTGCCTAATGCGAACCTTAGATGGGAAAAAGTGGAAGCTTGGGAAGCAGGCTTTGAATCGAATATGTTTCGCAACCGCCTGCATGTGGAAGGAGTTTATTATAAAAAGAATACGAAGGACTTGCTGGCAAAGGTTCCCGGACTTTCCGGAACCATTCCCGGAATAGGAAATCTGGGACAGATAGAGAATAAAGGGGTGGAATTGTCTGCCACTTGGCGGGATCAGATTGGCGATTGGGGGTATAATGTGGGAGTCAACCTGACTACTATCAAGAATAAGGTGAAGAGTCTGGTACAAGACGGCTATTCCATTATTGCCGGAGACAAGAGCCAGAGCTATACTATGGCGGGTTATCCCATCGGTTTCTTCTATGGATATAAGGTAGATGGTGTTTATCAGTCACAGGCCGATATTGATGCTTCACCCAAGAATACACTGGCTACAGTGACTCCCGGTGATTTGAAGTTCGCCGATGTGAATGGGGATGGTGAGATTACACCGGCAGACCGTACTTTGATTGGTGATCCTACTCCGGATGTTACCTATGGAATCTCATTAGGTGTTTCCTATAAAGGTTGGGAACTGGGTATTGACATGATGGGACAAAGCGGTAATCAGATTTACCGTACTTGGGACAATTACAATTGGGCGCAGTTCAACTATATGGAGCAGCGTCTGGACCGTTGGCACGGCGAAGGTACATCCAATACACAACCTGTCCTAAATACCGGTCATGCCATTAACTTTGAAAATTCGGAGTATTATGTAGAAGACGGCAGTTTCTTCCGTATACGTAACCTGCAATTGGGCTATACTTTTGATAAGGCCCTGATATCCAAAATCGGTTTGAAGGCTTTGAAAGCCTATTTCAATATTCAGAACCTGAAAACTTGGAAACATAATACCGGCTACACCCCTGAGTTTGGTGGTTCTGCCATTGCTTTTGGTGTGGATAATGGAAGTTATCCGGTACCTGCGATTTATACATTTGGACTCAATATTACATTTTGATTGATTATGAAACGAAGTAAATATATACTATACATTTGGGCGATTGGAGGAATCCTGGCCTTTACCGGTTGTAATGATTTCCTTGACCGCAGTCCTCAAGGTCAGTTCACGGAGGATGATAATCCCGGTGCATTGGCAGAAGGAAAGATATTCAACATCTATACCATGATGCGTAATTTCAATATTACTGCAGGAACTCCCGCATTCGCTATTCATTGTTTCCGTTCCGAAGATTCGGAGAAAGGAAGTATTTCCAGCGACGGGTCGGAACAGGCGGCAATGTATGATGATTTCCAGTACAATGCCAGCAATGGGTTGATAAAGGCCTATTGGAGTCAGAATTATGCGATTATTTATCAATGCAATGAGGTGGTGGATGCCATTGAGACCGGTCATCTGACAGAAGAGAATGACCTCTATAATAAAGGAGAAGCGTTATTTTTCCGTGCCTACTGTTACTTTAATTTAGTGCGAGCCTTCGGGGAGGTTCCATTGGTTACCTTTAAGGTAAATGAAGCTTCGGAGGCTAATGTACCCAAAACAACGGTAGACAAAATTTATGAACAGATAGACAAGGACTTGAAAGATGCGGAAGATTTGCTTCCCGAACAGTGGCCGGCTGCCTATTTGGGACGTCTGACGTGGGGAGCTGCCCGTTCCCTGCATGCCCGTACCTATATGATGCGCAATGATTGGCAGAATATGTACAAAGCAGCCTCGGATGTAATGGGAAAAGAAATTTATAATCTGGATACCCCTTACGATAAGATTTTTACTGACGAGGGAGAGAACAGCGGTGGTTCGGTGTTTGAGTTGCAGTGCTTGTCTACGGCCGCCTTGCCGCAAAGTGATAAGATAGGAAGCCAATTCTGTGAAGTACAGGGGATTCGTGGTTCCGGAAAATGGGATTTGGGTTGGGGATGGCACATGGCTACCGAACTGATGGCGGAGGCTTTTGAGCCTGGTGACCCCCGTAAGGATGCCACCTTGCTTTATTTCCGTAAGAGTGATTCCGACCCTGTTACTCCGGAGAATACCAATACGCCATACGGAGAGTCCCCGGTGTCGCAGGCAGAAGGTGCTTACTTCAACAAGAAAGCCTATACCAATCCGGCATTGCGCCAGGAGTTTACCAATAAAGGCTTTTGGGTGAATATCCGGCTGATCCGCTACTCGGATGTCGTTTTAATGGCAGCGGAGTCAGCAAACGAGTTAGGTAATACTTCGGAAGCGCAAAAGGATTTGGAGATGGTGCGTGCCCGTGCGCGTGGCGGTAATCCGGATATACTACCTGAAATTACTTCTTTGGACCAATCGGTATTGCGTGAAGCAATCCGACACGAGCGTAGGGTGGAATTAGGACTGGAATTCGACCGTTTCTATGATTTGGTGCGTTGGGGAATCGCTGAGCAAGTTCTTCATGCGGCAGGTAAGTTGAATTATCAACCGAAGAATGCACTTTTGCCTATACCGCAGGATGAAATAGACAAGTCGAAAGGAGTGCTGAAACAGAATCCTGATTATTTATAATTATTCAATATGTCAATAGGCTCATGAGTACATTGACACATTAGCACATTATTTAAAGATGATGAATAGAATATTTCAAAGAATGAAGCAAGTGGCTCCCATGCTGCTATTTGCCACCCTGAGTGTGCATGCGCAGAAATCACCTCAGGATATGAATCGTTTCATTGATAATTTGATGAAAAAGATGACCTTGGAAGAAAAGATAGGCCAGTTGAACTTGCCCGTTACCGGTGAAATCACTACGGGACAGGCAAAGAGCAGCGATATCTCAGCCCGTATAAAACGGGGTGAAGTAGGAGGACTGTTTAACTTGAAAGGAGTTGCCCGTATCAAGGATGTGCAGGAACTGGCTGTGAAAGAGAGCCGTCTGGGGATACCTCTACTGTTTGGTATGGATGTGATTCATGGTTATGAAACGATTTTCCCCATCCCTTTAGGCTTGTCATGTACCTGGGATATGAAAGCCATTGAGGAATCGGCCCGTATTGCGGCCATTGAGGCCAGTGCGGATGGTATTTCCTGGACTTTCAGTCCGATGGTAGATGTCAGCCGGGATCCCCGTTGGGGACGTGTTTCGGAAGGGAGTGGGGAAGACCCGTTCCTGGGTGCTGAGATAGCTAAAGCCATGGTGCGTGGCTATCAAGGCGGCCAGATGAAACGCAATGATGAGATAATGGCTTGTGTCAAGCATTTCGCCTTGTATGGAGCTTCCGAGGCCGGACGCGATTATAACACGGTGGATATGAGCCGTCAACGCATGTTCAATGAGTACATGCTCCCCTATCAGGCAGCTGTTGATGCCGGAGTGGGTAGTGTGATGGCTTCCTTTAATGAAGTGGATGGCATTCCGGCTACAGCCAGTAAATGGTTGATGACTGATGTGCTGCGTAACCAGTGGGGCTTTCAGGGCTTTGTGGTGACGGACTATACCGGAATCTATGAAATGATAGACCATGGAATCGGTGATTTGCAAACCGTAGCTGCCCGTGCTGTCAATGCCGGAGTAGATATGGACATGGTGAGCGATGCTTTTGTAGGAACATTGAAACAGTCGGTGCAGGAAGGAAAGGTATCCATGCAGACCATTGATACTGCCTGTCGTCTTATTCTGGAGGCAAAGTATAAATTAGGGTTATTTGCCAATCCTTATAAATATTGTGATCTGAAACGTCCCGCACGTGATATCTTCACTCTGGAACACCGTGCCGTAGCCCGCCGCATTGCCGGAGAAAGCTTTGTCTTGCTGAAAAACGAACCTTCTACCGATAGGGCGGGATCGAATCCGTCCGGAAGCACAGTGCAACCTGTACTTCCTTTGAAGATGCAGGGTAATATTGCCGTAATAGGCCCGTTGGCAGATACTCGTACCAATATGCCCGGAACTTGGAGCGTGGCTGCCATACTGGATAAATCCCCTTCACTGATAGAAGGTTTGAAAGAGATGACTGTCGGAAAAGCTACCATCTCATACGCTAAAGGCAGCAATCTGACCAGTGATGCCGCCTATGAAGAACGGGCGACTCTCTTCGGGCGCAGCCTTCATCGGGATGCCCGTACCGATGCCCAACTGTTGCAAGAAGCATTGACGGTAGCTCAGAAAGCCGATGTCATAGTAGCTGCTTTGGGCGAATCTTCAGAAATGAGCGGTGAAAGCAGTAGCCGTACTTCACTGAATATCCCCGATGTACAACGTACTTTGTTGAAGGAACTGCTAAAAACTGGAAAACCTGTAGTTTTGGTACTTTTCACCGGACGTCCGCTGACGTTGGAGTGGGAACAGGCTCATGTTCCTGCGATTCTGAACGTATGGTTTGGAGGTAGCGAAGCTGCTTATGCTATTGGTGACGTACTTTTTGGCGCTATTAATCCAAGTGGAAAACTGACTATGACTTTCCCGAAGAATGTGGGGCAGATTCCTTTGTACTACGCCCACAAGAATACCGGACGTCCGCTGCACGAAGGGAAATGGTTTGAGAAATTCCGTAGCAACTATCTGGACGTGGACAACGAACCGCTTTATCCATTCGGTTATGGGCTTTCATACACTACTTTCAACTATGGAGATATTACGTTGGACCGTACTTCAATGCCTATGGACGGAAGTCTGACAGCTAAAGTGATATTGACAAATACAGGAAGCAGGGATGGTGCGGAAGTAGTGCAGTTGTATATCCGTGACAAGGTAGCTGAAAGTACCCGTCCTGTAAAAGAACTGAAAGGTTTCCAAAAAGTATTCCTGAAAGCAGGTGAATCCCGTGAGATAACCTTCAAGATTACTCCCGATTTATTGAAATATTATAATTACGAGTTACAATACGTGGCCGAACCCGGAGCTTTCGATTTGATGATTGGTACGGACAGCCAGCATGTGAAAACAGCAACATTTGTGCTGCACTAACCTAAACCTGTGAAAAAATGAAAAGAATTCCCTTATGTGCAGCGGTGTTGCTGCTTTTCTCATTGCTGGCTTGTAAAAACAAGCCGGCAGCTTCTTCTGACAAGCGTCCGGCATCGGCGTCCGACACGCTTTCCGATGATGCTTTGATGGATACTGTCCAGCGTCGTACTTTCCAATATTTCTGGGGCGCGTCCGCATCGGCCAACGCACTGCTGCCGGCGGTACTGAGCCGCGGGACGGCCCGCTATCCGGACATGGAGCAGCTGTCCGCCGCCATGGACACGCTGTACGGCGCCACGGTGGACAGCATTGTCCGCAAGAAGGGAGAGCGCCAGTGCATCGGCTTTGCCGCCTCCTTCATCGACGATGCCTTCACGCCCCACGGCGAAAAG
>ENA-OPYH01000821-OPYH01000821.1-human-gut-metagenome-genome-assembly--contig:-NODE-821-length-19330-cov-9.058625_pt1 | contig 19330 bp, 10 predicted proteins | sample MGYA00241254_ERZ501488 | MGnify/ENA primary metagenome ERZ501488 (study PRJEB25962, sample SAMEA2042660) | human gut metagenome | biome: human gut; feature: human-associated habitat; material: faeces...
GACATCAGATTGCTGAAATGGCCCTTGCCAAACTGTACTTGGTAACAGGGCAACAGAAATATTTGGATCAAGCCAAATTCTTTTTGGACCAGCGCGGATATACTACTCGTACGGATGAATACAGTCAGGCGCACAAGCCAGTAGTGGAGCAGGATGAGGCCGTGGGACATGCTGTCCGTGCAGCCTATATGTATGCAGGCATGGCAGATGTGGCCGCACTGACAGGGGATACGGCTTATATCCATGCCATAGACCGTATTTGGGACAACATTGTGGGCAAGAAATATTATATTACCGGCGGCATCGGCGCCACCAGCAATGGGGAGGCTTTTGGCAAGAACTATGAACTGCCCAATATGTCAGCTTATTGTGAGACTTGCGCGGCTATCGGTAATGTGTATGTCAACTACCGCTTGTTCCTGCTTCATGGTGAGGCAAAATATTATGATGTGCTGGAACGTACTTTATATAATGGTCTTATTTCGGGCGTGTCCCTGGATGGTGGCGGGTTCTTCTATCCTAATCCGTTGGAAAGCATCGGGCAGCACCAGCGCCAGCCTTGGTTCGGCTGTGCCTGTTGTCCGTCCAATATCTGTCGTTTCATTCCTTCTTTGCCGGGATATGTGTATGCGGTGAAAGGTAAGGACGTGTATGTTAATCTGTTCATGTCCAATACTTCGAACTTGAAGGTAGAGGGCAAGGCTGTTTCTTTGGAGCAGGCTACTCATTATCCTTGGAACGGTGATGTCACTATCGGTGTCAACAAGAACAATGCCGGACAGTTTACAATGAAAATCCGTATTCCGGGATGGGTGCGTAATCAGGTAGTTCCCAGTGACCTGTACACTTATTCGGATGGAAAGCGTTTGAGCTATACAGTGAAAGTAAATGGAGAACCGGTACAGAGTGAACTGAAGGACGGTTATTTCTGCATAGACCGCCGTTGGAAAAAAGGGGATAAAGTAGCCGTTCATTTCGATATGGAGCCTCGCACGGTGAAAGCCAATAATAAAGTGGAGGCAGATCGTGGACGTATAGCCGTGGAGCGTGGCCCGATCGTTTATTGTGCGGAATGGCCGGATAATGATTTTGATGTGCTGAGCGTGTTTATGAACCGCACTCCTCAATTCGAGGTGGTTGAAAAACCGGATTTGCTCTATGGCATTAACCAGTTGAAGACGGATGCGCAGATTCTGGGCTATGACGACAGAGGTCGTCTGACGGCTACTGATGTAAAGCTGACGTTGATCCCTTACTATGCTTGGGCACACCGCGGTGCAGGTGCTATGGCAGTGTGGTTGCCTCAGGAATTAAGTGCTTCCCGTCCGACTATGCCTGCTACGCTGGCATCGGAAAGCAAAGTGGATGCTTCGCATAAGGTGAAATCCATCTCCGCCATTAATGACCGTCTGGTGCCGAAAGATGAGAATGACCGTTCCGTACCCTATTACCATTGGTGGCCCAAACAGGGAACTACCGAATGGATATCCTACGAGTTTCCGTCCGAAGCGACTGTTTCCAGTGCTACCGTATATTGGTATGATGATGCTCCTTGGGGAGGATGCCGCATACCACAAAGTTGGAAGGTGTACTATAAAGATGCACAAGGCCAGTGGCAACCGGTGAGTGGAGCGGATAAGTATGGAGTGGAAAAAGGTACGGGGAATACAGTCAATTTTGACCCGGTAAAGACAAAAGCGGTAAAACTGGAGATTGTTCAGCCGGCCGATAATTCATCGGGTTTGTTTGAATGGGAAGTGAAATAGAATAATTCAAAATGAAGGTTGGTAAGTTAGGTTGGCTGGTAGCCATGTTCCTTAGTGGGGGCATGGCTGTCGCTCAAGGTACGGCTGATGATTATCGGCGTGCTTATGCATTGAAAGAGAAGTTCAGTACGGACAAAGTTTTCTATTCCAATGTCAATCCGCAATGGATAGAGGGTACTCATCAATTCTGGTATGTGCGGAATACTCCGGACGGCCGCCTGTATGTATCTGTAGATGCGGATAAGAAAGCTAGAAAAGAATTGTTTGATTCTCATCGTCTGGCAAAGGCGCTGGGTGCTGCATCCGGAAAAGAGGTCAAGCCGGAAGCTCTTGCATTGGGGCGTTTGTCGGTCAGTAAGGGATTGGATACGCTGCGCTTTGTGTTTAATAATCAACGTTGGATGTATGCGTCCCGGAAAAATCAACTGGTCAATGAAGGTGCGGTTCCTCTCCCTCCCAAGCAAAAGCATTGGATGGAGGTGGATGATGAGAAGACGGCATCACCGGTTCCGTCTCCTGATGGTAAATGGATCGCATTTATTAAAAATCAGAATATCTATGTAAAGGAGGTGGCTACCGGAAAAGAAAAGCAACTGAGCTTGGACGGGACACTGGGTAATTATTATTCAGCCTACATCCGCTGGTCACCGGACAGTAAGAAGGTGGCTTCCTGCAAGATCCGTCCGGTGGAAAAGCGCTATGTTTATTATGTGGAATCTTCTCCGGCTGACCAGCTTCAGCCTAAGCTTCACAAACAGGAGTATGCGAAGCCGGGAGACGAACTTCCTTTTAAAGTGCCCTGCATCTATGAAGTGGAAAGCGGACGAAGCATTATTCCTTCTACCGAATTGTTCGACCGGCAATATGAAGTATATGGTCCCGAATGGAATCCCGACAGCCGTGCCGTGACTTTTGAATATAACCAGCGCGGACATCAGGTGTACAGAGTACTTGAACTTTCTGCCGAAACGGGAAAAGTGCGCCCGTTGGTAGAAGAAACCAGCGATACATATGTGAATTATACCCGTCATTTCCGTCATGACTTAAAAGACGGCAAGCAGATGATATGGATGAGTGAGCGTGACAATTGGAATCATCTTTATATGTACAACCGTATTACCGCACAGCCCGATTATCAAATTACTAAAGGAGAATGGTATGTACGCGAAGTGCTTCGGGTAGATGAGGATAACCGTCAGATCTATTTCTCGGCAAATGGTATGGAAGCCGGTGAAGACCCCTATCTCATCCGTTATTACCGCATCGGTTTTGATGGCAAAGGTCTTACCTGTCTTACTCCCGAAGAAGGGATGCACCGTGCCTGGTTTTCGGGAGATATGAAGTATTTGGTAGATGTTTATTCTATGGTGGACAAGGTTCCCGTCGCTGTGTTACGTAGTGCCAGGGATGGCAAAGTGGTGATGCCGTTGGAAACAGCCGATATAACTCTTTTGGAGGCCGAAGGCTGGAAAGCTCCGGAGGTGTTTGTTGCCAAAGGGCGGGACGGCAAGACGGATATGTGGGGATTGATTGCCCGCCCCACCAACTTTGACCCGAACAAGAAATATCCGGTTATCGAATACATTTATCAGGGTCCCGGAGACCAGTATGTTCCGAAGACTTTCCGTCCTTATGACTGGAATATGACTTCCTTGGCCGAACTTGGTTTTATCGTCGTAATGGTCGATGGAATGGGAACTTCTTTCCGTTCGCGTGCTTTTGAGAATGTATGTTATAAGAATTTGAAAGATGCCGGTCTGCCGGACCATATTGCTTGGATTAAGGCGGCTGCACGGAAATATCCTTATATGGATGTGGACAGGGTAGGTATTTACGGTTGTTCTGCCGGTGGTCAGGAATCTACAAATGCAGTTTTGCTTTATCCTGATTTCTATAAAGCGGCTTATTCGGCTTGTGGTTGTCATGATAACCGTATGGATAAGATTTGGTGGAATGAACTTTGGTTGGGCTATCCGGTAGGAGATCAATATAAAGAAGGGTCTAATGTGGAAAATGCACATCTGTTGAGTCGTCCTTTGATGTTAGTGGTGGGAGAACTGGATGATAATGTAGATCCTGCCTCTACCATGCAGGTGGTCAATGCATTGATAAAGGCGAATAAAGATTTTGAATTGGTCGTGATTCCCGGAGCGCATCATACAATGGGGGAAGATTTTGGCGAACATAAGCGGTATGATTTCTTTGTCCGTCATTTGATGCAGGTGAATCCACCGAAGTGGGATGAGATAAAATAGGAGGAGTGAGGTTTGTAGCTGTAGGAGTTTGTCAGTTATGATAAATAGAGGTGGCAGTGTTATGGAGGACAAGTCCATAGCACTGCTTTTTTATGTAATTCCGTGTTTTCATTGATGAATGTGTCTTTTTTGTTCATTATGTTGTAATTATTGGTTGAACTAATTTTTTTCAATACAAAAATTAGGTTCAGTCAACAATATTATTTTTATTTGTGGCGTATATAGTATAAAAATAAACCAATTTTCTAATACTAACATTAAATTATAATGGAAAACATAACTGTTAATGTATTTGATGATGTGCTTTATTTAGCATGGGAATTTGTATATCTAATATTTTTCACTCGTTTTGTGTGCGTACACGGAAATTATAAGAATGCGTGTGCTATTTTAATAAGTATCTATTATTCTCATAAAAATTGTAATTGTTTCCTTTTAGAATAAAATATAAATAACAATAGTGATTTATATTATTTCACATTCACGGAAAAAATGGACTTTAAATTTTTGTTTAACTTAATATTTTATTATGAAATTTACAAATGAATTAAGAGGAGTGAAAAGCAGACTTCTTCTGTTTTCAGTGCTGTTACTGATACCGGTGATGATGTTTGCTCAGAGCATTACCGTAAAAGGTACTGTACTTGATTCGGCAGGTGAAGCCGTTATTGGAGCTTCCGTTGTGGAGAAGGGAAATCCTTCCAACGGAACCATAACTGATTTTGACGGAAAGTTTACTTTGGCCGTGTCTAAAGGAAAAAGAATTGTTATTTCTTTTGTAGGTTACGAAACGCAAGAAGTGGATGCGGTTACCGGAAAAGAACTGACAATTACGCTGCAAGATGATTCACAAGCGCTTGAAGAGGTAGTAGTGCTGGGTTACAGTAGCAGGGCTCGTAAAGATCTGACTGGCTCAGTAGGTTCCGTGTCTGGTGTGAAGATTGCTGCTGTACCAGTTACTTCAGCCGCTGTGGCTTTGCAGGGAAAAATAGCTGGTGTGCAAGTAACTACGGTCGATGGTGCTCCAGGGGCAGATATTAACATTCGTGTTCGTGGAGGTACGTCTGTGACCCAGAGCAATGATCCTCTTTACATTGTCGATGGTTTTCAGGTGGATAACATCAATGATATTCCTCCTACAGACATTGCTTCTATTGATGTATTGAAAGATGCTTCTATCACGGCAATCTATGGAGCTAAGGGCGGTAATGGTGTAGTGGTTGTTACTACTAAATCGGCCAAAGCTGGAAAAATACAGGTAAGTTTCAATGCCCATTTGTCTACTAGTCATTTGTCTAAAAAATTAGATTTAATGAATTCAGCAGAGTTTGCACGTTATCAATATGAATGGTCGGCGTGTAATGGTAGCCGTTCTAGCAATGCCAAATTTTTCCGTGCTAATTTTGGCAATCCGCAAGATTTGGATATGTATTATTCTTTGCCTACTCATGACTGGCAGGATGAGGTAATGGGAGAGAATCCTATCAATTATTCTACTAATGTAACTATTGGTGGAGGTACAGATAAGATGCGCTTCACTGCTTCTCTTACTCAAAGCGAAGATAAAGGTATTATTATGGGGTCGGGTGTGCGCCGTACCAATTTGAATATCAAGACAGCTATTGATATAACTAAAAATTTGACATTGCATATCAATCCTAAATTTACGTTTCGCCGTGATCAAGGAGCTGGAGGTGATAATATTGGTACAGGCGGTATTATTGATGTACTCCGTTATAGACCCACTAACGGATTACGTGAATTCGGATATATAGATCCTTCTTATGCTGACCCTGATGAAGAAGCATTGTTTACTTATACTAATCCGAAAAGTGATATTGCCATTAATCAACAGAATAAGTATGCTTATAACTATACTAATGCTATTTCATTGGAATGGAAGCCTGTTAAAGGATTGGTGCTTCGTACAGAAGCCACTCTTAGTTTAAACTGGAAAGATCAATATCGTTTTTGGGGTGCCTTGACAGGTGAAGGTACAAAAAATAATTCGTTGCCTGTAGCAAGTATTCAGAAAGATCAGTCTTTTAAATATATTTGGACTAATACGGCATCTTATGGCTTTTCTATTAAAGATAAGCATAATTTTTCCATGTTATTGGGGCAAGAAATTTATCATAGCCAAAATAAGAAGAACTTCCAAAAGAATCGTTATTTCCCACGTGCATTTGAGGCTGGACAGGCTTGGGATAATATGGGATTCGGTACACCGCAGGAGTCAACTTCATCACTTTCGACTCCAGATCGCACTGCTTCTTTCTTTGGGCAGGCAAGTTATAACTATAACCACAAATACTTACTCTCTGTAACTATGCGTGCTGATGGTTCCACTAAATTTGCTCCAGGTAATCAATGGGGATATTTCCCTTCAGTATCAGGCGCTTGGGTGCTTTCAGAAGAAAAGTTTATGGAAGATATAAAATGGATTGATCAGTTAAAACTTCGTGCAGCTATAGGGTTGGCAGGAAATAATCGTATCAGTGATGATATGTGGCGTTATTTATATACTGTTAATTCTACCGGCGGACCTGGATTTGGAGAAGCAACTCAGTTTGGAGAGCAATGGTATGGTAATCAAGGGGGTACTACTTTTGCCAATAAAAATATTAAATGGGAAACTACATTAACTCGTAATCTTGCTGCTGATATCACGCTTTTTAATGGTCGTCTCACTGTTACTCCGGAGATTTATTGGAATACGACGAAAGATTTACTTTATAAATCGGACATTCCTTCAGCAACTGGTTATGTAAGTCAGATGCAAAATATTGGACAAGTAACTAATAAAGGGGTTGAATTAACTATATCAGGAGATATTCTCAGTGGCAGGGATTATGTGCTTTCCGCAAATCTTTCTTTAGGTATGAATAAAATGAAAGTTGATAAATTAAATGGTACAGACAATGTGATTTGGGATCAGAATAACCGTTGGAAATCAAGTTACAATGATTATTGTTTGAAGGTGGGTGACCAAGTAGGACTTATTTATGGTTTTGTATATGATGGTTTATATTCAATGGATGAATTCTATTTTGATCCCACTAATAACTTGCAAGCAGTACCTTGGGGATCAACGGCCGCTGAAAACGGAACTTCGAAAGATGCACCTATTATGGATGCAGACGGTGTGGAACATCCAAAAACAATAATCAATCAGATTTCAGGAGATTCTAATTCAGGCATAGCTACTCTGCCGGGCAAAGTCAAGTTCAAGGATTTGAATGGTGACGGATATATCACAGAAGATGACCGTACTGTTATAGGTAATACCAATCCAAAAGTGCAGGGAGGTTTTGGATTAAGCGGACAATGGAAGGGTTTTGATTTTGCCATGAACTTCAACTTTATGCTTGATTTTGATGTGAATAATGCGACAGCTTACCAGCTTTCCTCATCCGAAAGCAATAAGAATAAGTTCTACAATGTGCTTTCCACATTTGCCGACAAAGGTTGGCGTTATACCCGTGATGGTGATGGCGAATGCTTGTACAAATGTTACTATATTGATGGTTCGTTGGATATGTACCGTGAATTAAACGAAGGTAGGACACTTTGGAATCCGACGGATGTGACAAAAAAAATAACTCATTCCTATTTTATCGAGGATGGATCGTTTCTGCGTTGTCAGGATTTGACTGTTGGCTATACGTTACCTGGAAATCTGACTTCTAAATGGGGAATTTCGAAAGCTCGTTTTTATGTGTCAGCTTCTAATTTGTTTATTATTACTGGGTATTCGGGTTATGATCCTGAAGTGGATATTCAGACAGGATTAACTTGTGGTATGGACTATAACCGTTACCCACGTAGTCGCAGTTTTGTACTAGGTACTAATATTACATTCTAAATTTGAAAGCACATGAAATTTAAAAATACTTTAATAATAGGATTAGCAACTTTGACTCTAATATCATGCAATGATTTCCTTGACGTGGATTCTCCATCAAGTTACAATGAGGACTTTGTGTTCAGCCAAGAAACAGAAATTAGCCGTGCGTTGAACGGTGTTTATGCTTCTATCTTGGTAGGTGATCTTTATGGCAGTGCCTATCAGAAAACTTTTAATTTGAACAGTGATGTTGATATGCAGATGTATACAGGTAATGTAGCAACCCATAATAGCTATGCACGTTTTGATTGTGACGATCAAGGTGGCGAAATTGATAAATATTGGAGAGCTTCTTATAAAGCTATTGAAGATGCTAACCGTTTTATCCGGGGTGTAGAAACTGGTCCGCTTTATAATGAAGAGAATACCGCTGTTATGCAGATGTTGGGCGAAGCCAAGTGTCTTCGTGCTATGGTTTATCATGATCTGGTAGTGATGTTCGGGGATGTTCCTTTCACTTTCCTGCCAGCCTCACAATTAGGTGATAATTATGTGATTCCTGTAATGAATCGCGAAGAAATCCAAAATAAACTTATTGAAGATTTGCAGGATATTGCTCCTAAGATGTCTTCTACTACAACAACAACAGTAGAACGTGCGTCTAAGGAGTTTGCTTGGGCATTAATTGCACGTATTGCATTGACTGCCGGAGGTTATTCACTTCATCCGGATAAAAATAATGCAAATAGTTATGGTGTGATGAAACGTCCGGAAGATTATCAGAAGTATTATCAAATCGTAAAAGAATATACTAGCCTGGTTATTGCTTCGGGAACACACTCTGTAGGCACTTCTTATCAAGATATTTTTACCAAGGAAAGCAATTTTGAAATTATTGCTAAAGGTGATCCTATTTTTGAGATTCCTTTTGCTAAGGAGTCTACAGGTAATACAGGGTATTCTCAAGGACCTACATCAACCGTTAATGAAGGAAAGACATTGGGTAAGAATGTATGGGGAGAATCTAAAGGTGATATACGTTTGAGTGCTTTTTACCGTTATTCATTCGATGAGAATGATAAGCGTCGAGATTTTATTAATGGACTTTGGTATTATGGTAACAGTGCTAATAATGCTACTCAGGATTCTTGTATGATTCGTGCGGATTATACTGTCCATAATAATAAATGGTCTAAATTGTGGGCGAATGCGGGACAGTTTACCAATTTGAGTGCCAGTAATACAGGTATTAACTTCCCTTATATGCGTTATACGGATGTTTTGTTGATGAATGCCGAAGCTGTTAATGAGTTGGAAGGACCTACTGCCACTGCTCAGGAGTCACTTCGTCAAGTCCATGCACGGGCATTCGATGACCAAAGTGTTGTTTCTGCCTATATTGCTCAGGTGGCTTCTTCTAAAGAAACTTTTTTGAAAGCTGTGCTTGATGAACGTAAATGGGAGTTTGCGGGTGAGAATATGCGCTGGAGAGATCTTGTCCGTAATAATCTTTATGGACAGGAAATTGTTTATAGTTTTTTGCGCTATCTTTCTGTAGGAATGTCTAATGCCGGTTCTTCTACTGGCTTCGAAGATGATATAGCTGAACATGATGGTAGTGCTTATTTGGATGATCTTCCCGAATCTATGTATTACCATGTTCTTCCACAAACGGTTGAATGGCGTGTGGATGTAAATCAAGTTTATGGCTATCCTTATCCCAATAAGATATTGGATATGCTCTATATTTATAATCCTTACAAATCAGCTAATCAACCAGCGACAGCTTTGGTAGCTGTTGATGGAGCAACTTGGAAGATGGCGGAATTTTATCAGTGGAGCAATGATTCGGAGCCTACTAACCAATGTAAATATTCATTCTATGGATATATTCGTCATACAGAACAAGGAATGATTGTGTTGGTCAAAGATGGAACAGAATCACCACTGGATGGTAATTCTGTTCCTGAGGTGAATGATTTACCTCCTGTACGTTATATTTTACCTTATCCTAATGCGGCTATCCAACGCTCAGCAGGTGTATACAAGAACTATTATGGCTATAAATAATTTATAAAAGGACAGAATGATGAAAAAAATATTTTTATATGCATTAATGTTATTTTCAGGTTTCTCATGTATTTCGTGTTCTGATGATGAGAAAGGAATGGCAAATATAGATAGAGAATGGATGACTATGTTCATTTGTGATAATAATAGAGGAAAAGGGGATGACTATGCTTATAATTGTAAAGCAGAGGGACCGAATGGCAATGATATTCATCTTTATTGGTATGGAGTGAATAACTGTGCGGGCTACCAGATTCGTCAGGCACTACAGCCAAATGTTTCGGGTGGTGCAGATGCTTGGGGTACATCTGCCGAAAACGGTCTTTTGTTACTAGATACCATTGTAGGACCGGAGGTCCTTGATTTAGTTATTAAAGATCAACAGTATTCCACTGATTATCGTTTTGCTATTCGCGTGTTATCAACAAAAGATGATAATGTGACTGATTTTTCACATGCATCCAAATGGTATGGACATGGTGATGGCAGACAGTGGGCAGAATGGATGGGCATTACCACTTCTGATCGATATGCAACTCCATTCTGTGTCTATGTAGATGCTTCTAAGACTACACAGACTACTATGCGTGTGATGTTGAATCGTGCTTTCAAAACTGTAACAGAAGGGGTATCAGACGATGATAAGGCTATTTATCGTGAAAAATTTCAGCTTGATGCTAACGATAATTTTGTTTATCAGTGGTTGGAAGTAGATCCGTCTCCTAATAATCCTGAATCAACAGTGAATGAAAAATGGAGAAAATATAAATTAACCGATGAGGATTTTGAAAAGGGATATGTAGATATTGACGGACTTCAGAAAAACTCTGTTTATGTGATTAATGTTCGCAACGAGAATGTGAAGGTAAAATGGGACGCATATTACAATACTTGTTCTGCCCGCTCAGACGGAGAACCGGGAGAGCCTATTTTAGTAACTCATGACTTAAGTGCTCCAAGTCGTGACCGGTTTGATTCAGATGAAGCTTATCAAAATGCTTTGATACAGCACGAGGCTGCTCTGAAATACAATGCAATGCGTATTGATTTCCTTTTAACAGACTTCATTTCCGATGTAAATTTAGCCGAAGGACAGACTTATTATTTGGAAGGTGGAAAGACTTATTGTATGTTTGATAATTTAACTACCTGCAAAGGTTTTGTTCTTCGTACTCGTCCTGAGGATGTAGCAGCAGGTAAACGTGCTAAAGTATTGTTAGGTGGTATGCATATGACAGGTACTAATGTTAATTCTATGAATTTGATGTTCGGGCGCCAGCCACAAGCTGGAGAAGGAGGAGAAATTTATATGAAGATGCTCGAATTTTATGATATTGATTTCGATTGTCCAATGGCTCTTACTTATGGTGATAATGTTGCCGGTTTGGGTTCGGCTACAGGTAATTATTTCATTAATATGTTTTCTAATGGTATGGCTGTACATTTGGAAAGTTTTGTGGTGAAAAATTGTACTTTCAAGCGTCTGGTACGTGGGTTCATTCGTGAGCAGGGGCCTAATTACAAAATTTGGGATCATGTCTTGATAGAGGATAACCAGTTCTTTGACTGTGGCTATTATAGTAATGGTGCCGGAGGTTATCCATGGATTGCCGGTTCCGGGAATAATGCGAATTCTAATTTATATAAGGACTTTGTGGTTCGTGGAAACACTTTCTATGATTGTCCGTTCCCTTCATTTTTCAGTGAAACCAAGCAGAGTGCATGGAAGGGAGGGGCATGGAATATAACGTTTGAAAACAATACTTTGGTTAACTGGAACACTCGTGCAGCAGGAAATATTTTCAATATGCGTAATATTCCAGATGGAAGTACTTATACGGTGAAAAATAACCTGATTGTTTTGACCAAGCAGGACGGTGATGTCCGAAAGATGACTATGGCAGGAGCTGATATCCGTAAGACAATGACTATGGCAGACGGTACAGCCGGACATGTGACATTGAATTTTGACAATAATTATTCTACAAATACTTTTTTATCCAACGGACAAATTTTTAGCAATAATCCATGGACTGCGACTAAAAATAATTTTGGCACCTTGGTCAACAATGGTTCTGCTACTTTAAATGGAACATTGGAAGTTCTTGTAGATGATATTTCTCCATTAGAACTGATGGTAAGTCCAAATCCACCACATAAGGCTACTGCTGATAACGATCAATATATGCATCGTGCAGATGCACTTGATGGTACGGCTGGAGAGCATGGTGTAAACTTGTATTACAATCAGACAGGTAAAGTTATGGAGTCAAAAATTTATCAGTTGAACATTGGTGCGGCTAAATGGCGTAATGGTTCTGTTAGATAGCAGAATGGGGTTTGATAAGTTTTATAGTTATTATAATGTGAATGTCTTCTGAGAATCTTTGGATTTTGAAAGACAGATATTTGATAGAAAAGCCGATCTGTGATAGATAGGCTTTTTTATGTATAGGTAAAGGGGCAGAGTATCAAAAATTGTATAGGTTTGATGATGTCTGTGCAAAATCTGCCTGAAAAAGACCAAATATTCTCTGTATTCAGATTGGAAAACGCATAATTTTGTTTGCTGGTTTTTATCAAAACATATAGGAATAATGAAAAATACATTCAAAAAAGTGTTTATTGGCTTTATGGCTTTTGCCATGGCAACCGGCTCCTTTGCGCAGCAAAGAGCTCATAAAAAGGATAATGAGTCGTATCCTAAGGAATGGAAACAAATAGCACGTATGGAGCAGGATTCTTTCTTTCTGACAGATGAAGCTCGGCGGATTGCTGAAAATGTATTGGCTTTTCAACGCTGTACGGGCGGTTGGCCGAAGAATATAGATATGGCCCGCCGCATGAATGATAAAGAGCTGGCTAAAGTGATAAAGGATAAATCACGTCGTGATGATTCTACGATAGATAATAATGCCACAACTGCCCAGATGATTTTTTTAGCCCGTCTTTATAGGCAGACTAAGGATATACGTTATCGGGATGCTTTCCTCCAGGGAGTGGAATATTTGCTGAGTGGTCAATACGAAAACGGAGGATGGCCGCAATTCTGGCCCGGTCCGCGTGGTTATCAGGTACATATTACTTTTAATGACGATGCCATTGTCAATACATTGAATATGATACGTGATATGATGAATCACAAAGCGCCTTATGAGGATGATTTGATAGACAAGGCTTTGTGTGTACGTTTGGGAAAAGCCTTTAATAAAGGAATAGAGTGTATACTGGCTACACAAATTATAAAGGATGGAGAACCTTCAGTGTGGTGTCAGCAGAATGATAGGGAAACATTGAAGCCTGCACCGGCACGTGCGTATGAGTTGCCGTCTTATTGTTCGGCGGAGAGTGCCGGAATTGTGCGTCTGCTCATGGAATTACCTGCACCCGACGCACGCGTGAAGCGGGCGGTTCACGGAGCCATGAAATGGTTTGACAGGTATAAACTTACCGGTTTGAAATGCGAGCGTATCGTGCTGGCAAATGGTGAGCGGGATACTCGTCTTGTGGAAGATCCTCAAGCCAAGCCTATTTGGGCGCGTTATTATGATTTGAAATATTGTGAACCGTATGTATGTGACCGTGACGGGCTACCACGTCGCCATTTGGAAGAAATAGGAACAGAACGTCGTAACGGATATAGTTGGTACAATAGCAGACCGGCTGAGCTTTTTGCCATATACAATGCATGGGCGGACAAATATGATCCGAAGCATAAAGTGGCAATCAGTCTGGCAACCAAAGGAGCGAATGAAAACGGGCTTATTGAAATGTATCGTCGTCCCATGGCAGAGCGTACGGCTTTTGATGTGGTGGTAAAGCCGGGAGAGAGTATTCAGGCAGCTATTGAAAAGGCTCCGGAAATTCCGACAGTACCTTTTAAAATCTTATTGTTGAACGGAACGTATCATCAAAAAGTGATTATTGACAGGCCTAATATTGTTTTGGTGGGGGAAAACCGTGACAGTACGCGGATTGTCTTGGCTGAAACAGCCCAGACACGTGCCATCACGGAATATCATGGACGTCCGGTAGGCAATGGTGTCATTGTGTTGCAGGAAGGTGCGGATGATTGTGTTATTAGCGGACTGACTGTTTACAACAATTACGGAACTGCCGTTGAAAATACGACCATCCATCAGATGGCGATTTTTGGACGTGCCACTCGTACCATCATCATCAACAGTAATGTATGGGCCGATGGAAACGATGCCCTTTCCTTGTGGGCGCCCGGAAGCAATGGTATGTATTATCATGCCGATCTCTATCTTCGTTGTCCGGGTGTGGATTTTCTTTGTCCTCGCGGATGGTGCTATGCCACACGCTGCCATTTTTATGGTGATAGCCGTGCCATGATTTGGCATGACGGACGAGGTGACAAGAACAAGAAACTGGTTATTACCAATTCTTCATTTGATGCTAAGACACCGACACTTTTAGGACGCTATCATCATGATTCCCAGTTTTATCTCATCAAATGTAAAATGTCGAAGAATGTGCTTGACGGGAATATTCATTATGCTTATTCGGATAAAGTGCTTGATCCCTGTCCGTGGGGGCTACGTACCTATTATTATGGTTGTACCCGTGAAGGAGGGCATAGTGGCTGGTTAAACGATAATTTAAAGGAGGCGGAGAATGCTCCGGAGTTTTATGGCGTTACCGCCAAGTGGACATTCAATGGCAAATGGGACCCCGAACAACGTATCAGAGATCTTTGGAATGTGTTGGCCTACTAATTTAACAGTTTGTAATATGAAAATGCCCCCTGTTTTATGCTGTATTGTTTTTTTGTTTGTGTCAATGTTATCTGCTGTTGCCCGACAGCAGGAGAAGCCCCGGGTTATTGTCACTACGGATGGTGAGATTGACGATCAAAGTTCTATGATTCGTTTTCTTATGTATTCTTCTGATTATGATGTCGCAGGCATTGTTCAAGTCAATGGGGTACAGAAAGACGGACATAGTAAAGATAAATGGATCGAATCACAAATTGCCAAATATGCGGAATGTCTGCCTAATTTGAGGAAACATAATCCCGATTATCCCGATGCTGAATATTTGCTAAGTGTCTTGGCGGTTGGTAATGAGAACAGAGAGGACTTGCATAAATTGCCTCCTTTACTGTCTGATAGCGAGGGGGCACAGCTCATCATAAGGACATTGCTTGATTCTGATCCGAGGCCTGTTCATATTTTAGCATGGGGTGGAGCCAACACCCAGGCCAATGCCTTATGGCAGATCAAGCAGAAATATTCTGCTGCAGAATGGGCAAAAGCGGTATCAAAAGCCAGATTATATTGTATTTGGTATCAGGACGGCGGTGGAAAATGGATAGAACAGAATCTTCCTGAAATCATTATTTATGAATCGGGCGCACCGGATCATGATGGAGGATGGAGATATGTATGGGATTACATGAGTGTGGATTATTATTTTAAGAACAGACTTAGTAAAAATTCAAAAGAGTTGCAACAGATCATGGATAAACCTTGGTTGGCTGACCATATTAAGAATGGGCACGGACCACTGTGTGCCGCCTATCCTCAGGAATATACCAGTGAGGGGGATACTCCTTCTTTTATGCCTCTTATACGTAATGGACTTGAACAGCATACAGACTATACATTAGGAGGATGGGGAGGACGCCCGGAGTATAAAAATGGCAATCACATGCAAGATGGGAATGATTTGAAAAACGGTGTGCCGGATTCGCATTATACTTTCCAGCGTTGGTTGCCTGCTATACAAAATGACTGGGCGGCTCGTGCCGACTGGTGCGTGGCTGATGAATATTCAAAGGCAAATCATCAACCTGTTGCCCGGATATTGGGAGAAAGTGTACGCACAGTCCGGCCGGGAGAAAAAATAATACTGGATGCCTCTCCTTCATTTGACCCTGATAAAAATTCATTGTCTTACCAATGGTGGCAATATCGGGAAGCAGGCAGTGTGCAAACAAAGGTGGCTATAAAGCACGCCGATGAGAAGAGGGCGGAGATAATTGTACCGGATAATCCGGGCAAACAGTTACATTTGATACTTGAACTTACAGATAATGGAACGCCTAATCTAAAGTCTTATAAAAGAGTGATTCTGAATGTGAATTGACTTCCTGTATGAATTTTCATCCGTACTGTCATGTTGTTTTGAACAGGCCTACACTTCTTCCATCCGCTCCAGCTCCCATCCCCGGAACTGTATGATAATACAGTGCAGCTTCGTGTTCTGCACCAACTGCCGTACCCGGGGTGCGGCAGCATATTCGTTAATCTGTTTCACCGCTTCCTGCCATTGCGTCCGGGCTTTCTCTTCCGTGTCCTTCACCGACAGATATTTCAGTTCAAGAATATAGCTATGCTTCACCTCGTAGCGCATCAGGTCCGGCATGAGGAAGAGGTCGCAGTAACCGTGGCTCAGTTCCATTTCCGGAGCCATCAGGTAATAAGCGTTTACGCTGAGGTAGGCGGTGAAGAAACCCTGTATATTTCGCTCGCCTTCCATGGCACTGCGTACAGATGAATTTTCCTTGTAGGCATGGGCAATGAATTCCAGTGTTTCGCGCCAATGGCCTTCGTAAGCCATTTCATCGAACAGGTCCATCAAATTGTTCAGGTTGATATGGCGTTTGTCCTGGTACTCCTCCAGCATGAATTCGTAATACTGTTTGCGCACATTATAGTTGGGGATACTCAATACCAAGCGGCTGCCGCGTGTGGCAGTGATGGTCAACATGCCATAATAGAAGAGCAGGCTGGGGAAGATTTCGGGTTTGGCGATTTCCTTGGCCGGGAAGGTGGTGATCAGGTTGGTGATAATTTGCCCTTCTTCGGTGATTTTACGTAATACGCCCTTGCGGTTGCCGTCCAGCTTGTCCAGCTGGATTAGTTTCTTCATTTTGTTGTAGTCCGTACGGGTGTTGGGATCTATCATCTCTTTAGGAGATTTGCCCAGCGTGATGTAATTGCGCAGGTAGTAAAGTACCATGTCGCAATTGAACATTTTCGGGTCGCGTTCCAGGCTTTCTTCTGCGAAACAGTAATTATTATACCACGGTTTCATCTCCCGGATCATTGCTTCGATGTCCGCGTCGATCGGGAGCTGTCCGGCATCCTTATAATATTGGAACATGGTGCGCACGTCCGTTTCGCTGAATCCCAGCATCATGTTGAACTGGTGTACCGTGGGAAACTGCGGAAAAGAGGATATAACCAGGCAGCATGTCTGGCAAGGGCTTTGGGCAGAAGCCTGGAACTGCCGGTAGATGAGAAACTGGTAAAACGGGTGAGAAATACAGCACCGATGAAGCATTTAAATCCCACAGAACGGCAAAATAATTTGAAAAAGGCTTTTATTATAGGCAGAAATGATGTAAAATTATATGACCGGATTATTCTGGTGGATGATATTTATACAACAGGTACGACCCTGGATGAGATCGCAGCACTGTTAAAAGAGCACGGAGTGTCAAAAGTGTATTGCGTGACATTGGCCTGTGGGTCTGGTGTATGATCAGGAAGGTGTGAGATACTATGAATATAAGAAATTGCAGAATGTGCGGACATATTTTTAACTATGTGGCAGGACCGTTTCTGTGCCCGCATTGCCGTGAGAAGATGGAAGCCAAGTTCCAGGAGGTAAAGGAATACATCCGTAATAACCCCGGTGTAAGTATTCAGGATGTATCGGAGAACTGTGACGTGGAGCCGTCCCAGATCCAGCAGTGGCTGAGAGAAGAGAGACTGGAACTGACAGAAGGATCCAGTATTCTGCTGAACTGTGAGAAATGCGGAGCACCGATCCGCAGCGGAAGATTTTGCGAAAAGTGCAAATATGATATGGCCATGGATCTGCAGAGTGTACTGCCGAAGAAGCCGACTGCGCCCCAGCAGAGCCCCAGAACATCCAGAGACGGAGAAAGAATGCGTTTTCTGTAAGCATTTGTAAGCGGAGGAATTATGCTGAACGAAGAAAAAGTCATACTGATGACGCAAATGGCATCTTATGAAGAGAATGAAGGCAAAAAGAATATGGCCATCGGCCGTTATTTCCGCAGTGACTACATCGCCATACAGGTGTTGAAGTCCATTCTGTGTGCGACGATCGCGTATGGAGTCTGCTTTGCGTTGTTTGTGTTCTATGATTTTGAGAATTTCATGCAGGATATTTACAAGATGGACCTGATCGGTTTTGGAAAAAATGTTCTGCTGTACTATGGAATAACGGTTGTAGTGTATGGAGTGGCATCTTATCTGATCTGCTCTCTGCGCTATGCACGGGCGAAAAAGAGCCTGAAATGCTATTATAACAATCTGAAGAAGTTGAATTCCATTTACAATGAGTAAACGGCCTACACAGATTGACCTGGAGGAAATATGACTGCTTTACTGGAATTAAGAGAGAATCTCAAGAAGATCTACAGCAGAAATGAAGCTTTTATTCTGCCGGTGATCAAGTTTTTACTCGGCGTTATCGTGCTGAGCATCATAAACGGCAAAATGGGATATATGACAAAGCTGGATAACATGGCCATCGTGCTGATCGTATCGCTGCTGTGTTCTTTCCTGCCCACCGGATTTATGGCTTTTTTTGCAATGATGTTTGCAGTGCTTCATATGTATGCACTCTCTATTGAAACCGCGGCGGTTGGGCTGGTTGTTTTCCTGTTGCTGTATCTGCTGTTTCTCAGATTTACCGCGAAGGAAGCACTGGTAGTGGTACTGACCCCGGTGCTTTGTATGCTGAAGCTGCCCTATGTGATGCCTGTGGCAATGGGACTGATCGGAACCCCGGCGTCCTGCGTATCTGTAGGCTGCGGTGTTGTGGTGTATTATCTGCTCCAGACGGTGATCACCAATGCTCCGACCATCAACTCCATGGGAGCAGAGGAAGCCACTGCCAAACTGCGCCTGCTGATTGACGGAATGTTGGGGAACAAGGCAATGCTGGTGATGATCGCAGCATTTGCCATTACCGTGATCGTGGTGTATCTGATCCGGAGAATGAGTGTGGATCACTCCTGGACCATTGCCATGGTTGCCGGCGTTATGATCGAAGTGATGATCCTGCTGGTGGGAGATCTGATGTACGATACCAATCTCTCCATCGTCAGCGCACTGTTAGGTGCCGTTGTTACGCTGATCGCCTGCAAGATCATAGAATTTTTCCGATTCTGTCTGGACTATAGCAGAACGGAGAAAGTACAGTTTGAAGATGACGAGTATTATTACTATGTAAAGGCAGTGCCCAAAATGACAGTTGCGGCGCCCACCAATACAGTGAAGAAAATCAATACACAGCGACGTCCGGCAGGTCAGCAGACCAGAACCTCCGGACAGGGTACGAGATCTGCAGGCCAGACCTACAGAAGTACGGCACATACCGGCAGGCCC
>ENA-OPYH01000827-OPYH01000827.1-human-gut-metagenome-genome-assembly--contig:-NODE-827-length-19221-cov-4.634300_pt1 | contig 19221 bp, 18 predicted proteins | sample MGYA00241254_ERZ501488 | MGnify/ENA primary metagenome ERZ501488 (study PRJEB25962, sample SAMEA2042660) | human gut metagenome | biome: human gut; feature: human-associated habitat; material: faeces...
GAACTAGCCGTCACCCGCCACAAGATTACAAAAACTTTGGTACAAGATTCCGCGGATCTTGTACCAAGTTTCACCGGATATTGCAGCAGTGTGCACCTCTTTTCTTCGGACTCTGTTTCCTTTCTACATTTCATTCTTCTACTATTCACTTTTCGATATTGCGGGTTTCAGCACTGAAGTTCACCCCTATTTAAAAGAGCTTCCGTCCGTCCGAAGCAAAGGGAAGCGCGTAATGCTTGTCATGAATCTGTTGCAAAGCCTCCTCGGCCGTGCCGTCCAGCTTGAATTCCATCACATAGATAAGCTTGTCAGTCTGCAGGACAAGGTCAATGCGTCCTTTGCTCGTATGATATTCCACTTGGGTATAGAAGCCGACAAGCTTGAATACGATGAAAAGCACATTCTCGTAATGCAGTTCCTGCTCGCGGATCACTTCGTAGGTAGTATCCGCAAAGAAACTTTGCAGACGGCGGAAGAAGGAGTCATAATCACCGAAACGCACCTCACGGACAAATTTCTGAATCTCAAAGGGAGATTCCACCTTATTTACGTTCGCGTAAAAAGGGAGCAGGAAACGTACAAACCCCTCTTCCACTTCCCGGTTCGGAAAACCTAAACGGTACATTCCAAATTCTTCATCATATCCCTTTATAGTGAGGTGCCGCTCTGATAGAGCACCGGAATGGGATTGGTGGATTCCGAATCTATACTGTTCAGCACCTGGGAGTCCGTTTCCTCGTGGGGCATCCGTTCCAAGTCGTAATGATGCTTCTTCAGCAGTTTCACCAGATAGGTAGGAGTACCCGTCTCGAACCAATAACTGCCGAATTCCTTATATTTGAACGTATTGAGCAAACTAAACGGATTGCACATGCCGATAAAATGATGTGTAAAGTGATAGCCGTCATAATATGCTTTCAAATCGTCACAAAGCTTGTCGTATGACACTCCTCTCGCTTCAGCAAACTCATGCAGTTCGGCATCCAGATTATCATGCAGAATCTTATCCAGACTCTCCGGAGTATCATACTTCTCGATGTTCAGATCCAGATGCAGAACAGGATATCTGATCCAGTCCTTTTCCAGCTTCTCCATCGCCAGACCTTCAAACAACTCCTTCTTACCTTGAAAGTAATAGAGATGAGCAGGCTCTTTCCGAAACGTCGCGGACGGCTCAGGAAGTAGTAACTTCCGGTCTTTACCATCTGGTACACCCAGGCCGTTTTATCAATATAGAAATAACCGTCCTGACGGATTTTCTCGAAATTCTAGATTCCGATGGGATATATTTTATTGCTCATACATTTTTCAATGGTTTATCATGATATTTGCAAAGAAACAAAATCTATTCGTAAAATCCTAGTTGGGTATCTTTTTAACCACAGAGTTCAGCCAAGAAACAGCATCCTGCAATGTCAGAGTCGGATGCTTCTCCTACTAATACCACAGACACTTCCGGAAGCTATAGATATCACTTCACCATTCATTATCATTTTTTTTGCTGTAGCGTTCTGAATAAGTCTTTTTTCCGAATGAGCACTGCTTTATAAAGAAATTCGTGCACGCCGTTACAGCTTATCAATTTCTTCCGGCGAGAGTCCGGCAATCCGGACAATATCCGCTATGGAAAAGTCGTTGTCTTTCAGTTTACGGGCGATCTCCAAACGTCCCTTCAAACGTCCTTCCGCCTCTCCTTCCGCTTTTCCTATTACTTTTCTTTCCGCGACAGCCTGTTCACGGATATCATTTTCCACAATACGGCTCACGTTATAACGGTCCACCGCCTTATCATAAGCGATACGGTCACCCTCAGACAGGTGAGCCTTGGCGGCAAGGCGGTCAAGATGGCTGAAAACCTGTTCTTTCAGCGCATCGGGCATTCTGTTCCAGTTGTTCATATTCTTCAGTGCATACATTAGTTTATCGGATAAAGTAGAACATTCGTCCAGTTCCTTCGTAAAATAAGGAAACTGGAGATAAATCTGACGGAAATTCCGGTTCACCACACGACCGCTGTCCCGGTCGGAAACCACCGTGTCGGTACGGAACTTGCTTTCCAGACCATCCTCCTTGAAATTCATCAGGAAAATGCCGTACACGGCAGGAAGCCTGTAACGGAAACCGTAAGAAGCCTCTTCTTCCCTGAGCAGACCGCAATCCCCCTCCAACGGAGTGTCGGGAACACATACCTCTTTAGAGGACGGATTCTCCATCTGGCGGCTCACCGCACGGCACACATAATAGAGCGTACGGTCCAGGAAATGGCTATGCCAACGATTCTGCATCTCCACTATGATGTACTCGCCCGTAGAGGTACGGCAGTAAAGGTCATAGATGATGCCCTTGTCGTGAATATTCTCCGAACGGTCCTCCTTGTCCAGAAACGTCAGGTCTTCAATGTGATGCTCACCCGACAGCAGTTCGTTAAGCAGGATTATCAGCAGATCCTTGCTGGCAGGCTGTCCGAAGATTATCTTGAAGCCGAGATCCGTGAAAGGGTTTACAAAGCGGGATGACATAATAAAGATGATTTTATGGTTTCTGACCGCAAAGAAACGAATTCTATCTGGAAATTCCTATGAATGAGCGCTTTTTATTATTTTAAATGGATTTTGAAAACTAAGCCACCGGAAAAGTACTTGCAACGGTTCAGTTCTACTACGGCGTTGATGTAGTCTTTCCAGAAGCTGTACTCAAAGCCGCAGTTTATCGATTTGCTATCGTATTCTGCCATCAGATTCAAGTTATTTATCGCTTTGTTGATAAAGGAAGTCGGGGACAGAGAGAATCGGAAGTTGGCACCGATGGCGGGACCGTTTAACGGATAATCCTTCCGCCTGTTATAAACATATGCCAGATGCAAGCCCCACTCTCCCACCTCCTTCATGGAAAGATGCTTGGTAACAGCCAGATAATAGCGGCTGTAAAAACCATTTGCCGTAGCCGAACTCATTTCAATCTTGCTACCCTCCGTCCATGAATTATTAAGAGCGTCATTCGCACCCAGTACAATTTGCGGAGTCCACGGTTTCCACCATCCTTCCTTCCACAGCCGTAAACGTACCGCAAAATTACGGTCTTGGTTGACAAACTTCCCATACGTGGAAGGAACCCAGAAACCCGGACCATATGCAGGATCAACCTCCATGGCCTTGTGCAATGTACAAATATAGGATACTTCCAGCCAGGGAAAAATAGTGATGTCAAGATAATAGTTGAAAGTATTGTAGGTCCAACGGGCGGGAGTGGCATGTTTCTCCAGAAAGCCACCGCCAAACATGAACGTCTTGTCACGCTGCATATCGGCAGTAGGCATATTCAACAGTCCTGTAGTCCCGTAGGTGAACTGGGCGTGTACCGCACCGATCATTACAAAAAACAAAAGAAAAAGTATCAGCCTCCTCATTGCAGATACAGGTTACCATTATCCTTGTACCAGTCTGCCAGCGCCTCTTCAAAGGTGTAGCGGAAACGGTAGCCCGAAGCGGACAGTTTTTTTCCGCAGATATTCGTAGAGATCTGCAGCTTTCTCACCCGTGCCGGACAGATGCCCATCGGAGAGCCTAGCGCTCCGGCTATACCAGCAGCAGTCATGATCAGCCATCCCGGCATGAAAGGAACTTTTACCTTCATATTTGTCACTCTTTTCATGGATTCTACGATGTGCTCTATCGTATAGGCGGGCTCGTAGCAACAATTATACAGTTCCACCCCACTGTCGTGATGTTCCAATCTGTAAAGCATGAACCGCACCAGTTCCTTCACATAGATACAGGCCTTGATGGTATCCTTGCGTCCCGGGTACATAAATTTATGCCCCCGAATGCCCCAATACAGACGCGTAAAGTTTCCGTTCTCTCCCCGTCCGAACACCACACCGGGACGGACAATGGTAAGCTGGCGGCCTTCACCTCCTGCCTGCCAGGTCTGATGAATCTTTTCCGCAACCAGCTTGGATATGCCGTATGGGGTGTTGGGCATAGGCAGCGTGGTTTCCTCCTTCAGTTCCTCGGCAGCACCGTAAGGGGCTATGGAACTGGTGAAAACTATTTTCCGGATGCCATGCCGTTCGGCAAAGGCACAGACGTTCTCCGCACCACGGATATTTGTTTCAAAATATGCAGGATCGGGATGACCGGGAGTGCGATGAACGGCGGCAAAGTTAAAGATCACATCATCGGGAGTGATATTTACTTTTTCCAACTCTATCGGCTGGCGTACATCACAATAGATGAATGTGGCTGCATGTTCCTCCCCGTTTCCTAAAGCCGGTTTATAATTTTTTACTGTCGGTAATGGAGTACCCGGCTCTACAATATCCAAGTTGTAAATTCTTGTTTCGGGATGCACTTCGTGCAAAAGACTGGAGAGGTGGGTACCAATGAAACCGGTACCACCTGTAATAAAGTAATTCATTATAGAAAATATTATTTTTTATATCCTAATTCTTCCAATAACTTTCTGTTCCAAGCAGAACGTTCTTTATCAACTATCCATCCCCACTTATTGAAATACTTAATCATATTAACCATATGAATCTTCAACATTTTCTTACTTTTATAAGATGCTGCCCGATGAGCATGTACAATGGTCACACTAGGAACAAACATAGTTCGATACCATTTGTGCATTCTCCTAGTTATATCAATATCTTCAGGATACATGAAGAACCTTTCATCAAACAATCCTACTTTTTTGAAACATTCCAGACGAAAAAACATAAAACTACCTTGATGATAGGGCACATTCATTTCTTTCTTATGGTCATCGAATTTTAGTTGATAACGTATATTCATTTTCTCTACCATTCTTTTAGGCAGGAAACGTCGGAAAATCAGATTAGCAGGTGTGGGAAGAAGACGACAGGTATATTGCTGCTCTCCATCAGGGTATACTACATTGGGCTGTACCTGTGCTACATCCGCATGTGCATCCATATATGCTGCCAGAAATTCCAAAACCGAAGGTTCAAAATAGACATCCGAATTAAGAATCAAATGATATTTTCCACCTGAGTTGAGTACCTCTCTCAATGCTTGGTTATGCCCTGCTCCATAGCCTACATTTTCACTGCCAATATATATCACATTGGGGTATTGCTGACAGAAATCTGCAATATACCGCTCGTTGGAATTATCGACAATATAAATTTGGGAAACAAGAGAAGAGGTTAGTGATTGCAAGCATTTGGACAGTTCTTCTAGATTCGTCTTGTAGGTGACAATAGAAACTGTTATCATTATTGTTTAAACTAATTATCTAAAAAAGCGGATTATTTATTTCCCAGAAAAACAATATGAAAGTAACTGGAAATAAATGCAGCTGAATAATACAGGAAAAATTCTTTCCACTATATAATAAAATTTTTCTAATATAATTTTGTTACATGGCTATACATCCAAATTGGACGCTAACTATATAATCACACAACATACCATATAATATAACAAATTCGAAATATTTGCTTTCAGATAGTTTTTCAACATATGTCCACTATCTATTTACCATACAGATGTCAACAAATCGGGAATACCCAATCATGTCAAATAGTTTTTAAAATTATATTTTCTCACCAATAAAAGTAAGGAAATGCGAAAAATCGCTATTACAAGGAATACAGCATAACACATAAAAGACAAAATTCCCCTAATATTCAAAAGAATAAAGCTAAAAGAAAGTATTCCGAAATACAAGGCCCTAAACAGTGTAAAACAATTCTTATTCGGCAACCAATTCATGAATAGGGATAAGTTATATCTTTTATATGAAAATCGTTCAATTATATTAGGAACAGGATAAACTAATATAAGCATACCTATAACTATAAAATTAACTTCAGGATAGAAATAAAAAGCATAAATTACATATTTAATAATTTGTAACAAGATAAATATTACGAGTGACCAATTGCTGCGAATCAGATTATATATTAAAAACACACCCAACTCAATGAAGCAAAGAACAATATAAAAAAAAGCGCCTTTATTTTCATTTGAAATGTAAATTAACAAAAAGGAAAGAATAATAGAGATAAAGATTCTTGTAAGATAAATGGAACATCTATGCTCATAATAAAATCTAAGATTATAAACATATAGCCTTAACGAAGGCTGCCTCTCTTTTTGAACAGTCTCCGTATCATTCTGTATATACCCGACCTCATATAAATTATACAGTAATAAAAGCGAAACCAAATATATTAGAATGCCACATAAACTATACCCAAAACAATATAAGAAATAGTATAATGTAGGTAGAATATAGTAAATGCTAAAACCTATGAATTTACTTAATGTACCCATTCTTACTACCCCATAATAAGCAAATGGAATATAAAATACATAATTGGGTATAAAAGCACGTGCATACTTTGCCTGCCTTGAATTAATAGTTATATCTCCTTTCATCTTCTATAACAGCCTTAATGGAACTCTTTCTCTTTGACCATTTTTTTTCAGTCCATGGGTAAATGATTAAATCTACGGTCTTTGAACAGTTTATAATATCCATATCTGTGATATTGTCTGTTATCACTTTATAAAAAGGGGATTTTAATCCCATATCATTAAGAGCTTGATATTTATGCCCCAATCTATCCTTTAATATTTTCCCCTTAAAAATACCTTGGTTGTCATAGGCTAATTCTGTTCCAAAGTAGATTGGAATCTCTAATCTATTTGCAACAACATCTGCGATAAAATCAAAAGTTGCCGATGCCAATATGATAGTTGTATTTGAATCCTTTCTATAGAATTCAATTTTATCAAAAGAATTGTCAATTTTTAACGGTAAAAGATATTGATTATAAAAAATATCAGCTTTTTCCTGCAATTCAGCTTTGCTCATTCCCTTTATATAGAGTACTGCTATACTTCTAATGAGGTCCTTCTTCAAAAGTAAAACAGATACCTTATTTATAATTCTTGCAAAAATAGTTTTTGACACTTTACGAAACAGGCTATAAGATTTTGCTTGAACAATCAAATCAAGAAAGTCAAACGAAGTATTAGAAAAAAATAAAGTACCGCAAATATCAAATATAACAAGACGACTTTTAGTCATTTGATATAGTATTTAAAAAAGATAAGAACAGGTCTAAAGGAATGCGTTTTTAAGATTAAAGATACTCCACGTTTCAACACAACCATTGCATATCCCATGCGGTCTACAAAAGATGGCATATCACATTGCTTAAGAGATAAGCAGAACAATTGGTATCTACTCAACATTTTATCTCTATCATCAACCAGAGTAGAGAATTCTTGGTGAATTTCTGTTTTGAGTATATACCCCTTGTCAGATATGCGTCGGAATCGCTCTATAAATTGAAAATCACTGTAATCAAGAAAAACCTGATTTTTATATCCCCCACATTTGAAAAACGCATCCACAGAAATACACATTCCACTATTTATAGGTGAATAATCATACAGAGAAATAATTTGCCCCTTTGGGACATTATTGTTTATTAAGCCCATCTTCCACCACAATTTAACAGGCGACATATATCTCCCATTACTAACATTAACTGGTGGAGCAATTAAGTGAATATCAGGGCGTGAACGAATACAGTCTAAATATTCTTGTAATATTCCATTAGGAAAGTGAGTATCTTGATCTAATAATAACATCCATTCATAACCATTCTCTTTTGCATATTTAGCCGCTTCATTATAGGCGAAACTTACCCCTGGATTATCTGGATGATGGCTATAAAAAATAACATTACTATCTTGAACTATTTGTGAATATAGCGAATTATCAATTATATAAGTCGGAATATCAGAATGGGGTAACAATAGCGTTTGATATGTTGACGACTGATGAAAATCTAAATTATAAATTACTATAACAAAGAGTAATTGTTTATTCATGGTATATAAAATCAATGTAATCTTAATAGTCGTTTTACAAAATTCTTAACAGCACGATCAATCAGCAAAAGCAATAATTTAGAAATAGAAATGCGACTAAAAATATAATCAAAACAAAGCTTTTGATATCCACACCAATCTGCGGCAGAAACACCTGCAACTTGATTTACAGATATTAGTACATTGGTTTTATATACTTCAGATGCATCCTGTAACAAGAAAAAAAGATAGTCTGATACAATATACTTTTTCGTAACTATATACTTTCCCAATAATTCATGTAGATGTTTCTTATAAATAACTGATTGATGCAATAAGACTCCATTTTCATATGACGCAATAAATTTCTTCTTCCAAGAATCATTACTAACTATAAAGTCTGAATATATAAATGAAATATTTTTAGAAATAGGCTCATTGAAAACATTCTTAAGCGTATCATTATCAGCAAACACATCGCCTGAATTCATAAAAATAATCCATTCATTATGAGCTAAATCAACAGCCTTATTCATTGCATCATATATACCTCTATCTGGCTCACTTACTATTACAGATATTTGGTCAGCATATTTTTTCACAATTTCAAGAGTCCCATCGGTACTTTTTCCATCAACAACAATATATTCTTTGGAATTATACGATTGATTTAAAACTGAATTAATTGTTTTTTCTATATTATTTTTATCATTGTATACAACTGTTACAATAGTAATAGTATTATCCATGTGGTATCTATTTTGATAAATTTACAAATAAAAATTTCAAGCTTTTATAAATACAGTAAAAAAGGAATAAACCAAATAGATTATTGAAAAACAAGTATATATCAATAAATGCACTCGTTCCACATCTGAACAAGAAAGCCTTAAAACAAGTATTAGGCAAGGTATTAGGCATTGAATTCTGTACATGATAACATAACGAAGAGCTTCCCAATGCAAGAATAGCTACACCTATTAGAGAATACCAACCATAATAAGCCCAAAATGTTACAGTAAAAGGACTATTTGGAGCACCTCCACTTGGATAAAACCCTGTTGTAATTTCGAACAAATCAGCTCCAACCGTAGTCATCATTTGAGCTTCATTAACTTCCAGTCCAAATAAGTGCCTAAAGGGTCCCCATAACATATATGACATATTAAGAAGCCCACTCCGGTTATAATCAAGTGAATTGATTATATCATTGGGATATGCATTCCAATAAATATCCCCACCTGCTAATAATCTATAAATAAAATAATAAAAAGCACTCCCCAAGTCTGAAAGCCCTCCTATTATGATAGTCAACAAAGGTGTAAGGGTGCCCACAACTATATATATTTTCTTTATCTTAGGAACATAGTTTTCATAATAGAGAAAATAGAAAAATATAGCGCTTACTATATTTAGTATAAACCCTTTTGCCCCTGAAAAAAATGAGAAAATCAAAATAACTCCTATTGGCAATAAACTTTTTTTATACCGTTTATTCTTAAACAAATATATAGTATATATCAAAACCAACCGGGCAGCGATCCAGGAGGCCGAGGCCGTGCAGGAGCAGACAGCGGCAGCTTAGAAGTCCTAGAATTCCAGATGAGTTATCAATGTTCTGAGCAAACCTATTTTCATTAAAAAGTGGAATGCCATTTATGGCGTACGAATATAATGTAGTTAGCACATATAGTGCCAAACATACCTTAAAGAACAAATCATCAAATCTCCTATAAGCTACTTTCCTCCCCTTCTTTTTTATTGGAAAAGATTTTGCTGAGCTTATATAAAATATAGTCCAAAATAGAATTTGAGAACAAGCAAAAAATGAAAATAGTTCTGTACTAACATTCTTTGTTAATAGCAAGAAGACAGGTATTGCATTAGCTAACCCTACAAAAAAAAGACTAAGCAATAATGGGTCAATAACACTCCTTACTCTCCTAAGATACAAGGGAAGTAAAAATAGTTGACTTATAAATAGTGCAACAAAATACAGTTTTATATTAGGAAAAAAAAGTTGTTCTAAAAATGAATATGCATCCATCAGGAGTATCAATTAAAAAATAATTATAAAATAAAATTAGTACTCAATTAGACAAAACGTTCAACTGAAATGCATAATTTTAAAATTTAAGCCTTAATTTAGTTAGCGTCCAATTTAGACATGTCCTATACAGAAAGCCGCATTTAAGCGGTTTCCGTATAAAGTTTGTCAAAATCTGGATTGTTTTTTAATATTTATTATTGTTTAATCCGATAGTCATCGGCAGCAAATTCTCATAATCGGTACAACCGATCACTATCTGTTTGAAGAATTCCTTCAGATATTGCAGTACAGGTACGCCTTGCATCTTGCAGGTAGATATTATCGTATGGTATGCGGCTGATACACTTGCCATCTTTCCGCTTCCGAAGAATAGCGAGTTCTTACGTTCTCCGGCTAAAGGACGTATGAAACGTTCGGCAATGGAATTGTCGATGGTGTATGAACCGTCATGCGTATATGCAAACAGTTGTGTCCAAAAAGCCTTCAGATACCGGAGAGCCTTTTCCATAAGTTCACCCCGTGGAGGATGATCATCACTCAACAATGCGTCAAGTTTACTGCGCAGACGGATTATGATTTCTTTTGTCTTAAGATTGTTCCGGCATGTCTTTATCTGTTCCGGGGAAAGCCGCCCATGCTCATATTCAGCCTCCAACACATAAAGTTCACCCATGCAATCAAGGAAGAAAGCGGCATCAAGGTCACCACCCTGTTCCAGGGCATATTTGAACTTTGCCCTTGCATGTGCCATGCAACAAACATGTTCGATGTCTGTCAGATTGTCATCAAGATACATATATACGTTATACCCATCTGACTGTAACGCTTTTATTCCATGGTCACCGAGGATATGACGTAATACGTCATGACCTCTGGAACCATCCTCATAGCAATATATGACAATCTTCTCCGCCTTGTTGACAAGACACCATATATACCTTTTCCTGTAAGCGGATTTAACTTTCACCTTGCACCAGGTCTCATCACAATTGATGACTGAATCTTTTTCAAGGCAACATTCTTTCAGGAAACCTATCAGTTTGTTAATATGAAATGAACCTTTCTCAAGCCAATTGGTCAGGGTCATGCGGCTTAGCCGCATATCCTCGTCAAGGATACGTGATATCTCCCTGTACAAAGGAGTGTCAAGAACATATTTGTTGAAAGCAAGATAAGCCATAAAGGTACTTGACGCATGAGTACCGGGTACGACATCCATTATTTCAGGTTCGCCATCAAGAGGAAAGTATCCGTCACGGATGATTCCCTCAACTGTCTTGTAGCGGATTACTTCATAATCATGCTCTATTATACTGCTTACCTGCTCGTAAGAATATCGGCGCATACGTTTTATGATAATGGCACCTTCAGGCAATTTCGTTATATCACATTCATGGCAGACGGATTTGTCGGCCGTCATGGTGCGGTATGCCTTGCCTTGTCTGTACAGGCGGACTTCTTTCTCCTTCTTTTCCGGTTCCACATCAGACTTGTCAGAAGCTGACGATGTATTTCCTAAAGATTCCTGTGTCCCGTCAAAATCATCCTTGTTTTTGGTATGGTCGTCGCCCTCTGTTTTCTTGGGCTTGCGTTTCTGACTCTTGCTGCCATAAGTATGCTTGTTATTCAGTCGGACAACCTCTTCCAGAGAAGTTATCTTTTTAAGCAGATTCTCTATCAGGGAATCTTTGGTCTTGTCCCGCTTTTCTGATTCTGCGAGCATGGCTTTGAGGTCGGACATTTGCCTGTTCACATCAAGAAGCCCATCAAGTTTGGCCATGAGTTCCTCATTGCGCTTTTCATCGCGAAGGTGCATGGCCATAAGCTCACATAACAATTTTGATTTTTCGTCACTTGACATATCTGAATATGGATCCACCCAAGGTTCCGGAGAATCCTCCCTGGCCTTGAGCAGCTTTGATGAAGTTAATATTCTAGTGCGTTCTTCCTTGTCCATATCCATTGCTTATCACGCTATAAAAATACGAAAAAAAATACTGACATAAACAAGAAAAAATACTATTATTTATCTGATATTCAATCTTTTAATCACAGAACTTTCCAATAACAGCACAACATCTTCCCAGTTGATTTTATGCACAGGCAAGTCATTTTCAAACTCGACATGCATAAACTTATAACCGGGGACAAAACGTTTCTCATACAGGCTGTAAGAACGGCTGTCGTAGCCGAACAGACGGATAAGCCTATGGTCTTTGGACATCACTATAAACACGTCGCCAGCCTGAGGCTCACGGTCCAATTGCTGGTGTATGATAGACAATACACGCTCATATTTGCAACGCATATCGTGAAAGCCACGCAAATAATAGAATTGATTCAGACCGGTGATGCTTAACATAAAGCCTCCAACTTCTCTACCAAGCGTTTTAGACCATCGTAGCTTAAATTTCGCTGTTGAATATGAATACCGTTGGTCATCCGAATATCCACCATGATACGGGGAATACCTGATGATTGTGGAGAAGGGGCAACTTCGTTCTCCGAAGTACTCTCCGTGAGACTCGCAGGAGCACCTTCCACATGAACGGGAACTAACTTGTGACGCGTATCCTTGTACCATTTTTCAAACAGGTTATAAGGTAGCTTGTTTCTAAAGCAGAACTTCTGCATCGATTCGCCCGCCGGGACGGCTTCTGCTTTATAGCGAATAAAAAATCTTTCAAAATCTGAGTTGCTGTACATGATTCAATCGTTTTGGTTACAGCAGCAAAGGTATTCATTACGCAGAGAAATTCATATACGGCTTTTTTGGACGCTAACAACACAAAAATAATTAATATTTTTTTAGACTCTTAGATAAATAGTACAATTTATTCCAGCCCCAATAACACAATCCCTTTGCTGCATTTATCCAAAAAAAAATCCATATAACCCTTTTTCTTTTTATTACTGCAAAAAGAATGTTGAACAATAAATTAAATAAAATATTTATATACATGAAAAGAATATAAACAAAAGGATTCTTACCATTTAATGCAATATCATAAGCTTTAAGTATTGGATAGGCCAATCCAAACCCTTTAAACATATTTATTAAATATTTACAAGTCAAACGTTTGGAAGGTAATACATGATAAAATTTCGCATCGTCAGTATACGACAAACGATAATTCTCTAATACCATTAATTTTGTCATTTCACTATCATCACCTGATAACAAAAGATTTCCACATCTCCCAGTTAACAGAAGATCATAATTAGAATATATTTTCCTCAAAAGTAGAGTTCTAACACATATCCCTGCTCCATACAAAAAGTTAGCTTTAACATTATCTAATTGTGAACCGATGGCATAACTTGCGATATATTTCTTAACATAAGGATGAGAAGCCATTTGAAATTCGGCAATACCTAAGCCACCACACGCTCCCAGTCCAGAATCTTTTTCCATTTGATCATACATTGTTGATACATAAATATCACAAAGCACATTGTCATCATCACAAAATATAGTATATGAATATCGAGCCGCTCTAATTCCACATTTTCTTGCATTGAGTAAACCCGCCTTTGGCTCATTTATTAGTTGATATGAGATATGTCCTTTTTGCAAAACTTTATTTGCGATTCTCTCTGTATCATCTGTAGATGCATTATTTACCACAATTATCTCCCATAAAACAGAAGATGGTACTTGTTGAGCCAACAAAGCATTCAAACACCTCTCTATAATCCAAGCACTATTATAACAACAGACAATAACACTTATTCCATTCATTAATTCCATAAACTATCTTATTTATGCAAAATGATACCATCAACATTTTTCAACCAAGTTTCATAAAATGAAGAATTTTTGCCATAAGAATTATCAATAATCGTACACGATTTTCCTAATAAAATGGATAAAATAAAAACATGAAGACGAGTCGTATAGATTTCTCTATATTGGCTAACAAACTCTATTCCTTTTCTTATCAATTGCGGACGTAAAATATAAAATGCATATAAATCTATTATCGAAGACAACCCCAAATGACGAAATTTATAAGCTAATTTTAATCCTTTTTCTTCCCAAGTAACTTGTTCGTAGCTTGGCCAGTCGGATTCAAAAAGATTAAATAAAGGAGAAAATGAAATATTTTCTTTGCACAATTCCTTATCCTTGCGCTTTACATATAAAGTTTTATTTTGAGTTGGTTGCAAATACTTCTGAAGATTCTCATAAGGTATACAAAAAGCCATATCCGGTACTAATAATATAGTGTTTTTAAAATTTTTCTTGAGTACTTCAAAAGAATGTATATCTCTAGCACAAATCGTTAAATAAGGGTGTCTGGACATCAACTCTATGTCTCTCAACATATTTTCGTTTTTTTGATAAAATACAGTCTGAGGAAAAATAATAATTCGATTTTCAGGATAATTCCTTATCACCTTTCGTTTAAATTCATGTATATCCCAAATATCACCGAAATTACCACCACCTTGAAGCAAAATAATAGTATCCTTCTTTATTTTTCTTTTTAAATTGCTTGTAAATGCACTACCACATTCTAACATTTTGAAAGGAAGTCCTTTCAAAAAAGACAGTTCTCCTTCCCATATCAACAAATCACCAATATTAGAGTAATACGGTAAATCATATAAAACATAATCATTATTGATTAAAGGGGTCAGCTGTTCTTCAATAATCTGACGAAGTTCCCATATTTTTTCTTCACAAGTCATATTTATTGAATATTATATTCTTTCATTATACGATATGAAATAGTTTTACAATTCAAGAAACGTGAAACTATAGTATTATTATCGTTTATCAACTCTTGTTTTTTCTTTGAATCTTTTTCTAACTCTATTAGCCTGTATAATGGATAAACTCTCGCTATTTTATCCTTACCTATTATTGATTTTACAATGGTAAATGTCTTTTTTTGCAGAAAGCTATTTGTGGCTACTTTATTCTCATCCAAATAGACATGAAAAACAATAGAATATTCCGGAAAGACATCAGGAGAAGCTAATTCCGCACTTGCACATTTAGGATAGGGACAAAAATCTCCAAGAGAAAAAATTCCAACTTTATTTTTCTTCTTTACAATATGTTGTATGCAATGCGGATGATGCCCTATTACCATATCTAATGGAGTATTCAACAAGAAGCGCATTAAATTGCAAGTGTATCTATCGGGAAGAAGATTGTATTGTCCGCCCGCGTGCATACACATAAAGATGAAATCGGCTCCCTTTTCTTTACTTCTTACTATATCCTGAAGCACTTTCTTTTTATAGCTAATTGAATGAAAAGTATACAAGGTGATTCCATGAAAAATTCTAAATAAAACATTGATGAATCGATGAATTCTATCCTGTTTCGACAAGACCTCTTGAGGCTGAAACATATTTACATAATACTGTTCTTTTTCTAAATAATGTTTATTAAAAGCAGCATTCGTTCCATAGGTATAAGATAAAAAAGCTATTTTTAGATTTCCAAATCGCTTAATATATACCATATCCCTTTCTTCTTTGGTAGCATAAGTACCAATATGATCCAAGCCGTATCTATCTAAACAATGAATAGTGCGGACCAAGCCCTCTTTATCCCTATCCAAACAATGATTATTTGCTGTAGTAAGCATATTAAAACCAATCTCACGCAATGCATCAGCCAATTCATCTGGAGTGTTAAAAGACCATTTATGGTTAGTATATCCTAAATTTTTTCCTCCTAAAGGAGTTTCAAGATTACCTACTACAAAATCAGATTCTTTAAGCAAAGATGCAATAGGTTCAAATATTGTTGAAAAATTACCATCTGCATTTTTTGTTATAGCTTGGAGTTGTTCAGGAGCAATAATAATATCTCCAGTAAATGTTATCTTTGTCATTTTATAACAGTATGTTTTATTTTACTTAGAAGGCTTCTTGTTTTTTGGTAATTAATCTTCAATTGCTTTGAAAAAGTCATATTAACATGATCAAAATTGTAATCATAAATCCAATCCATTTCTTGGGGAAGATGAATATTCCTTCTATTTTCAACACATCGCCTCTGTATATCTTTCCAGTATGGAATATGCATATCCATAAATATAAATCGTTTTAAAATATCATCTTTTATTCGCTCATATTTTGTACTAATACCTTTAAAACCGTATTTCTCTGGATCAACTCCTTCAGCTAATAATCCAGCTATAGTCCGATAACATTTTTCACATGCACAACAATTACGTCCCCCTCTAGAATCCCAACAAACCCTCAATGTTATTTCATATTTCGTAGACTGGATATACTGACAAATATGTTCTATTTTTTCCTGTCTGGAGTACTCATATTGATCATGGATTATATGGCAATTACAAAATTCTACACAATTGTCAATTGAGGGATGACTTGCACAAGTCACATTGTCCTTTGGGGTATAACTAGAAGCTATATAAATACACTTCAATCCTTTAAGATATGCAATAGGAGCTCCATGTCCTAATAAACCTATTCCATGTTGAAAACCATGCCACCAACCATCTCCTGAATTTTTCACCAAACAATTTAACTTTCTTTCATTTATAAAACTTCTAAAGTTTGTTTTTACAAATACACATTCTAAATCGAACATATCTGCTGTTTGTGTTACATGTCCGGACACATTTTTCCAACCATCCTCATCTTCAAGTTCAATATCTGAACCTTGTAATGTTATTAATAAAGGTCTTTCATGGATGTGTGCGAATAAAGTAGCGAAAGCATCAACCCCTCCACTAAAAAATGTACCCACCGTTTGATTCCCCTTATTTCTATTTACGTTAGTTTCTACTTTTGCAACATGAATTTCTCCCGTAAACTTCATTTGTGGATACATTGAAATGTATCCCTGTTTGAATTTCTCAATACTTTGATAAAAAGAACGATCTAGTCGTGGTACTTCCAAAATAGCATCTGTAAGCCATATTATAGGAAGAATATTCACAATAAAAGGAATTACCGCTACACTTTCAGGAAGGCCTTGTAACGGAATAGAATATTCTGTTCTAAAAACATTATTTTCTATATGGAAGTAGGATTGTAATCCACTAGTATACGTATATGTGACATCAATACATTGCTTCGTAACAGCCACATTTTGAATGCTGATTTTAGATTTCATATTATGATTTTAAATATCTTCTGATAATTGATTTCAATTTGTCTTTCTCATAGCTGTTCAATCCGATTAAATATATACTTGCAGATGTTGAAAGTACAGATAGTAATCCCACTAGTAAAAAACGAAAGAAGGATTCCTCCATATTCATATATAATATAAGAGGAAATATTATAGCTGCCAAGCTAACAACCAAATCCAAAAGCACTACGTTTTTTAAATATTTTTTTAAAGAGAGACCTATCATATTATGGAGAAGAGATAAACGAAACAGAAGTGCAAACAAATAGAAAATAATATCTATAACATAAATAGATATTGGTTGTTGACCCATTTTAAAAAGAATATATACAACTATGGGATTTAGCAAAAAAAGTCCCGACATTACTAATTGATATTTTTTTATTTTACCAGTTGCCAAGGCTCCATAAACCATTGTACCCGAAAGTGTATCAACAAGTGCTGCAATAAGGGACATACGAGTGAACACTACCACATATTCAGGTAGAATATGCAACCACAACTTCAAAATATATTCCGATTCTAATAAAAAAGGAAGAACAAACAGATATAATAAAAAATAAGAATACTTCGAACTATACACTAACAGCTTCAGCATATCCTCAATTTCTTCTTGAGCATATTTTTTCACTATTTGTGGATTAACAGCTAATTGAAAGTTGGACACAAACGCTGTAATAGCTCCATTTACTTGTACTGCAATTCCACGAGCTGCATTTAAAGACGGACCAAAAAAAAGATTTAGCAAAATATTTACGCCTTGCGTACGAGCAATCCATGCTAGCTGAGCTGATAAATTCCAACCGGCAAAACCCAATATAGAATTCAACAAATAAGGAGTCCACACCCATCTGATTTTACAATGAAATTTTCTTATGCAATAAGTGCTATACATAAGCATTATCACCAAAGTACTTCCTAATGTAAGGAGTGAATATAACTTAAGTCTGTCAAAGAAAAGAATTGTTAATAAAAATGCTACTAACAATTTCAAAGTAGCCTCAGCAATACTAAAATAAGCATAAATTTTCATTTTTTCTTGTGCTATTATCATTGCGTTATATGGAACTTGAATCACATTAATAGCTATAGAAATAACTGAAAAATGTAAAACCCAATTTGCTGCATCTATGCGGTTAGGAGGAATATTCATTTTATAATTAAGAAACCAAACAGCAATGGTTTCCCCCAATATTAAAATAACCAAGGCTATACAGATGTGTATAAAAATAGTCATATTAAATATTTTCATCAATTGTTCATTATCACCTTTACCTATAGCATAAGATAAAAATCTTTGAGTAGCAGCAGACATAGTACCATTTAAAAAAGAAAATATGGCAACCATACCACCTACTACATTATATACACCAAAGTCACTTACTCCCAATGCATTCAAAACGACTCTACTCGTATATAAACTTACAAACATTGTAAATAGCATACGAAAATAGAGAGCCAATGTATTCTTTGCCATATTTTTTTTGCTATCAGGAACAACTGTAAACATAGAGAATCATATGTCAGCGTCCATGACATACTGTCAATGGGAAGCCACTGGAAAGTGGTTTTCTCATAAAATACGTCAAAACGCCCCTTTTTTATTATTTGTCAAGACTATGGTTAAAGACAAAAGATATTCGCAATCTCTGTCCCCTTTAATAATTTCACACAAAAGTTATCTGAAACAGTTCCATGGCTTCAAAACATGCCCCCTTGAACCATTATCATAACGATAGATAATACAATATAGGAAGTTACCACTGATGTCTATTGATTTAAGGATTCTGCCACACATTAAAAGTAAGCACTCAATTTAGGGCATACCCCTTCGAAAGGGCACTTTTCAGTGCCCTAAACCGAGTTTTGTTAAAAAATTAGTCTTGAATTTAACATTGGCTTGTAGCCAAAGTGATTTTGTCAGGAACCATGTTAACATAATCCCTGCACCCGTTAAAGATATTTTTGAAAAAAGTTCCGATGAAGTTCCAGATAGAACTGCCATGAAGCTTTACCGTTCCAATCACACTGTGATAGGTTGCCGCCATCTCAGCACCAGCATCACTACCATAATGAAGTGAATTGTTGCGTTGAGTGGTCAGCTTTCGAATGGTTCGCTCAGCCAGGTTGTTGTCTATCGGTAATTCACCATCATCCAAGTAAGCAAAGATCTCTTTCCAGAACCGGTT
>ENA-OPYH01000846-OPYH01000846.1-human-gut-metagenome-genome-assembly--contig:-NODE-846-length-19006-cov-5.045380_pt1 | contig 19006 bp, 19 predicted proteins | sample MGYA00241254_ERZ501488 | MGnify/ENA primary metagenome ERZ501488 (study PRJEB25962, sample SAMEA2042660) | human gut metagenome | biome: human gut; feature: human-associated habitat; material: faeces...
ATCAAATCGCCGCAAGTATCCCGCAGAAAGAAGCCGACATCCAACGCCTGCGAGAAACGGTGAATGGGACGGATGGTTTCCTTGACAAGGCGAAGCGGTACACGGATATCACGGAGCTGACGCCAGAGCTGCTACGGCTGTTCATTGAGAGGATCGTGGTCCACGAGAAAGAGGTAAAGTGGTCTAAGCACGCGCCCCAGACCGTGGAGATCTACTACAACGGCATCGGCTTCATAGACAAACAGCATCAGGACATGGAAAGCCTGCAACCCCTGAAAGCAGAAGAACCCCGACAGGCATCGTAAACACGATAACCTGTCGGGGGATCCCCGGAATTAGTTGTTACCCCTGTCAGGGGGGGACAAAGGCATTCAGCTCCTTTTTGCTTGCGTTCCGTTTGGATCAGTCGAATTCCAGCGCGGTGGCGCGCAGCTCGCTCACTTCGCCGACGATGGCGCTCCAGGGGGCGAAGGTCTGGAGCTCGCGAAGAAGCGGCTCTGCGTCCTCGCGCGGGAGCGCGACGAGAAGGCCGCCCGAGGTCTGCGGGTCGGCGGCGAGGTCGAGGAAGACCTGCTGCGCCGTGGGCAGCACCGTGAGATGCGGCTTCACATAGTCCATGTTGCGGTAAGCGCCCGCGGGGATGATGCCCATCTCAGCCATATCGCGCGCCTCGTCCATCAGGGGGAGCGTTGCGCCGTGCAGGCGGATGGTAACGCCGCTGCCGCTCGCCATCTCATAGCTGTGACCGAGCAGGCCGAAGCCTGTCACGTCGGTGCAGGCGTGGACATTTTTGGCGCTTCGCACGGCATTGCCCGCCTTTTTGTTGAGCGTCGCCATGTGGGCATAAACCGCGTCGCGCGCGGCGGGGGAGATGAGGTCTGCTTTGATGGCGGTCGTGAGCACGCCGCTGCCGAGCGGCTTGGTGAGCACCAGCACATCGCCCGGCTGCGCGCCGACATTTTTGAGGATGCGGTCGGGATGGACGAATCCCGTGACGCACAGGCCGTACTTTGGTTCGTTATCCTGAATGGTGTGGCCGCCCGCGATGACGCATCCGGCCTCGACGGCCTTGGCATGTCCGCCCTCCAGAATGGCGCGGATATCCTCTTTCGGCAGGCAGTTCGGCACGCACAGAAGGTTCATTGCGAGTTTCGGCTCGCCGCCCATGGCGTACACGTCGCTCAGCGCGTTCGCCGCGGCGATCTGACCGAAGAGATACGGATCGTCCACAATGGGGGTGAAGAAGTCGACCGTCTCGATGACGGCGACCTCGTCGGAGACGCGGTACACGGCGGCGTCGTCGCTGCTGTCGTAGCCGACTAAAAGCGCGGGGTTCGACACATTCGGCAAGTCAGCAAGAATTTCTGTCAGGGCACCCGGCCCCAGCTTGGCGGCTCAACCCGCCGCCTTTGTCATCTGCGTGAGACGCAGCTTGTCGTTCATGGCGCGCACCTCCTCCTTGAAAAACTTCTTTTATTGTAGAGAAGCGCGAGCCCTTTGTCAACTCCGTCGTGTTTGCACCCTCAGCGCGGGAAGAGGGTGTGGAGCAGATCGAGAAAGCTCTCCAAAAGGTCCGTCGGGCGTCCGTCGGAGAGAGTCACGTCGCCGGAAAGACCGTCGCAGAGGACAAAGTAGCGTTCGGCGGAGGAAAGATTCGTGAATTCGCAGCGCGCGGTGCGTCCGTCGACCTCGTAGAACATGGCTGGGTAGGGATTTGTGACATCGGTGATGTTCCAGAGCGTGATCGTGCCGTTCTGCGGCGTATCCGCGCGGAAGGTGACGGCGATGCGCGTGCTGTTCGTAAAAAGACGGCGGCCGTCGCAGCTGTCGGCAAAGGTTTGTACCTCTCCGGCGGCAAGGTTGCAGACGCTCTCCTCAACCACGGGAATGTAGGGGTGCTGTGCGCGGACAAGGTTCATCCACGCAGCGGCGGCGAGCGAGAGCAATACGATCAGGACGATGACGCCGACAGTCAGGAGTGTGCCGCGTTTCTGGCGACGGTGCTTGACCTTTTGCGCATAGTCGGCGACGGCAGGCGGGTCGATGGCCTGCGCGGCGGGGAGAAACTGCTCGCTTTTCATCCGCGCGAGCGTTTCGCGGCAGCGGGGGCAGGTTTTGAGATGATCGTCCACGAGAGCGCGGCTCGCGTCCGAGCAGCTTTCGTCGGCGTAGAGCGGTAGCAGGTCGCCGATGACACAGCAGTCAATGTTCATGGTGTTCCTCCATATCTTCAATCAGTTTGTCCTTGGCGCGGTAAAATGTGACCTTTGCCCAGGACTCGGATTTGCCGAACAGGTCGGCAATGTCGCGAAAGTGCAGCTCGCCGAGCACGCGCAGCGTGAAGACCTCGCGGTACGGCTCTTTGAGCCGGTGCAGGGAGGCGTGGATGCGCATGGCCTGTTCTTTGTCGGCCAGCAGCTCAAAAATGTCGTCCGGCGCGGCGAGCCCGTGCGTTTCCTCGTAGGGGACGGCGCGCCTTTGGCGGCGGAGCTCTTTTGTGAGGGCGTTTTTCGCAATCTGGCAGAGCCACGATTCGACGCGGCAGTTGCCGCGAAATGTGTCGATGTGCAGATACGCCTGATAGAACGTCTCCGCCGTCAGTTCGTCGGCGAGGGAGGCGTCCTTGCAGAGCGAGAGCAGGAAGCGGTAGACAACGGGTGTGCAGCGCCGGCAGATCTCGTCAAATTCGTCCATGCAGGGCCTCCTTTCCGCTTCTTTCTGCCTGTTAGAGCGCGGAATGCGCAGAAAGATACAAACTTTTTCTCATTTTATCAATTTGCTGCAAACGGCGCAAGGCGGAGACTGCCATCGAAAAAATCAATGATAACAGCACGGTAAAACGGGAGAAACCATGAAAAAATTCGCGGCGGGAGAAAAAAGTTGTGTCACTTCGCGCGGAATCTGTTATAGTTAGAAAGAAATAACGGGTGCAAACCCATCAAAGGAGCGATAGAAATGACGATCAAAGTCAATGCCATGGGCGACGCCTGCCCCATCCCTGTTGTGAAGACGCAGAAGGCGATGCAGGAGCTCGGCGGCGCCGGAACGGTCGAAACGCTGGTCGACAACGAGACTGCGGTGCAGAACCTCGGCAAGCTGGCCGCAAGCAAGGGCTGCACGTCCAAAACCGAAAAGCTCGGCGAAAACGAGTACCGCGTGACCATCACCGTGGGGGAAAACGCCAAGGTGGAGGAGCAGAGCGGCGAGTGCTACACCTGCGGCAAGCCGAAGACGGTCGTGGTGCTGTCGTCTGACAAGATGGGCAGCGGCAATGATGAGCTCGGCGGCGCGCTGATGAAGGCGTTCGTCTTCGCCCTGAGCCAGCAGGAGACCCTGCCCGACACCATCCTCTGCTACAACGGCGGCGTGAAGCTGACGTGCGAGGGCTCGGAGTCTCTCGAAGACCTCAAGGGCATGGCCGCGCGCGGCGTGGAGATCATGAGCTGCGGCACGTGCCTCAACTTCTACGACCTCAAGGAAAAGCTCGCCGTCGGCGAGGTGACGAACATGTACGTCATCGTCGAAAAGATGAGCGGCGCGGACCGCGTCGTCCGTCCGTAAGATGATCTATCTTGACAACGCGGCGACCACGCTGCGAAAGCCGCCGCAGGTCATCGACGCGGTGGTCTCGGCGATGGGGAGCTTCGGCAACAGCGCGCGCGGCACGCACGAGGAGGCGCTTGCCGCCTCGCGCGTGATCTACGACACGCGCTGCAAGCTCGCCGCGCTCTTTGGCTGCAAGCGGCCTGACCACGTGGCGTTCACCTGTAACTCGACCGAGGCGCTGAACATCGCCATCCATGGCTGCATCCACGCGGGCGAGCATGTGATCTCGACCGACCTTGAGCACAACTCTGTCCTGCGACCGCTTTACCGGCTGGAACGGGAAAACAATGTCAAGTTGAGCTTTGTTCCCGCAGACCGGCAGGGGAACATCGACTACGCCGATTTTGAACGGCTGCTGCGTCCCGGTACCCGCGCCGTCGTCTGCACGCACGCCTCGAACCTGACGGGCAACACGCTGGATCTGGCGTGCATCGGCGCATTTGCGCACGAACACGACCTTTTGTTCATCGTGGACGCTTCGCAGAGCGCGAGCGTGCTGCCCATCGACATGGAGCAGATGCACATCGACGTGCTGTGCTTCACGGGGCACAAATCGCTGATGGGCCCGCAGGGCACGGGCGGACTGTGCGTGCGCGAGGGTGTGGACATCAACCCCTGGAAGGTCGGCGGCACGGGCGTGCAGACCTATCTCCACGAGCAGCCCGAGCAGATGCCGACGCGGCTAGAGGCGGGCACGCTCAACGGCCACGGTATCGCGGGGCTGAACGCCGCGCTCGACTTTTTGCAGGAGACCGGCGTTGAGGCCATCCACGCGCATGAAATGGCGCTGCTGCGCCGCTTTGTCGCGGGCGTCGAGAAAATTCCGGGTGTGGCGCTCTACGGCGATTTTGACCATGAGCGCACGGCGGTCGCCGCGCTCAACATCGGCGACATGGGCTCGGGCGAGGTATCGGACATCCTGTCCGAGGACTACGGCATCGCGACCCGCCCGGGCGCGCACTGCGCGCCGCGCCTGCACGAGGCGCTCGGAACTGAGGAGCAGGGCGCGGTGCGCTTCAGCTTCGGCTGGTATAATACGGAAGAGGAAGCGGACGCCGCGGTCACCGCGCTCCGCGAGATCGCAACATGAGAGAGAAAAAGCTATGGCTCGTCATCACCTTCCACACGACGGCCGCGGCCATCGCGATGGAAAAGCTCTGCCGGGCGAAGGGCCTGCCCGGGCGGCTCATCCCCGTCCCGCGTGAGCTGACGGCGGACTGCGGTATGTCGTGGCGCGCGGAGGTCCAGGACCGCGCCGCGCTCGCCGCGCTGACCGAGGCGGAGAGGTTGGAGGTCGACGGCTTTTACGAGTTGATGATTTGAAGAAAAGAGGGGGGAACCATCGAAAAAACGATGGTTCCCCCTCTTTCATCTATGTATCCCGTTTGTTTTTCAAAAGATAAACCGATATACTGGTTTTCGACAAAAAGTGTTGATTTTGTCAACGATCAAAAAAGGAAAATTGGAGAAAATAAAAAAAGTACGTCTGGGCGTCATTATTGCGGGCGCCGCAGTGGGCCTTGCGGCGCTCATCTTAACGGCGCTCGGCAACCCGACAAACATGGGCTTCTGCATCGCGTGCTTTCTGCGCGATATTTCCGGCGCGGTGGGCCTGCACAGCGCGGCAAAGGTGCAGTATGTCCGCCCTGAGATCATTGGCCTCGTGCTCAGCGCGTTCATCATGAGCGTTGCGAGCAAGGAGTTCAAGGCGCGCGCCGGATCGCCACCCGCTTTGCCGAAAAGCAGGGTTATAAAGTGGAGTATGCCGCCGAAGGCGAGGACTTCCGGCGGAAGCTCAACAAGTAAGAGAAGGTCGGACTACCATATTATGATGAAAAGAGACGCCTGCAGAGCGTCTCTTTTTATTCTTTCAGCAGCCTCATCCGCTCGCGCCAGTCGGGCATGTAGCGCTCGATGAGCGCGTAAAACGCGGGGGAGTGGTCGTGGTGGCGGATGTGCGCGAGCTCGTGGACGACGACATAGTCGATGGCTTCGCGCGGATACTGCATCAGCCGCCAGGAAAAGCAGATGCTGTTTTTCCCGCTGCACGAGCCAAAGCGCGTGCGCGCGGACGTGATCTTGAGGCCTGTCGGCGTGAGGCCCATGATGCCGCTCCAATAGTCAACGCGCATGGGGAGGTATTCCTTCGCACGCGCGATGAGCGCTTTGCGCTCCTCGTCCGTCGGCTCGGGATGGGCAAGGCGGCGCGCCTGCTGCTTTTCGCGGGCGCGGGTAAGCCAGCCCTCGTGCTCGGCGACGAAGCGGTCGATAAATTCCTTTTTGACGCCGTAGGGCGCGCGGACGACGGCGCGGCCGTCGCGGTCCAATTGCAGGGACATCGTACGGCGCTTGGCGCGAATCAGCGTATAGCCCGTCATTCGCCGATATAGGTGAAGCGGCGGAACGTCTTGCCGTCGCGCTCAACGGCCTCGTTCCACATGCTCACGGGCCGGACCCAGAGTCCGAAGTCGCCGTACAGCGCGCGATAGACGACGAGCTCCTCATCGGTTTCCGAGTGGCGTGCGACGCCGAGGACCTCATATTCTTTGCCCTTGAAGTGGCGGTAGCGCCCGGGCTTGATGCTTTCCATGAATGATGCCTCCTGCAAAGGATTTGGATAGAGTATAGCACGAAGAAGCGAAAAAAGGAAGCGGCGCGTGCCGCTTCCTTTTTGATTTGATTTTGAAATTTGCTTCTTAGTAGCTGCCGAGGTCGGCGGACTTGTCGCCCGTGACGCTGACGCCGAACTCGTAGTCGTTGCCGGGGAGGATGGCGTTCAGGATGACACCGCACAGGGCCGCGATGGCGAGGCCGGAGAGGGTGACGGCCGCGCCGCCGACAGTGAAGGTGATGCCGCCGACCGAGCTGAAGCCGAGGCCGCTGACGAACATGACCGCTGCGATGATCAGGTTGCGGGACTTGGTGAGGTCGACCTGGTTTTCCACGATATTGCGCACACCGACCGCGGAGATCATACCGTAGAGGATGAAGCTGACGCCGCCGACGATGGCCGCGGGGATGGAGTTGACGAGCGCGTCAAACTTGGGGGAGAAGCTCAGGATGATGGCGTAGATGGCCGCGAGGCGGACAACGCGGGGGTCGTAGACCTTGGAGAGGGCGAGCACGCCGGTGTTCTCACCGTAGGTGGTGTTGGCAGGGCCGCCGAAGAAGCCGGCGAACGCGGTGGCGAGACCGTCGCCGACGAGCGTGCGGTGCAGGCCCGGGTCTTCGATGAAGTTCTTGCCGGTGGTGGAGGAGATGGCGGAGATATCACCGATGTGCTCCATCATAGCCGCGATGGCGATAGGGGCCATGACCAGGATGGCGGAGACGTCGAATTTGGCGATGACGAACTGCTGGAGACCAAGGAAGCTTGCTTCACTCACACCGGAGAAGTCGACCTGACCGGCGATGACCGCGACGATGTAGGAGCCGACGACGCCGAGCAGGATGGGGATGATCTTGACCATGCCCTTGCCCCAGATGTTGGCGACCACGATGATGGCCATAGCGACGAGGGCGAGCCACCAGCAGGTGGAGGCGTTATTGATGGCGGAGCCGGAGAGGTTCAGGCCGATCATGATGATCATCGGGCCCGTGACGATGGGAGGGAAGTAACGCATGACCTTTTTCGCGCCGAGCACCTTAAAGAGGAGTGCGAGCACGAGGTAGAGGAGACCTGCGATCACGATGCCGCCGAGCGCGTAGGCGAGCTTCGTTTCGGGATCGAGACCTTCGTAGGCGGGCATCGTCGCGACCGTGGAGAAGCCGCCGAGGTAGGCGAACGAGGAGCCGAGGAACGCGGGGACCTTGAACTTGGTGCACACGTGGAACAGCAGCGTGCCGAGACCGGCGAACAGCAGCGTCGTCTGGATGGAGAGCGGCAGGCCGTAGCCCTGGACCAGAATGGGGACGAGCACCGTCGCGCCGAACATGGCGAACATGTGCTGCAGGCCCAGGATCAGCATTCTGGGGGTGCCCAGCTGTCGGGCGTCGTAGATGGCTTCGTGTCCGAGATCTTTCTTCATGTGATTTTCCCTCTTTGCTTTCTTCTTATTTTTATTCTCATTTGAATAAACATGGTTGGGCCCCGCGTGGGCAAAAAATAAGACCGGTAAGAAAACTTACCGGTCAAAAGAAACAATATCAATAAAAACGGAAACAGCAATACCAACGGAAGAATTTTTCTTTTTCGGCGCAGTGCAGAGCATCATGGGTCGTTCCTCCTGTTCGTTTGTTGTCGTCTGACCAAGAATACCCGAAAGCAGGCAAGATTGCAAGCCGGAATTTTGACCAATTTACATGAAAGATATCCATCATTTTTGTGCAAAAATGCGGGCAGCAAAACGAAATTTTTCCTGCAAAAACCCTTGCCAAATGAAATTAAATGCAGTACAATAAGTGTGACCCCTATTGATAATGCCTATAAATGGGGGATTTTCATTTAGAAAGTGTGTGTGGAGCATGGAAAAGAAAAAACTAAGCTTGCCGAAGCAGATCGGAATTGCGCTGCTGCTCGGTATTCTGGCCGGCTATGTCTTTTATATGCTGGGAATACCCGAGTTCACGACCAACTACTTAAAGCCTTTCGGCACCATCTTCGTCAACCTCCTCAAGTTCATCGTCGTCCCCGTCGTGCTGCTGTCGATGATCGACGGCATCATCTCCATGGGCGATATGAAGAAGGTCGGCTCCGTCGGCTGGAAGACGGTCGCCTACTTCCTTGTCACCACGGCCGCGGCCTGCGTCATCGGCCTGGTATTCGCCAACCTCTTCAACAATGCAGGCTGGTTCCCCACGCTCGCGCTGGAGGACGGCGCGGTCTGGGATAAGGCCACCAGCGCCAACTTCATGGATACCCTGGTCGCCATCTTCCCGAGCAACATGTGGAAATCCTTCACCGACGCAAACATGCTGCAGGTCATCGTGATCGCCCTGATGTTCGGCGGCGGCATCCTTGCCGCGGGCGAAAAGGGCAAGCTTGCCAAGGACCTGGTCTCCACGCTCTATGCGGTCATCGAGCGCGTGATGGCGTTCATCATTGCCCTCAGCCCCATCGGTGTGTTTACGATGATGGCGTGGGTCGTCGCCACGCAGGGCCCTGAGATCCTCGGCTCTCTTGCCGTGGTGCTCGGCTGCGCGTACCTCGGCTACATCGTCCATGCAGTCCTCTGCTACTCTTTCTCTGCCAAGGCGTTTGCGGGCATCAGCCCCTTCACCTTCTTCGAGAAGGCATCCCCCGCGATGATTTTCGCCTTTACCTCCACCTCCTCTGCCGCCACGATCCCTCTGAGCAAGGAGTGCGCGGATGAGCTGGGCGCGGAGAGCGACGTTTCCTCCTTTGTTATCCCCCTCGGCGCGACGATCAACATGGACGGCACCGCCATCTATCAGTGCGTCGCCACCATCTTTCTTGCCACCTGCTGCGGCATGACGCTGACCCTTGGCCAGATGGTCACGATCGTCGTCACCGCAACGCTTGCCTCCATCGGCACGGCCGGTACGCCGGGCGCAGGCATGATCATGCTCGCCATGGTGCTCGAGGCGATGAACATTCCCGTCGATATGATCATGATCATCTACGGCATCGACCGTCTTTTCGACATGGGCCGTACCTGCCTCAACATCACGGGCGATATCTCCTGCGCCTGCTGCGTGACCGAGTGGGAGAGCAAGAAGGCCGCGCAGACTGCCAAGTAATTTTCCCGCTGCATCGTCAAAATGCCGCTCTGCTTTGCAGAGCGGCATTTTTTGCCCGCGCGGCATGCTATTTCTTGCTTTTTCGCAGGCAGCGGCATACAATGTTACCGTTCCGCGTCGGGTGGAACAAGGAGGAAGAAGATGACGACTGATCGGAAACGGGGATATCTCTATATCCTGCTTGCCGCGATGCTCTATTCCACGACGGAGGTCGCGCTCAAGGCGCTCGGCGGCGCGTTTGCACCCATGCAGGTGACAGTCGAGCGTGTGCTGCTCGGCGCGGCTGCGCTGATGCCCTTTGCGCTGAACGACCTCAAAAAGCGGGATATCCAGCTTACAAAGGCGGACTGGGGCTATTTCACACTGCTCGGTTTTCTGACGGTGACGCTGCACATGTCGCTTTTGCAGATGGCGGTGCTGCACATGGATGCCTCAGCTACATCGATTATCTACTCGGGCAATCCTGTGTTCGCGGTGGCGCTGGCGCACTTCATCCTGCATGAGCCGCTGAAAAAGAACCATCTGCTGGCCATCGGCGTGGAGCTTGTCGGCATTCTCTTCATCCTCAATCCTGCGCACCTTGAGATCAGCCTGCGCGGCTTTTTGGAGATCATCACCGCCACGCTGCTGTTTGCCACTTACGGTACGCTCTGCAAGCTGCGCCTGCCGCGGCTCGGCGCGCTCGTGATCACGACGTTCAACATGCTCATCGGCGGTCTGGAGCTTCTTTTCCTGCTGCTGCTCGGTGAGATTCCGGCGGTCGGTGCGCTTTACAGCGGCCTGGGGCTGGAGATATTCGCGGGCATTCCGTTTTTCACGGGCTTTACGCTCAAAACGACGCTGCTTTTGTGCCATGTCGGCATCGGCTGTGCGGCCATCGGCTTTCTGCTCACGGCGAAGATCACGGAGTACACCTCTGCGACGGAAGCGTCGTTCGTTTATCTCGTCAAGCCCATTCTGGCAACGGCGCTGGCGGTCGTCGTGTACCACGAGCATATCAGCGTGAACCGCATGGTCGGCATCGCGTTCTTTGTGGCGGCGTCGCTGTGTGTCAGCGTGCCGGTGCTGAGAGAAATGCGGCGGGAGCGCGCGGTAAAAACTTGACAATGAGAATGGAAAAGCGGAAGGGCAGCGCCCTTCCGCTTTTTTGTTATTCGTCGATGCGGGTGATGTCGTGGATCCACTTGCCGGAGTGCAGGCGGTAAAGGCCGAGGGGGGATTTGATGATATATTCGATCATCAGGCAGAGGCAGAAGACCTCGTTCGGCACCTTGAGCACAAGGCCGAGCAGACACATCATCGGCAGCGTGCCGCACCAGAGGGGGAAATTGTCGATCACAAGCGAGGCATTCACATCGCCGCCGCCGCGCAGCACGCCTACGACCATCGTGGTTGAAAAGCTGTGCAGCGGGATGGCGCAGGCATAGCACATGAGCATCACACTGCAAAGCCGCTCGGCGACCGCCGAGAGCGAGAAGAGCGGCATGACGAACGGACGCATCAGCGTCACGAACATCGTGTATTCGGCGAGGCCGAGCACAATGCCGAACGCGAACGCCGTGAAGCACAGCGCGCGGCCGATGTTGTAAACGCCCTTTAAGTTGCCCGTGCCGATCTCTTTGCCGACGATGACGGACACCGCCGCCGCGATGCCGAACACGCCGGAGGTCATCAGTTTGTCGATATTGCCCGCGAGCGTGTAGGCGGCGATGAGATCGCTGCTATTTGCCATGTGGCCCATGATGACCGTGATCATCGAAAAGCCCGTGCCCCAGAGCGTCTCGTTGATGAGCACCGGCGCGCTGTAGCGCAGGAATTTACGCAGCATGTCCATGCCGGGGCGGAGGATGGCGTGCTTCATGAGCGGCATCGTGCGGCAGCGGAACGCGTAGGAGAACGCGACGACGAACTCCACCACGCGGGACAGAAGCGTCGCTACCGCCGCACCCGTGATGCCGAGCGCGGGCAGACCGAGCTTGCCGAAGATCAGCACATAGTTGCCGAGCGTGTTGCAGAGCATCGAGATCGCGAAGACGATCATGCCGAAGCGCGGATTTTCGATGCTGCGCTGCATGCCGATATAGATGGAGGAAAGCGAGTTGAAAATGTAGGAGAAGCCGACGATGCGCAGGTACGGCTCGGCCAGCTCCACGAGTGTCAGATTGTCGGTGATGAGGTAGAGCACCTGCGCCGGAAACGCGCACAGAATGGCGGCAAACAGCACGCTCACGCCGCCCGCGATCATAAAGCCGATGCCCATGACGCGGTTGATGCTCTCGCGGTCGCCGCGACCCCAGTATTGGCTGATGAGCACGCTTGAGCCGCTTTGCAGGCCGAAGACGACGAGCTGGATGATGAAGACTGGCACGTTCGCCACCGTGACGGCGGACATCTGATCGCTGCCGAGAAGTCCCACCATGAACGTATCGAGAAAGCCGAGCGACGTGGTGATCAAATTCTGAACGATGACCGGCAGTGCCAGCAGAAAAAGATGCTTGTAAAAGCCCTTGGGCTGGTGAAGATAGGAGAACATAAAAACCTCGAATGTTGGAATTACAGCATGGGGAAGCGCGTGTCGCGGTGCGCCTTGAGCGCGGAGACGAGTGCGTCGATCTCTTCTTTCGTCGTCTCGGGGCTGAAGCTGACACGCAGCACGCCCGCGGCGGTCTTTTTGTCAAGGCCCATCGCGCGGTAGACGTGGCTCAGCTGCCCACGATGACAGGCGGAGCCTGCCGAGATGCAGATACCCTGCGCGCCGAGCTCCGTGACGACATTTGCCGACGGGTAGCCGACGAGCGAGATCGACAGGATGTGCGGCGCGGTCCCGTCGCCGATGCGGACGACGCCGTCGAGCGCGAGGAGCTTTTCCTCGGCGTAGGCCTTGATGGCGGCGACGTGGGCGAGCTTTTCATCGAGATGGTCGGCGCGCAGCTCGACCGCCTTGGCAAAGCCTGCGATTTGGCCCGTGGCCTCTGTGCCGGAGCGCAGGCCGCTCTCCTGCCCGCCGCCAAAGATCAGCGGTTTGGGCGCGCGGATGCGCTCGCCCAAATACAGGCCGCCGATACCCTTGGGCGCGCCGAGCTTGTGCGCGCTGACGGAGATGAGGTCCGCGCCCAGCGTGTCGGCGCGGAACGGAATTTTCAAAAAGGCCTGCACCGCGTCGGTGTGCAGCAGGGCACGGGACTTTTTCGCTTTCAGAAGCTGCGCGACCTCGGCCACGGGGAAGATGCAGCCCGTCTCGTTGTTGACGAGCATCATCGTGACGAGCGCGGTGTCGTCGCGCAGTGCACTTTCGACCTGAGAGGCGGTGATGTCGCCGTTCTTGTCGGGCTTTAAGTACGTGACGGAGTAGCCCTCCTGCTCGAGGGCCTTGCAGGTCTCAAGAATCGCGCTGTGTTCCACGGCGGTCGTGATGATGTGCTTGCCGACATGGCGGTTCTGGTGCAGGGCAAGGCGGACGGCCCAGTTGTCGCTCTCCGACCCGCAGGAGGTGAAGACGAACTGTTCACTCTTGCAGCCGAGCGCGGCGGCAATCGTCTCGCGCGCCGCGGCGACAGCGTCGCGCGCCTGCTTTCCAATGGGGTACTGCGAGCTGGGGTTGCCCCAGCCAGAAACCAGCGTATCGTAAACGGCGTGCGCCACCTCTTCGGGAACGGGGGTGGTGGCCGCGTGATCGAGATAGATCATATCGGGAAAATCCTTTCTTTGGTCTTGTCAGAATGCTCAAATAATTATACAATATAAAAATAAAAAAGCAAGGGCGGCGGACGCTTTACGTTGGAAACGGCGGAAAAAAGCGGGACTTTACCGCCCAAATCGCGGAAAAGGATACAAACATACATGAAAGTTGCGATCTGCACCCTCGGGTGCAAGGTGAACCAATATGAAACGCAGGCACTCGAGCAGGAGCTTTTGCACCGCGGGCACGAGTTGGTGGATTTTGAAGAGACGGCGGACGCCTACGTTGTCAACACCTGCTCGGTCACGGCGGTGAGCGACAAAAAGTCGCGCCAGATGCTCCGTCAGGCGCAGCGCCGCAACCCGAGCGCGGTCATCGCCGCCTGCGGCTGCTACGCGCAGACGCATCCCGAGGACGTCAAAAAGCTCGGGCTCGACGTCATCGCCGGCACGAATGACCGCGCGAAGTTCATCGACCTTCTGGAGCGCGCGGCACAGGACAAAACGTCTATTGTCGATGTCGACGACGTCTGGGAGCGGCGCGATTTTGAGGTGCTGCCCGCGGGCGGTATGGTGAATCGCACACGCGCGATGCTCAAGGTCGAGGACGGGTGCGTGAACTTCTGCACCTACTGCCTCATTCCTTACGCGCGCGGGCGCGTGCGCTCGCTGCCGATGGACGAAGCTGCAAAGCAGGTGAAAGCGCTGCGTGAGGAGGGCTACCGTGAGATCGTGGTCACGGGCATCGAAATTTCGTCCTACGGCTCGGACTTCAAGGACGGGACCTCACTCATCGACCTTTTGGAGCTCATCGCGCGCGAGGGCGGCGACATGCGCATCCGCCTCGGCTCGCTCGAACCGCGGACCATCACGGAGGAATTCTGCAAGCGGGCGTCGAAGATTCCTTACCTCTGCCCACATTTCCACCTCTCGATGCAGTCGGGCTGCGACGCGACCTTAAAGCGTATGAACCGCAAATATGATACGGCGCGCTATATGGAATCCTGCGACCTGCTGCGTCAGTATTTTGACGACCCTGCCATCACGACGGATCTCATCACGGGCTTTCCCGAGGAGACAGAGGAGGAATTCGCGCAGACGCTTGACTTCATCGCGCGCGTCGGCTTTGCTGACATGCACGTCTTCCCTTATTCCATCCGCCCGGGCACGAAGGCTGCGGAGATGCGCCAGATCGACATGCCCGTGCGCGAAGAGCGCGCTGCGCGCGCCTCGGCTGTCGCCAAGACGATGCACGAAGCGTATCTTGCGTGCTGCGTGGGCAAGATCTTCCCCGTGCTCTTCGAGCGCGACCGCAAGGGCGGCAGCGCGGGCCACGCGCCAAACTATATGGAGGTATCCGTCGCGCAGGAAGGCCTGCACAATCAGGTGAAAAACGTGAAGATCACGGCGGTCGACGGCGGCAGTCTTCGCGGCGAGTTGGAGGAATAACGCATGGCCAACCATTTTTATGCCTATATCTCCCGCATGCGCTGTGTCAAGCGCTGGGCGCTCATGCGCAACACCGAGGAGGAGAACATTCAGGAGCACAGCCACATGGTCGCGGTGCTGGCGCACGCGCTCGCGCTCATCCGCACGCGTGTCTTCGGTCTGCCCACGGACGCGAACGCCGTGGCGGTCGCCGCGCTCTACCACGACGCAACGGAGATCCTGACCGGCGATATGCCGACGCCCATCAAGTACTATAACCCCGAGATCCGTGACGCCTACCGCAAGGTCGAGGCTGTGGCGAGCGACAAGCTGCTCTCCATGCTGCCGCAGGAGCTGCGCGCGGATTATGAACCGATTATCAAGATCGAGGACGAGACGACGAAAAAGCTCGTCAAGGCGGCGGACAAGCTGTCGGCCTATATCAAGTGTGTCGAAGAGCTCAAGGCGGGCAACATGGAATTCAAAAAGGCTGCGGAGCAGACGCGCCGCGCGCTGAGCGAGATGCACATGCCCGAGCTCGACTATTTCATGGTCAACTGCATGGAGAGCTTCTCCATGACGCTCGATGAGCTGGAATGACGCGGAATTAAGGAGGAAAACACCATGAACATCATCTGGCTGGGCCATTCCTGCTTTGTGGTCGAGAGCGCGGGCTGGCGCGTCGTGCTCGACCCCTACTATGTAGAGACGTATCCCGCGCTGCACATCGAGGCGGACGAGGCGCTGTGCTCGCACGGCCACCGCGACCACGCCTTTCTGGAGGCGGTGACGCTCTCGGGCCGCGACAAATCGGAGAGCCCGTTTACGGTCGAGACGGTTTCAACGTTCCACGATGACAAGAAAGGTTCACTTCGCGGCGAGAACGCCATCCATATCCTGCGCACCGAGGGTCTGACAGTCGTGCACTGCGGCGACCTTGGCCATGAGTTGAATGAGAAGCAACTCGCGGCGGTCAAGGGCTGCGACGCGCTGCTGATCCCCGTTGGCGGGTACTATACGATCGACGCGAAGACGGCAAAAAAGGTCGCGGACGCGATCGCGCCGCGCGTGCTCGTGCCGATGCACTACCGCTTCGGCGCGCACGGCTACCCTGAGATCGGCACACTCGATGAATTTCTGGCGCTGTATGAGGCAAAGAAGATCCACAAACTTGATGGGAACTCTTTCGAGCTGACGAAGAACGCACCTGCGGGCGTCATCGTGCCGCGATTTGCCGAATAAGAGAAGAAATGCAAGAGCCGCCCGTTTAGGGCGGCTTTTGCTGTATAAAGCCCTTCTTTCCCGCATAGACTATAGTGCTTGCCCGGCTTGACCGGGGCGGAAAGGGAGGACGGAGCATGAAACGGGAGCTGCGCCGATGGGAGATTGTCGGCTTTATCGCAACTGGCCTTTTCGGGACGCTGCTGCACTTTGTCTACGAATGGTCGGGTGGGAACCGTGTGGTCGCGGCGTTTTCGGCGATCAACGAGTCGACCTGGGAGCACATGAAGCTGTTGTTTATCCCGTTTCTCGTGTTCACGGTGGTGGAGTTTATTGTGTTTTCCGAGGCGTTCCGGAACTTCTTCGCCGTCAAGGCGGCGAGCATCCTGCTGGGCCTTGTCTCGATTCCGGCGCTTTTCTACACGCTGACGGGAATGTTCGGCAAGCTCCCTGACTGGGTGAACATCACGATCTTCTTCCTCGCCGACGCGCTTTTGTACTTTGTGAGTTACCGCCTGTTGACTGACGGCGCGCTGCGCGGGGGTGCGATGCAGCTCATCGGCTTTCTACTTCTGTGGGCGCTGCTGTTTACGTTCGTCTGGTTTACGTATCGCCCACCGCACCTGCCGCTCTTTTTAGACCCCGTGAGCGGCTGCTACGGCCTTGAAACACCGTGTTGAAAAAAGACCCTGCCGAGTTTTCGACAGGCCCTTTACAGTTTCTATACAAATAGTATATTTTGCAGAGCTTCTGCAAAATGCGTGTGCAGAAAGGCTCTTGTGATTCGGCAGAACGGCAAAAATAAAAATCAGCAGACATGACGGAAGTTGCGAAAAGCCGTCAAAGTAGCCGCGTTCCCGACAGAATCCGCCGCGATGCGGCAATGTTTGATCGAAACTGACAGATTAACATAATAAATTCAATAAAGAGATTCTACGGTGAGTTATCCACAGTTTCCACAGAGTTTTCCACATCAGTGGATTTCTCAAAATCCACTGATGTGACAGGGAAAAATTGATTTGATTTCCGCGGAGTGGAAAACATACTGTGCAGATAGGCGTGTGTCGAAATTTACATAATTCTGGAATTGGAAAATTTGTGGCAGAACAGAAATTCGATTTGTTACCATAATCGTGGAATTATGCAAGATGGAATAGACTCCTTGCAGTCTGCAAGGGGGAGCAGCGCCGCGGGCGCTGCACGAGGCAAAGGGGGATACTCTCTTTCACAAAAGAGAGTATCCCCCTTTAAATCCCCCGAGAGAAAGGTTTACATTGCAAGCGAGCAGCTCGAAGAGCTGCAATGCTTGCCGATTGCACTGCCCTGATCGCGGCGTTGCCGCGTTTGGTGTTGCTAGACGATTTGGCCTGCTCCTATTATCCGCTGCCGCTCTGCCCATCTTGTGGGAGTGCACAGTAATTTCCGTCTATTGCCAGTCCCTACAATGCGGCGAGCGCAGCAATGCCGCATTCCGCAAGCAGTCTGCCGCCGAGAAAACGTCACTCGCGCCTCACGATAGTAAGGCGCGGTTGCTACTGGTAACGAGTAGTAGGGGTTCATGGCGAAGTCATGTACACCGCACTTACTTTGCGCAGCGCGTGCAGTTCTTCGAGCTACAAACTGCCAATGTGCGGGGTCAAGGGGCAAGGCCCCTTGCGTTCTCTTGGGGGATCAAAAGGGGGCCATTCTCTCACGTGAGAGAATGGCCCCCTTTAACGCACCCCTGCACGGTGCAGGGGAATAAGAACCAGCGCTGCCGCGCTGTAAACCCTCAGACGATAGGATCGTCAATATCTCTCGTCGCATACGCGTTCAGCGCCCAATCCGCTCGCGCGCCGGCGAGATACTCATAATACCCTTGTGCGCCGATCATCGCGCCGTTGTCACCACAGAGCTTGAGCGGCGGCATGTAGAGCCGGTAGCCGTGCTTTCGGCACTCCTTTTCGAGCTCTGCGCGGATGAACGAGTTCGCGGCGACACCGCCTGCGGCGACGAGTACCTTGCGCCCGCTTTGCTGCATGGCGAGCATCGCGCGCGGGACGAGCTCGTCGACGACGGCCTGCGTGAAGTCGCGCGCAAGCGCCGCACGGTCGAGCTGCTTTCCCGTCTGCTCGGCGTTGTGGGCAAGGTTTACGACGGCGGTCTTGAGGCCCGAAAAGCTCATATCGAGAGGGCACCCGTCAATCTTCGCGCGCGGCAGCTCGTAGACGCCGCCCTCGCTCTCGTGGGCGAGCTTGTCCATCGCCGCGCCGCCGGGGTAGGGAAGGCCGAGCACGCGCGCGGCCTTGTCGAAGCACTCGCCCGCCGCATCGTCACGCGTCGCGCCGAGGAGCGCAAAGTCCGTGTAGTCGCGCACGTCGACGATGAGCGTGTTGCCGCCGGACATGCACAGCGCCAGAAACGGCGGCTCAAGCTCTGGGAACGCTAAGTAATTCGCGGCGATGTGGCCGCGGATGTGGTGCACAGGGATGAGCGGCACATTCAGCGCGTAGGCCGCGCTCTTGGCAAAGTTCAGCCCCACGAGCACCGCGCCGATGAGACCCGGCGCGTAGGTCGCGGCCACGGCGTCGATGTCTTTTTTCTCGACGCCCGCCTCCTTGAGCGCCTGATCGGTCAGCGCGGCGATGGCCTCGATGTGCTTACGCGACGCGATCTCCGGCACGACGCCGCCGTAGAGCGCGTGCAGGTCGGCCTGCGACGCGATGGCGTCGGAGAGAATTCTTCGTCCGTCCTCGACGACCGCGACGGCGGTTTCGTCGCAGGAGGACTCGAAAGCGAGAATTTTCATTGCTGCGCCTCCGCTTCTGCCGCGCCGAATTCCTTCGTCATGATGATGGCGTCCTCTTTCGGGTGGTCGTAGTAGTTTTTGCGGCGGCCCGCCTCCTGAAAGCCGAAGCCCTGATACAGGGCGATGGCGGCGGTGTTGGAGGGGCGTACCTCCAACGTCAGAAAGGCCAGACGGTTAGCCTCAGCGAAGTTGAGAAAGACCTGCAGCAGCTGCCCGGCGATGCCCCGGCGGCGTTGTTCCGGGCCTTCCAGATCCAGCCCATAAACTTCTGGTTCTCCGCCCGGCGCTTGGTCAGGTTTTTGGAGAACATCCGGAACAGAATAAACACCATCAGCACCCAAAGGAGGGATTCGCAGATCCGGGCGGGGATCCATAGCCGCAGAAGGCCGAAAATCAACTGGGCCACCAGAATCACCAGGTAGCCCCGAAGGAGCGCCTGATTCATCTGATCCATGCCGTTCCGGCCGTACATGAACCGCGCCACCGCGCATCTGAATTTATAGAACATACGCCTGCTGCCTCTTTCCGTCGGCTCCCGCGGAACCGTAACTGTTTTACCTTACATATTTTAGCGGATAGGTCAGA
>ENA-OPYH01000849-OPYH01000849.1-human-gut-metagenome-genome-assembly--contig:-NODE-849-length-18965-cov-7.270122_pt1 | contig 18965 bp, 17 predicted proteins | sample MGYA00241254_ERZ501488 | MGnify/ENA primary metagenome ERZ501488 (study PRJEB25962, sample SAMEA2042660) | human gut metagenome | biome: human gut; feature: human-associated habitat; material: faeces...
GCCTGCGTTTTGCAATCCGCGAAGGCGGCCGTACCGTTGGCGCTGGTGTTGTTACTGCAATTGAAGAAAAATAATTAAACGCTGTTAGCGGTACATATATCTAAGGCCGGACTTTTCAGCCCGGTCTTAGATTATTTTTTTAAACATTGTTGACATAACCCGTTAACTGTGGTACTCTATATTAGTGAAATTTTCAGACCAGCAATTTTGACAGCAAGAGAGGTGTAACGAATGCGTACTTTGATTACTTTGGCATGCACTGAATGCAAACAGCGCAACTACCAGACTAACAAAAACAAAAAGAATGATCCGGACCGTATTGAGATCAACAAGTACTGCAAATTTTGCAAAAAACACACTTTACATAAAGAAACCAAATAATCTTTGTGTTTGAGTTTATCTAGGTATTTTAGCAAGGATGTGAAAAGATGGCCGTTCCAGAATTACCGGGTGTGAAAGACACCAACGGCATTATGCGCTTTCTGCGGGAAGCAAAATCTGAACTAAAAAAAGTGACCTGGCCTACCAGACGAGAACTTATTGCCCATACAATCGTTGTATTTATTGCCGTTGTCCTTTCAGCAATTCTGATTTGGGTAATTGACAGTATTTTTGCTGGGCTTTTCCAGTTGATTTTACAATAAGTTTGAGTAAGGAGGAAGGGAATTAATATTCCCGGTACCGCTATGGAATCAGAAAAACGTTGGTATGTCATACATACTTATTCCGGTTACGAAAATAAAGTAAAAGCTAATCTGGAACGCAAAGTTCATTCCCTGGGTATGGAAAACGAAGTTTTCAATATTGTAATACCTATGGAAAATGAAATAGAAGTCAAAGATGGCAAAAAACGCAGCGTGCAGCGCAAAGTTTTCCCGGGCTATGTACTGGTAGAAATGATTGTTAATGACCGCAGCTGGTATGCCGTCCGCAACACTCCAGGCGTAACCGGTTTTGTTGGCTCCGGCACTAAGCCCATTCCTCTTACAGATGAGGAAGTAAAACAGATTATGCGTTCTATGGGCGTGGAAGAAAGCCGTCCTAAAATTGATTTACAATTACAGCAGATTGTACGCCTTAAAAGCGGCCCGTTTGCCGGATGCCTTGGCAGCGTTTCCGAAATTAATGAAGAACGCGGCAAGCTGAAGGTTCTTGTGGACATGTTTGGGCGCGAAACACCTGTTGAAGTTGATTTTACTCAAGTTGAAGAAGCTGAATAAGGAGGTGTAATAAATGCCGAAAAAAGTCGTTAAGATGGTAAAATTACAGGTACCGGCTGGTAAAGCTACTCCGGCTCCTCCTGTAGGCCCTGCACTCGGCCAGGCCGGTGTAAACATCATGGCTTTCGTTAAGGAGTTCAATGAACGTACTGCACAGCAGGCTGGTCTTATTATCCCGGTAGAAATCACCGTATTTGAAGACCGTTCCTTTACTTTCATTACCAAAACTCCTCCGGCTCCGGTTCTCTTGAAAAAAGCAGCCGGTCTGGAAAAAGCATCTGGCGAGCCTAACAAGAAAAAAGTAGCCACCCTCGGCCGCGACAAAATCCGCGAAATCGCCGAAACCAAAATGGCTGACCTCAACGCAGCAGATATTGAAGCTGCAATGAGAATGGTTGAAGGTACTGCCCGCAGCATGGGTATTACCGTAGTTGACTAATAATATTAGTTAACTTAATTAAGTGGGAGGCCAAAAACCGTTATTACCACATAGGAGGAAATGTTAATGGCAAAAAGAAGCAAAAAGTACCAGGAAGCTTTGAAACTTATCGAAGCTGACAAATTCTATTCTCCGAAAGAAGCAATAGAATTAGTAAAGAAAACTAACGTTACCAAATTTGACAGCACCGTTGAAGTTTCTTTCAAACTCGGTGTTAATCCTAAATACGCTGACCAGCAGGTTCGCGGCGCTATGGTTCTTCCGCACGGCACCGGCAAAAGCAAAACTGTTCTTGTTTTTGCTAAAGGCCCCAAAGTTGCAGAAGCTGAAGCAGCAGGCGCAGATTATGTTGGCGGTGAAGAATATGTCGCTAAAATTCAGGGCGGCTGGACAGATTTTGATGTCTGCGTAGCAACCCCTGACATGATGGGCATGGTTGGCCGTCTTGGTAAAATCCTCGGTCCTAAAGGTTTAATGCCTAACCCGAAGGTTGGTACCGTAACTATGGACGTAACCCGTGCAGTAAACGAAATTAAAGCTGGTAAAATTGAATACCGCACCGATAAAGCTGGTAATGTACAGGCTCCTATCGGCAAAGTTTCCTTTACCGACGAACAGCTTTTGGCTAACTACATTGCACTTGCCGATACTCTGGTAAAAGTTAAACCTTCTGGAGCAAAAGGCCAGTACATGAAAACCATCACTCTTTCTACTACCATGGGCCCTGGCGTTAAAGTTGACGTTCTGAAGGCTAACAGCGACAAATAATTTTATAAATCAGAAGATAATCGGGCCATAGACAGCAGGTGCGGCACAGCCGCGTAAGCATAGCGCCAGCCGAGGTTGGAGACGTTGAAGATAGACCTTCGCGACCTCCGGCTGCGGCCGAGAGGTCTTTTTGATTTAATAAAAAATATCAAAATAAAGAAGGGGGTGCAGATGTATGGCAATTAGACCTGAAAAAGCAGCTAAAGTTGCAGAGATTAAAGAACTTCTTACCAGCTCTAAATGCACTGTTCTGGTAGACTTCTGCGGTTTGACTGTTGCACAGGATACTGCATTGCGCCGTAAAATGCGCGAAGCCGGTGTTACCTACATTGTAGTTAAAAACACTCTGCTCCGTATTGCAGCACAAGAAGCAGGCATTGAAGGCCTGGAGCCGGTTCTTGAAAAGAACACCGCTATTGCGGTTGCTCCGGAAGACCCTGTTGCCGCAGCAAAAATCATTTGCGATTTTGCTAAAGAAAACAAAGCACTTGTTGTTAAAGCAGGTGTTCTTGACGGTAAAGTTATTGACGATGCAGCTATCAAAGCTCTGGCAGAACTGCCGCCGAAAGAAGTACTCGTTGCCAAAATGCTTGGCAGCATGAATGCTCCGATTTCCGGTTTCGTCAATGTACTTCAAGGTACTATCCGCAAAGTGGTATATGCGCTTGACGCTATCCGCGAACAAAAAGAATCCGCATAAGCTGAGGCTTATCGCATAAAAACTTAACAATAAAATTAAAACATCTAATTTATGGAGGTAACTATAATGAATAAAGAACAAATCATTGAAGCTATTGAATCTATGACCGTCCTCGAACTTTCCGAACTCGTTAAAGCTCTGGAAGAAAAATTCGGCGTATCCGCTGCTGCTCCTGTTGCTGTAGCTGCTGCTCCGGCTGCTGGTGGCGCTGCTGCTGCTGAAGAAAAAACTGAATTCGACGTAATCCTGACCGCTGCTGGCGCTGGCAAAATCAACGTAATCAAAGTTGTTCGCGAAGTAACCGGACTGGGCCTGAAAGAAGCTAAAGCTATCGTTGACGAAGCTCCGAAAGCTGTTAAAGAAAAAATCTCCAAAGCTGACGCTGAAGCTCTCAAAGCTAAACTTGAAGAAGCTGGCGCTTCCGTAGAAATTAAATAATTTTGCTTAACGGCAATAAAAAATCCGCTGCATTGCAGCGGATTTTTTGCATATTTGGCTCTATAACAAATCTTGAAGGATTTATCCTAAATACCTATAATATAGATTATTTTATTTACATGTATTATAGGTGTTTTTTATTAAAGCTGTAACTAAGATTGCAGTAATATTTTTGGCTTTTATTGTAATTGATTTACGCATTAAAATCATAAAATAGCGTATTGCTTATAGTATTACAAAATGTTATACTTAAAATATGAAAAGCTTAATCAATGGACGCCCTATGGAATGGGACGATCGGAAAAACGAAATCAACAAGAGAAAACACGGAATAAGTTTTGAGACAGCAGCGCATGTATTTAAGGATATAAACCGTATTGAATATTTTGACGAAGCACACAGCGCAGATGAAGACAGGTTCATCGTGCTAGGGTTAGTTCGTAAGGTGCTGTTTGTTGTTTATACGGACAGAGGCGATGCTACAAGGATTATTTCAGCGAGAAAAGCCACGAAGGCAGAAACGGAGGTATATTATGACAATTACACGCAAGATGATTTATGAAGGTACGCCGCTTACAGCGGAACAAATAAAAGAATTGGAAGCGCTGGACAGTCGTCCGGTAGTAACTGATGAAGAATGTCCTGAACTTACGCCGGAGCAGTTAAAACAAATGGCGCTGCTTGCTAAAAAGCAAAGGGCAGAACGTCGACGTCCTGTAATTACTTTGCGTGTATCACCAGCTACGCTTGAAAAAGCAAAGGCTACCGGCAAAGGTTATACAGGATTTATGAGTCGCCTTTTAGACCTTGCTATAAATAATCCGGAAATGGTAAAACGTTGTTTGTAAAAATTAAATAAAAAAGTTTATAAATATGAGAAAGCCTCCTTTGTTGCAATAAATACAGTTTAAGTGCTGTATAAAAATTAAAGGAGGTTTTGTTATGTTTAAAATATATATAATATTTTGAAAGACTTGATACGATATTAGAAAAATGATATAATGACATAAAGATGACCGGTCAAAAATAGAAAGAAGGGATACTATGAGTACAAAAATTTTAAAAGGAAGTATAGAATTAGGCAATAAAATTAGAGGCAGACGTAATGAATTGAGTTTGACAATTGAGGAAGCTGCGAAAAAAGCTGGAGTTGGTACCAAGACATGGAGTAGATATGAATTAGGAGAGTCAATTCGAAAAGATAAAATTATTGGCGTTTGTAAAGCTTTAAATTGGAATACTTTGCCGTTGCAAGAAGATTCATCGGGATTTGATATTGATATTAATGAGTATAAAAAAAGCAAACTTTGGTCTAATGATTTAGCTGATAGATTTGGAAACGAGGCTGCTATTTCTTTTATCATTGGCAGCGATATATTGTTAGATAATATTGAACAAGATTTAGAAGCTTTGTCTTCTAAACCTAAAGGTACTCATATTGGAGAACTGGATGCATCTTGGCTGGATGGAAGTTTGCCAGAGCAGTTTAAGATGTTTTATGATTATGATTTTATATATTATTTAAAAATGGTTGTAGTTAGTTATAGAAATAAAGCTGCAAGTGGGGAGTGTTTTATTGCACATAGTGTTGTTGAAGAATTAGTATTATATTTAATTATGGAAGAATCACAATTTTTGATGGAAAATATATTGCCACGTATTCAAATGAACGAAAAGAAAAAATATGAAGATTGGGACGAATGGCCTTTTGATATTTTTGACGATATGGATATTATCACATTTTTATATTCAGATTTTTATTTAGAAGAAGGGCATACCTATCATTTTTCTAATTGGAAGAAAAAACAATTTTATTGTAAATAGTATAACCATTCACAATGAATTTTATTTGACAATTTGCGTAAAGTGTGATAACATATCATACTACAACATTAGTAGATTGCAGGTATTGACAACCGGTACCGGGGGTTCAGTGGTTGAGCACCGTACCGTGCTTATATGGATTTAGATGAGGTGCGTTCATCGAAGACAACATGCAAGGTCCTGAATATTGCTTGGAGCCTTGCTTTTTTTGTCATGGTAAAAACGCGCTTGTTTAAGTCTGCCTGACAACATATACATTAAGGGGTGAGGGATTACATGTTTAAACCGGTTCCCGTAGGTAATAGGACTCGGTACAGTTATGCCAGAATCAATGAAGTATTGCCAATGCCTCATTTGATTGACATCCAAAGAAAATCGTATGAGTGGTTCATGCGAGAAGGTCTTTGCGAAATTTTCCATGACATTTCTCCTATTAAAGATTTTACAGGTAATTTAGAACTTTCATTTGAAGGCTTTACTCTCGGTGAGCCTAAATATACAGTAGAAGAATGCAAGGAACGCGATGCTTCCTATTCTGCGCCGTTAAATGTAAATGTGCGCCTTCTGTATAAAGATACCGGCGAGATTAAAGAATCTAAAGTATTCATGGGCGATTTTCCGCTGATGACGGAAACCGGTACTTTTGTAATCAACGGTGCCGAACGTGTAATCGTCAGCCAGCTGGTACGTTCCCCAGGCGTTTATTATGCTGTTACGATGGACCCCAGCGGCAAAAAAATGTATGGTACAACAGTCATTCCTAACCGTGGTGCATGGATTGAATATGAAACCGACTTAAATGACGTTATTTACGCACGTGTTGACCGTACCAGAAAGCTGCCGGCAACTGTTTTGCTGCGCGCCATGGGTTTAACCCAGAATGAAGATATTTTAGCGCTCTTTAATAATCATCCTTCCGTTGCTGCAACGCTTGAAAGGGATACAACAACTACCCGCGAAGAAGCTTTAATTGAAATTTATAAAAAGCTGCGCCCGGGCGAACCTCCTACTCTGGAAAACGCCTCTGCACTTATTGAAGCAACTTTCTTTGATAACAAACGTTATGATCTTGCCAGCGTAGGCCGCTATAAGCTGAACAAAAAACTCGGCTGGCGCCGCCGCCTGCTGGATAAAGTGCTGGATCAGCCGCTGGTTGATGTATCTACCGGTGAAATTATTGCTGAAGCAGGCACCAAGATTGACCTTGATGTTATTGATAAAATCGAAGAAAGCGGTATTTTTGCAGGTCCCGGCCTGAAAGAAGTTTTCATCCGCCTGAAAGAACAGCCGATGAAAATTATCTGCACTTCCGATATTCCAGAAGACCACCGCACCATTACCGTTGAAGATGTAATGGCTTCCTTCGGTTATCTGCTGAACCTGATGGACGGCCTTGGCACCGGCGATGATATCGACCATTTGGGCAACCGTCGTGTACGCCGTGTCGGCGAACTTTTGCAGAACCAGTTCCGCATCGGCCTTGCCCGTATGGAGCGCGTTGTAAAAGAACGTATGACCATTCAGGATGTTGATGTTATCACGCCGCAGGCGCTTATTAATATCCGCCCTGTTGTTGCTGCAATTAAAGAATTCTTCGGCAGTAGCCAGCTTTCCCAGTTTATGGACCAGAACAACCCGCTGGCCGAGCTGACCCATAAACGCCGTCTTTCCGCACTGGGCCCCGGTGGCTTGAGCCGTGAACGTGCAGGCTATGAAGTCCGCGACGTACACCATTCCCACTATGGCCGTATGTGCCCGATTGAAACCCCTGAAGGTCCGAACATCGGCCTTATCGGTTCTCTTTCTACCTTTGCTGTTATTAACAAATACGGCTTTATGGAAACCCCGTACCGCCGTGTTGATAAAGAAAACAAGCGCGTAACCGATGAAATTATTTATCTTACCGCTGATGAAGAAGATAATTACATTATCGCTCAGGCGAACGAACCTTTGGATGACGAAGGCTACTTTGAAGGCGAACGTGTAACCGCACGTTACCAGAACGAAGTACTTTCCCTGCCTCCTGACCAGGTAGACTTCATGGACGTTTCGCCGAAACAGGTTGTATCTATCGCTACCGCACTTATTCCGTTCCTCGAAAACGATGACGCGAACCGTGCTCTTATGGGTGCCAACATGCAGCGTCAAGCAGTGCCGCTTCTGTGCACTCAGGCTCCTATCATCGGTACCGGTATGGAATATAAAGTTGCCGTTGACTCCGGCGTATGCATTCTGGCTAAAAATGCCGGCGTTGTAGAACGCGTTACCGGCGATGAAATCGTTATCCGCAAAGATGACGGCGGCGTAGATAAATACAGCGTATTGAAATTTAAACGCTCCAACCAGGGTACCTGCGTTAACCAGCGCCCGATTGTTTACAAAGGCGACAAGGTTGTTAAAGACCAGGTACTGGCAGACGGCCCAGCAACCGACCATGGCGAACTTGCACTTGGCTACAACGTAATTGTTGCCTACATGCCTTGGGAAGGTTACAACTACGAAGATGCTATTCTTCTTAGCGAAGATTTGGTTAAGGCCGACGTATTTACTTCCATTCATATTGAAGAATACGACTGCGATGCCCGCGACACCAAACTTGGCGAAGAAGAAATTACCCGCGATATTCCGAACGTATCGGAAGAAGCATTGAAAGACCTTGATGAACGCGGCATTATCCGCATTGGTGCAGAAGTACGCCCGGGCGATATCCTCGTCGGCAAGGTAACTCCGAAAGGCGAAACCGAACTTACCGCAGAAGAACGCCTGCTGCGCGCCATCTTCGGCGAAAAAGCACGCGAAGTACGTGACAGCTCGCTGCGTGTTCCACACGGCGAAGCAGGTAAAATCGTCAGCGTAAAAGTATTTACCCGCGAAAATGGTGACGAACTTCCTCCGGGAGTTAACGAACAGGTTCGCGTACATATCGCACAGAAACGTAAAATTTCCGTCGGCGATAAAATGGCAGGCCGCCACGGCAACAAGGGCGTTATTTCCCGTATTCTGCCGCGCGAAGATATGCCATTCCTGCCGAGCGGCGAACCGGTACAGATTGTGCTGAATCCGTTGGGCGTACCTTCCCGTATGAACATCGGACAAATTCTGGAAAACCATCTGGGCTGGGCAGCACGCGCACTCGGCATGCAGATTGAAAACAATGCCGAAGGCCTTGTAGAACGTCTGACCGGTGTTGGCTATGACGTTGAAAAATACGGCATCCCTGAAACCGTTGAAATCGGTAAATTCGGCGATAAGAGCATTAAAGCAGTGCAGATTTCCGTGCCGGTATTTGACGGCGCTCACGAAAAAGACATTAATGATGCGCTTGACCTTGCAGGTATCGACCGCAGCGCCAAAACCACGCTGTATGACGGACGTACCGGCGAGCCGTTCGATAACAAAGTTACCGTCGGCTTAACTTACATGCTCAAACTGCATCACCTTGTTGATGATAAAATCCATGCCCGCAGCACCGGCCCGTACTCCCTTGTTACCCAGCAGCCTCTCGGCGGCAAGGCACAGTTCGGTGGCCAGCGTTTCGGCGAAATGGAAGTTTGGGCACTGGAAGCATACGGCGCAGCTTACACTTTGCAGGAAATTTTAACCGTAAAATCCGACGATGTTGTCGGCCGTGTTAAAACCTACGAAGCCATCGTTAAGGGCGAAAACGTTCCTGAACCTGGTGTTCCGGAATCCTTTAAGGTACTTATTAAAGAACTTCAGTCCATCGGCCTTGATATTAAAGTGCTCAACGAGGACGAAGAAGAAATTTCCCTGCGTGATACCGACGACGATATCAACGAAACAGCCCGCAAGCTGGACCTTGACATCGACGGTGCCATCCCCGAAGCTCCTAACACGGAGATTGTACAGGATGACTACACCACTGACAGTGATGACAGCGCAGCGGAAGACCCCGATTTTGATTTGATTGCCGATATTGGCAACATGAATATGGAAGCAAAAGATGCGGATGACGCCGCCAGTGAAGATATGGAATAGAAGGGAGCGATCGGTTCTTGTTAGACGTAAATAATTTTGAATCTATGCGTATCGGCCTGGCTTCACCGGAGCAAATCAGGGCTTGGTCCTATGGCGAAGTAAAAAAACCGGAAACCATCAATTACAGAACTTTAAAACCGGAACGTGACGGTTTGTTCTGCGAAAGAATTTTCGGGCCTACCAAAGACTGGGAATGCCATTGCGGCAAATATAAAAGAATCCGCTATAAAGGCATTATCTGCGACAAGTGCGGCGTTGAAGTAACCCGTGCCAAAGTACGCCGTGAGCGTATGGGCCATATTGAACTGGCTGCACCTGTATCCCATATCTGGTATTTCAAAGGTATTCCGAGCCGCATGGGGTTAATTCTTGATATTTCCCCGCGTTCTCTGGAAAAAGTACTGTACTTTGCCAACTACATTGTATTAGACCCGGGCAGCACTCCGCTGACTAAAAAACAGCTGCTGACCGAAAGCGAATATATTGAAAACCGTGATAAATACGGCAGCGCATTTAAAGTAGGTATGGGCGCTCAGGCAATTAAAACCTTATTACAGGAAATTGACCTGCCCAAACTTACCGCAGAACTGCGCGCAGAACTGAAAGAAGTAAGCGGCCAGCGCAAAATCCGCGCTGTACGCCGCCTGGAAGTTTGCGAAGCCTTCTTAAAATCCGGCAACCGTCCGGAATGGATGATTCTGGACGTTGTACCGGTTATTCCGCCTGAACTGCGCCCGATGGTTCAGCTGGACGGCGGACGCTTTGCAACGAGCGACCTTAATGATTTGTACCGCCGCGTTATTAACCGCAACAACCGCTTAAAACGTTTGCTTGAACTTAACGCGCCGGATATTATCGTACGCAACGAAAAACGCATGCTGCAGGAAGCAGTTGACGCCCTTATCGACAACGGCCGCCGCGGCCGTCCGGTAACTGGCCCGGGCAACCGCCCGCTGAAATCCCTTTCCGATATGCTGAAAGGCAAACAAGGCCGTTTCCGTCAGAATCTTTTGGGTAAACGTGTTGACTACTCCGGCCGTTCCGTTATCGTTGTAGGCCCTGAACTTAAAATGCACCAGTGCGGCCTGCCGAAGGAAATGGCACTGGAACTGTTTAAACCTTTTGTAATGAAACGCCTTGTTCAGAGCGGACAGTCTACCAATATCAAAAACGCCAAACGCATGGTAGAACGCGCCAACAATGTAGTTTGGGACGTTTTGGAAGAAGTAATTAAAGAACATCCTGTATTCCTTAACCGTGCACCGACGCTGCACAGACTCGGTATTCAGGCATTCGAGCCTATCCTTACCGAAGGCCGTGCAATCAAGCTGCATCCGTTGGTATGTACAGCATTCAACGCCGACTTCGACGGTGACCAAATGGCAGTGCATCTGCCGCTTTCTGCGGAAGCACAGGCAGAAGCAAGAATTCTGATGCTTTCCGTTAACAACATTCTGGCGCCGAAAGACGGCAAACCTGTTGCCGTACCTACACAGGATATGGTTCTGGGCTCTTATTACATCACTATGGTGAAAGAAGGAGCCAAAGGCGAAGGCATGCGCTTCAGCAGCATTAACGAAGCTATGCTGGCATACTTCCATAAGGTTGTTGATTTGCAGGCACGCATTCAGGTTTATGTGCCTAACAAAGATATTTACGGCGAAGAAAAGAACGAGGGCGTAAGCCTTGTTACCACTACGCCGGGCAATATCATGTTTAACGAAGACCTGCCGAAAGAACTGCAGTACTTCCATCAGGAAACTGAAAAGAACGCTGCCGGTGAAGAAGTTAAGGTTTGGCATTTAAGCAAACTTATTAACAAAAAAGAACTGGGCAACCTTGTTGCCAAAGCGCACAAGCTGTTCGGCAACCTGCGTACCGCAGAAATTCTTGATATTGTTAAAAAGAACGGTTATGACAACGCCTGCAAGGCAGGTATTTCCATTGCCGTATCCGATATTAAAATCCCGAAAGAAAAACAGCAGATTTTGGCTGACGCCGAAAAACAGATTGATAAAACCGAGCGTATGTTCCGCCGCGGCTTAATGAGCGAGGACGAACGTTACCGCAAGGTTATTGAAATCTGGAGCCAGGCAACTGATGATGTTACCGCAAAACTGATGAGCGCTACCATGGATAAATTCAATTCCCTGAACATGATGGCTGACTCCGGTGCCCGCGGCAACACCCAGCAGATCCGTCAGCTGGCAGGTATGCGCGGCCTTATGGCTGACCCGTCCGGCCGTATTATCGACCGTCCTATCAAGGCAAACTTCCGCGAAGGATTAACTGTATTGGAATACTTCATTTCCACCCACGGTGCCCGCAAAGGCCTGGCAGATACCGCACTGCGTACGGCAGACTCCGGTTACCTTACCCGCCGCCTTGTAGACGTTGCGCAGGATGTTATTGTACGCGAGGATGACTGCGATGTTGTAACCTTTAACCTTGTTAAAGAACGCAGCCGCCTGTGCAAACAAACCCTTGGCGCAAGCCAGAACAAACTGCGCGAAACCGTTATCGGGCGCAACCTTGCTTCCGGCGTTGAAAGCCCTGTAACCGGCGAACTGATTGCCGAAGCAGATACCGTTATTACGGAAGATATTTACAATAAACTTATTGCAGGCCACGTGCTTGAAGTTAACCTGTATGCAACCGATGATATGGACGGCGAAGCAACTGAAACCGTTCAGATTAACATCAGCAGCGAAGATGCAAACAAGGTAATGAAAGAACACCTGATGCATCACTTCGATGGCAAAGAAGTTGCCGAAGATGTTGTTAACGCAGAAGGTGAAGTGCTGGCACATGCAAAAGATACTTATACCGAGGCAATGATTGACGCAATTTTAGCAGACGGTACTGTCCGCGAAATGAAAGTACGCAACAATGCTATCGAAGGTATCGAAATCGGTGCTATTACCGAAGGCAAGAACAAACAGACGGTTATCGAATCTCTGCGTGACCGTATTGTCGGCCGTAACCTTGCCGAAGATATTCTGGATGAAAATGGTGAAGTGCTCTATCATATTAACGATTATGTTACCGAAGATATGGCAGACAGAATTGCAGCCCTGCGCGAAACCGTTAAAATCCGCAGCGTGCTCAACTGCAAATCTAAAGTTGGCGTTTGCCGCAAATGCTATGGCCGCAACCTTGCAACCGACAGAAATGTTGATGTCGGCGAAGCAGTTGGCACCATTGCAGCTCAGGCAATCGGCGAACCTGGTACCCAGCTTACCATGCGTACGTTCCATACCGGCGGCGTAGCAGGCGGCGACGATATTACCCAGGGCTTGCCGCGTGTTGAAGAATTGTTTGAAGCACGCAAACCGAAACACCCCGGTATTTTGGCAGAAACCACCGGCGTTGTGCATATTGCCGAAGAAGGCGGCCAGCGTAAAATTACCATTACCGATAAAGACGGCATGGAAGAAGTTTATGCTATTCCGTACGGCGCAAAACTTGCTGTTACCGAAGGGCAGGAAATCGAAAAAGGCGACCGCCTTACCGAAGGTTCCCTCAATCCGCACGATATTATCCGTATCAGCGGCGTGCGCGCAACTCAGCGTTACTTGGTACAGCAGGTACTCGGCGTTTACAAATCTCAGGGCGTAGAAATTAACGACAAGCACATTGAAGTTATGGTACGCCAGATGATGCGTAAAGTACGTATCGACGAAGCAGGCGATACTACGATGCTGCCGGGCGAATACGTTGATATCGGTGAATTTGAAGAACAGAACAGCGAGATGCTTGACCGTGGCTTACAGCCGGCAGAAGGCCATCCGATTCTTCTGGGTATTACCAAAGCATCCCTGGCAACCGATTCCTTCCTGTCTGCGGCTTCCTTCCAGGAAACCACCCGCGTACTTACGGACGCAGCAATTAAAGGCAAGGTTGACCCGCTGCTCGGCCTTAAAGAAAACGTTATTATCGGTAAACTCATCCCGGCAGGTACCGGCATGAGCAGATACCGTGACGTTAAAGTAAAATACAATAACGTGCCTACTAATAACTGATTTTACTGCGTAACAGCAGAAAAACTTAATAAGTTGTAATAGGTAAAGTAAACCACCCTGTTTATTCCGTTTGGAGTAAGCAGGGTGGTTTTGTTTTTAGCTGAGTCGCCGGTTAGCAATGAGCTGGAAGCGAAGTTGATAACCGTGACAGCGAAGCTACGCAAATTTCATGACTGAATAGGGAGTGAAATTTGTGAACCTTAATATAATAAAAAAGATAAACTTCTAATGTCAGCATCAAATTTGTTGTGACGTTATTTTTTTAGATGAGTCATTGATATCCCGCATCACCGGCAGTGCGGCTTACCGTAAAACTACGTTGCCGCGCTAACCTACCGGCAGGGATAAAGTTTCACCAAGACCAGTAAAAGTTAGATTTACTCTAACGGAAATGTCTTGCGGGGGGGTAAAGGTATGGTAAAATAACATTATAAAATAATGCAAAATAAAATTATAAATTTCATTACAATTAATAAAACGTAAGAGGGATAACCGTGGCAGAAAATCTGCAAAAAATAAATAAGTATACCAATATCATTTTACCATTCGTATTAATTTGTGTTGATTACATCGCCATAGTATGTGCAGAAGGACTTGCATTTAACTTCCGTAATTTCTACACTGGAAACCACGGCTTGCATATTTCTTGGCTTAATTTTTGGGTAGTATTTCCTTTACTTTATCTCATCTTCCTAAATATTGAACAGCTTTATAACCGCCGTGCACAGTTCTGGCAGATAATCCAAAAACTCTTTATCACCAGCTGCTACGCTGTTACAAGCATCATCATATTACTCTATATAGCGCGCATAGCAGGCTCAACTTCCAGAATGTTTATTGCAGTTTTCTGGATATTGAGCTTTATACTGCTTGTCATTTTCCGTTATATAGTAAAAAAGATACTCGAAAAATATCAACTATTACAAATACCGGTACTCATCATTGGAGCAGGCAAAACAGCAGAACTCTTAGTGCAGGGCATTAAAAACGATGCCGGCATGGGCTACAAAATAATAGGACTACTTGAAGACAACAAAGTAGAAAAGGGAATACTTGAAAACTACCCTGTGCTTGGTAAATTTACCGACGCTGAACAAGTAATAGCAAAATACAAAATAAACCACGTCTTTATAGCAGCACCAGGATTAGAACAAGGCAAACTAACAAAGCTAATCTACAAAGTACAGCCCTTAGTAAAAAGCATGGGGGTAATACCAAACCTTGTAGGCGTGCCAATGGGAGGCATAGAAGCAGAAAGCCTGTTCAACGAAAAGCTGATGCTATTAAGGCTCAAGAACAACCTTGCAAAGCCAATAAACAGATGGATAAAAACAATCTTTGACTACGTGCTAACCATAACTGGCACGATAGCAATAAGCCCAATACTGATAGTGATAGCCTTATGGATATATAAAGACTCACCGGGGCCTGTAATCTTTAAACACCGCAGAATAGGCAAAAACGGCAAAGAATTTAACTGCTATAAATTTAGAAGCATGTGCATAGACGCCAAAGATAAATTAGAGCAACTGTTAAAAACAGACCCGGAAGCGAAAGCAGAATGGGAAAAAGACTTTAAGTTAAAAAATGACCCGAGAATAACCAAAAGCGGAGCATTTTTACGCAAGACAAGCTTAGATGAGTTACCGCAGATATTCAACGTATTGAAAGGAGAAATGAGCCTTGTAGGGCCAAGGCCAATCGTCAAAGACGAAATGATAAGATACGGAGAGTACATTAATGACTACTTAATGGTAAAACCGGGCATTACCGGAATGTGGCAGGTAAGCGGCAGAAGTGATATCGACTACGCAGAACGTGTACTTTTAGATAGTTGGTACACAAGAAATTGGAGCGTATGGTTAGATTTAATGCTGCTGTTTAAAACATTTAAAGTAGTATTACTCAGAAAAGGCGCGTATTGATAATAAATTTATTAATAAGGTTTTAAAATGTCTGTTAAATTAGAAATTCATGTACATACAAAATATTAACATGACAGTATTATGCCATTTTGGTTGTTATATTTTAAATGCGTTTTTTTTAACATAAGCTATATTGCAATAACAGAGCATAACAATATAAAAGGTGCTGTGGCATTTAGTGATTATTGTAAAAAACGTGGCGATAAGTTGAAAGTTATTATTGGTGAAGAAATAATGACAACCCAAGGTGAAATAATTGGCTTGTTTTTAAAGAAAGAAATAAAAGCAGGATTAACTCCTGATGAAACTATTGAAGAAATATTAAAGCAAAAAGGAATAGTGTATGTACCACATCCATATGATTTAAAACGCTATAAGACTGTTTTAGATGAACAAGTAATAAAAGCTAATAAAGATAAAATACACTGTATTGAAATACATAACGGAAGAAATATTTCAAAAGAATACGATGTAAAACAAAAAGAGATTGCAGATAAGTACGCAATATTACCGGTAATAGGTTCAGATGCCCATACAATTTTTGAACTAGGGCGTAACTATATACAAATATCTAAAATACCAAATACACCAATAAATTTTTTAGAGGCTTTACAAAATGCAGAATTTAAAAGCAAAGAATGCCTAAAGTTTTGCCATATATTAACTAAATTTGCACGAGTATTTAAATTTATAGAACGGGGAGATATTAGTGGACTGTATAGAGTTATCCATAGAAAGTTTATTAGAACAGAGTAGAAATTTAGCACATAAAATAAAAAATAAATATAATCCTGATATAGTAATATTTATTGCTCGTGGTGGATATTTAATTGGTAAGGCTATAGGTGATGAATTTAAAATACCTTTATTAGGTATAACAGCAGAACGAAAAGGAAACAAAATAAAAGAATTAGTTTCTCCAATATTGCCGTATATACCAAAATCAATTTGTAACTTATTAAGAAAGGCAGAAGTAAAAAGTGATTATCATAAAACACACGGTGCAAGAAATGTTAAATTATTGAATACAGAAATAAATTTAAAAGATTTTAAAAATATTTTAATAGTAGATGATTCTGTTGATACAGGTATGTCTATGATAGCGGTAATAAATAAAATAAAAGAACTAAATCCTAATGCTGTCTTAAAAACAGCAGCTTTAAATATTTTAGCGAATAGTGAAGAAAATGTAAAAATAGATTTTTATATTTGGAAGAATATTATTATGCGTACACCAATGTCTAAAGATTCTAAAGAATATAAAATATTTAATAATATATATATACTTGAAAATAAGTAAATTTATTTTTATTAGGAGAATTTATGAATTTATCTACTTCAAAATTATTTAAAGAACAAAAATATAAAAATGGAATAGAAATAACGGAAGATAAATTAAAAAAATTAAAAAAAATATTATTAGAAATGTTGATAGATTTTGATGTTGTTTGTAAAAAAAATAATCTTTATTATACATTATGTGGTGGAACAGCTTTAGGTGCAGTACGGCATAATGGATTTATACCTTGGGATGATGATGTAGATATTTTTATGACAAGAGAAAGTTATAATAAATTTTTAACTATCTATGAAAAGAAATTAAAAAATAAATATACATTACATTCTCCTGAAACAACACCTGAATTGGGTATACCTTTGGCACAGATTTCTTTGAACGGAACAGTATATAAAACGCATTTAGCGCCAGAACGGAAAAATCCAGGTATTTTTGTTGATATTTTTATTTTAGAAAATACACCGGATAATGTTGTATTAAGAGATATACATGGTTTTTTTAGTTTGTTTTTTGGCTTAGCTTTATCTTGTTCGCGGTTTTATAAAGATAGAAAATTTTATTTACAAGCATTTGATGGAGCGGATATAAAAACATTAAGAGCAATAAAAAATAAAATTTTCCTCGGAAAACTATTTAATGTATTTTTATCGACCAAAAAGTGGGTGCAATTAACAAACTGGTGGAATTCTTTGTGTAAAAATAATAATTCAAAATATGTATCAGTACCATCAGGAAGAAAGCATTATTTTGGTGAATTATATTTAAGAAGTGAAATGTGTGCGAAAATTGTTTTGCCGTTTGAAACAGAAGTATTATCTGTTATGCATGGTTATGATTATTATTTTAAAAAACTGTATGGTTATGATTATATGACGCCACCACCAGAAAGTGATAGAGAGGTACATTGTGTTTTTGAATTAGATTTTGGGAAAAATATAGGTGATAAAAAATGAACATAGCAATAATATTAGCCGGTGGTATTGGCAGTCGTTTAGGTTTAGATAGGCCAAAACAATTTATGAAAGTTGCGGGTAAGACAGTATTAGAACATACAATAGAAATATTCCAACGTCATACACAAATTGATGAAATAGCTATAGTAATGCATGCAAGTTATGTACATGATACAGAAGAATTGGTTATAAAAAATCATTGGACAAAAGTAAAAAAAGTTTTAAATGGTGGCCAAGAACGATATGAAAGCAGTATGGCTGCAATAAATGCTTATCATAAGCTGGCACGAACAGAAAATATAAATTTAATTTTTCACGATGCAGTACGTCCGCTTGTAAGCATGAGAATAATTAGTGATGTAATTGAAGCGTTAAATGCGTATGATGCAGTAGATGTTGCAGTACCTGCTGTTGATACAATAATAAAGCTTGATGAAACCAAAAAATATATCGACCAAATACCTAACCGTAATTATTTAAATCGCGGGCAAACGCCACAAGCGTTTAAGTATGAAATAATAGAACAGGCTTATCAATTGGCATTACAAGATAAAAATTTACAAACTACAGACGATTGCGGAATCGTACGCAAATATTTACCTGATGTGAATGTATATGTAGTTGCAGGAGAAGAACAAAATATCAAATTGACTTATCCTGAAGATGTTTATGTTTTAGAAAAATTATTTCAAATAAAAGGAAATGTCTGTGATGAAAAAATATCTTTAGATAAATTAAAAGATAAAGTGTTGGTAATTTTTGGCGGTAACAGCGGTATAGGGCTTGATATAAAAAATATAGCAGAAGAATATGGGGCAAAATGCTATAGTTTCTCGCGTTCTACAACAGGTACGGACATAACTGATTTTAAACAAGTTGAAGAAGCATTAAATGCAGTAAATCAGCAAGAATATGTAATAGATTATGTTATAAACACAGCTGCTGTTTTAAATAAAGAGCCGTTAATGCATCTGACTCAAGAATGTATAAGTAAAATTATAGATATTAATTATAACGGCATGGTAAACGTAACGACAGCTTCTTATAAGTATCTAAAAGAAAGCAAAGGACAAATACTGCATTTTACCTCAAGTTCTTATACAAGAGGCAGGGCAAATTATGCCTTATATTCATCAACTAAGGCTGCTGTTGTAAATTTTGTACAGGCAGTTGCCGAAGAATGGCAGCAAGATGGCATAAAAATAAACTGCATAAATCCGCAGCGTACTAAAACGCCAATGCGCACAGCAAATTTTGGTATAGAAGATGAAAAAACGTTATTAAAATCAGAAGATGTAGCAAAAGTATCGCTAAAAACATTATTAAAGGCTATGTCACAACAAACAGTTGATAAATAGCCATTTTTATAGGGGAGTATCA